>Ga0116169_1001407_pt1 | contig 20077 bp, 17 predicted proteins | sample AD_UKC130_MetaG_FD_89796 | JGI IMG/M metagenome (GOLD analysis project Ga0116169, IMG submission 89796) | Active sludge microbial communities of municipal wastewater-treating anaerobic digesters from Canada - AD_UKC130_MetaG | ecosystem: Engineered > Bioreactor > Anaerobic > Digestate | place...
GCCTTTGAGGAATTGTTCGCGCAAAGGGGGGTCGAATTTTTCTATGGCGTAGCGGAGCATGGTCCGCGGCATCCGCCGGTAATGCTTTTTAAGAAAGGCGATTTCTGCATCCTGGTCCCGCTTTCCGATCTCCCTAAGCATCCAGCCCGTGGCCTTGTGGATGAGGTCATGGGGATGATCCAGGAATTTCTCCGCCAGGTACAGGGTTTCCCCATAGCGGCCCTGGCGGATGAAATAAAACGTGGCCATGATGGCGATCCGCTGCTTCCACAATTCCCCGGAAGAGGCCAGCTTGCAGAGCAGGTCGCTCTCCCTCTCCGCCAGGTATGGTCCCAGGATATAAGGTGCCGAGGAGTCCACCAGGTCCCAGTTGTTGATGCCATCTAGGTTCCGGAGAAAGATTTCGACGATGGTTTCTTTCTCTGCCGCGTCGCGCGCCCTTTCAGAACGCAGGCGCATCATGTAGAGCGCCGTAAGGCGGCACTCGTGGAAGGGATCGCGCAGCAGCGTCTCCAGTTCATCCAGGGATATCTCCCGGTAGTATCGCCTGGCAACCTTCCACAGCAGGGGGACGGCTATGCCCAGGAAGCGGTCTCCCTCGCCGTAGCCCCCGGGAAAGGCCTGGAAGAAGCGCTGTGAATGGCTGGCTTTCTCCGGATCAGCCAGGCGGGCCAGTTCCTCCTTGATGCTCTTGAGACAGTCCACGGGATCGCCTCCTTTGGCCATCGTCACTCCGTCATCGTGAAAGCAGCAGCATCCTGCTTAGCTTTTGTTCATTATACCAGATGGTTGCGCATTTTGCCGCGGGACACACTTTTCTACCGGGAAGATGCCCTCTGCAGCAGGAAGAGGGAGAAGGCGGTAGAATTACCATGAAAAAGGCAAAAGGAGGAAAGAAAAGCATGATCGTGACCACAACGCCAACCGTGGAGGGAAGGAAGATTATCGCATACAAGGGGATTGTTTTCGGCGAAGTTATTGCCGGGGTCAATGTCATTAAAGATATTTCCGCCAGCCTGCGCAACTTCTTCGGGGGGCGTGCCGGTGCTTATGAAGGAGAGCTGGTCGAAGCAAGGCAAGCAGCACTGGCGGAGATGGCGGAACGGGCCGCTGCTCTCGGGGCCAACGCCATTGTCGGCGTGGATGTTGACTACGAGGTGCTCGGCCAGGGGGGGAATATGCTCATGGTGACCGCCTCGGGGACAGCGGTGGTCATTGAGTGACCCCATCAGGGGTAGAATGGCAGCTTTTAATTTGTTTTCTCCCGCGGAAGTTTAATGATGACCAGGCGCTTCTGCCGCCCGAAGGCGATGGCTTCCTCCTTCGTCGCCACCGCCAGGTCGATGTCATTGGGGCCTATGGCGCCGCCGCGGTCATTGACCCTGCGCCAGCCAATGCCTTCCACGTATATCTCGGTGCCCAGGGGAATGTTGGGGCCGGCGGCGGCGGTCTTTCCGGGAATCACCCTTTCGCCGCTGTAGGTGATGGAAGGATCGCCGGAATAATCGTGGCCGCCAATGGCACCGGCGCTTAAAGGGGCATACATGGTCACGTTCATCATCTGCACCGTGTACTGCTCCGACTCGCGGGCCAGTTGCCGCGCTTCCAGCGCCTCCTGCTTCGCCTGGTGCAGCTGCCCGGTGTAATAAGTATTCATCAGGAAAAAGAGTGCGGCAACGATCATCATCACCAAAAGCTGCCGCCGTTCCATGGATCCCTGCACCCCTTTCCCGCTGAAGAAAACTAACTGCTGTACTATTATCTGCAACCCGGGCATCTTTAGACGGGCAAGCAGCGGGCAGGAGAGAGTGAATTGCGGAAGGGTTTAAAAATGCGGGTAAGGGGCAGGATCTTTTACTTAAGCTCCCGCGGCAAAGCGGCCCGGCGCTTCCACAAAGCCGGCCATGGCTCCAAAGTATCGCTCCCCGCCGACTAACATGATATCATTGTGCTCCGCCCCGGGGATGGGCAGGAGGCGCTTCGCCGTGCTCCCCAAGGAGCGGTAGAGCTCTTCCGCCTGGGCGTAGGGAACGAGGCTGTCCGCTTCGCCGTGAATGATCAGGGCGGGAATCCTAATCCCGGCCGCGAGCCGCCCGCACTCCTTATCCAGGCCGGCGAGGTCGAGGCCGGCGGCGGGAAGGCCCAGGTGCCGGATTAGCTTGCCTACGCTGATAAAGCCGCTTTCAATAATCAGCCCGGGGATCATTTCGGCGTAGCGCGCGGCCAGCTCCAGGGCGGAGACGCTCCCCAGGGAGCGCCCCATGACAAAAAGCTTCTCCTCCCGTTTCCGCTCCTCCAGCCTATCCCTGATCGCTTCATAGATTGCCGCGGCGTCCTCCACCATGCTCGCAAAGCTGGGCCTGCCGCCGCTTTTCCCGTACCCCCGGTAGTCGGCAACAGCCAGGTTGATCCCTATCCGGTGATAGAGGGGGGCGATCTCGTCGTAGTCGGCAGCTATCTCGCCGTTCCCGTGGAAGAGCAGGATCCAGGCGCGGCCGGCCTCGCCCTCGTAGAGCCGGCAGCCGACGGCAACGCCTTCCTCCACGGGAATGAGAAGATCCTCCGCCCCGGGCGGAGGCGGCTGCTCCCACCTGCGGGGATAGAACAGAAAGCGCAGCAGCAGGGGATGGTGGTCAATCTCCCGGTAGATGCTCCCACGTTCCATGGCACACACCGCCCTTCCACTTGCGGGCACCGGCAGCAGGTGCCGGCGCGAATGCGTCAGTATGCAACAAAAAAGGTGCCGGGGCGCGTCCCCGCCACCTTTTACCGCCAGGAGGAGAGTTCCACGAAGCGGGCCGAGCCGATGACATCAAGCTGCCTGAGCTTCTCCATTACTCCATCGGGAATGCGCTGGTCAACCTGCAGCACCATCATGGCTTCGCCGCCCACCGATTTCCGCCCCAGCTGCATGCTGGCAATATTGACATTCTCCGCCCCCAGGAGGGTACCCACCTTGCCGACGACGCCGGGGCGGTCGTGGTGGGTCGTGATGAGCATGTAGCGGGCGGGCACCACCTCGATGCGGTAATCGCCAATCTGGGTGATGCGGATATCGTCATGGCCCAGGAGGGTCCCGGCAAGGCGGTGCGCCGCCGCCCCCTCCCGCACGTTAACCTGCACCAGGCTGCTGTAGCTCTTCACCTCCGCGGTGGAGCTTTCCCGAACCCGGATCCCCCGCCGCTTCGCCACCAGGAGAGCGTTGACCGGAGTCACCGGCACATCGGTAATCCCCTGCAGCAAGCCGGCCAGGCAGGCCGAGGTCAGCGGGGCCAGCGGCAGGGAGGCCACCTCCCCGGAGTAGACGATCTCGATTTCATCGATGGAGCCGCCGAAGAGCTGCATGTAAAAGCTGCCCAGCAGCCGCATCAGCGGCAGGTAGGGCTCCAGCGCCGCAGCCGCCTCCGGCATCAGCGAGGGCACGTTCACCGCCGAGGTAACCGGCTCGCCCGAGAGGGCTTTCAGCACCTGCTCGGCCACCTGCAGGGCCACGTAGGCCTGGGCTTCACGGGTCAGGGCACCGAGATGGGGCGTGGCGATGACATTGTCCAGCTCCAAGAGAGGGCTGCCGGCAGGGGGCTCTTTTTCAAAGACGTCCAGCGCCGCCCCCGCTATCTTCTTCTCCACCAGGGCCCGGTAGAGGGCCTCCTCGTCGACGACGCCACCGCGGGCGCAATTGATGAGCATGGCTTCCGGCTTCATCAGGGCAAGCTGCTCCGCTCCAATGAGATGGCGCGTGGAGGGCATGAGGGGAACGTGAAGCGAGACGAAATCGGACTGCCGCAGCAGTTCGGGCAGCTCCACCAGCTTCACCCCGATCTTGGCGGCATGCTCCGCCGATATGTGAGGGTCGCAGGCCAGCACCAGCATGCCCAGGGCGCGGGCGCGGCGGCCCACTTCGCTTCCCACGTGGCCCAGCCCGATGATGCCCAGGGTCTTCCGGTTCAGTTCCATCCCCATGAAGCGCTCCCTCTCCCAGCCGCCCCGCTTGACGGAGTAGTTTGCCGCGGGGATATTCCGGGCCAGCGATACCAGGAGGGCCAGGGTGAGCTCCGCAGCCGACACGGTATTGGCTTCCGGGACGTTGACCACGATGATCCCCCTCTCGGTAGCCCGGGCCACATCGATGTTGTCCACTCCCACGCCGGCCCGTCCAATCACCTTTAACCGGCGGCCCGCATCGATGATATCGGCGGTCACGCGGGTGCTGCTGCGCACGATGAGGGCGTCGTAATCGCCGATGCTCTGCCGCAGCTCTTCAGGCGACAGCCTGGGGCGCAAGTCCACCTGCGCCTGCTGCTGCAGCAGTTCCACCCCCTGCGGGGAAAGAGGATCGCTGATCAGGATCTTCATATCAAAGCAACCTCCACTGCGGTGTTTAAGATCGCGGCGCCAACCCGGCCGGCCGCCGGGCCAGCCCGTGGACTTTTCTTGCAACAGGCTCGTTTAAATTGATTATAATTTACCATATTTCCGCCTATCGGTCCATGTGAACGAGGAGCGGATGCAGCGGCGGCTACCGCGGGCGGCCGGTGGACAGGTGCAGCGGCCTGCCGGAGGCGGCAAGGGCGGCTTCCCAGAAGGCTTCGCTGAGCGTGGGGTGGGGATGGATGAGCCGCTCCAGTTCAGGCAGCTTTGCCCCGGCAGCCACGGCCAGGGTCCCCTCCTGGATGAGGTCGGAGGCATGGGGGCCCAGGATATGCACCCCCAGGACCGTCTCCGTTTCGGCATCGGCGACGATCTTGACAACTCCCTCCCCCTCACCCTGGAGGAAGGCTTTCCCGTTGGCGCTGAAGGGGAACTTGCCCACCTTGACGGCGTATCCTGCGGCACGGGCCTCTTCCTCGGTCATGCCGGCGCGGGCCAGCTCGGGATGGGTAAAGATGCATACCGGCACCGCTTTCCCGGAAAAGGAGGCGCTTCCGCCGGCGGCATTTTCCGCGGCCACCATCCCCTGGTGTATGGCGGTGTGCGCCAGGAAGTAGCCCGGGTTGGCCACATCGCCGATGGCATAGATCCCGGGAACACTCGTGGCCATATGCTCATCCACGTCAATCCCCCGTTCGCTGCAGCTGATGCCGACAGCCTGCAGGTCCAGCCCGCCGAAGCTGGGCTTGCGCCCCACCGCCAGGAGCACCTTCTCCGCGGTGAGCTCCTCCTTCCCGCGCGGACCCTCCACGGCCAGGATAAGTTTCCCGTCGGGGGCGGCGCTAATCCCGCGCAGGGCTGTCTCCGTCAGCACCCGGATCCCCTGCCGGCGGAGGCATGGCGCGAGGCGGCGCACCATCTCGCGATCCTCGCGGCGCAGCAGGATGCTCCGCTGGACTATGGTCACGTCAACGCCAAAAGCAGCAAAGATGGTAGCCATTTCCAGGGCAATAACACCGCCGCCGATCACCGCCAGGCTGGAGGGCAGCTCGGTCAAGGCCAGCGCCTCCCTTGAGAAGATCACCCCGGGCAGATCCGCCCCGGGAACAGGAGGCACGACCTCGCTGCTGCCCGTGGCGATGATGAGCTTGTCGAATTGCGCGGTGCGCGTCTCCCCGCCGGGGAAGGCTGCCCGGACCTGCCTACCGGGGAGCAGTTCGGCCCGGCCAGGCCATACCGTCACTCCGGCGGATTTGAGCAGCCTCTCCAGGCCGCGGAGGAGGTTTTCCACCACGGTGTTTTTGTGCCTTTGAACTGCCGCGTAATCAAAGGCAACCTCGCCGGGAGTGATACCGAATTCCGGGGCCGATTGGAGGCTGCGATAGAGAGAGGCGCAGTGAAGGAGGCTTTTTGTGGGGATGCAGCCGTGATTCAGGCAGGTGCCGCCGAGGCGCTCCTGTTCAATAAGGAGGGTTTTCAGACCCAGGGCCGCTCCCCGCAGCGCCGCGCTGTAGCCGCCCGGCCCCCCGCCGATAATGATGAGCTGGAATTTTTCCATGAATTGATTACCTCCTGCCTGGAGTATTTCCGCACCAAAAACCGGTTTATTTGCCTGGTTGATATTAAATCCCCCCCGGCCCCCTTTTAAAAAGGGGGGCCGGCCGGCGTGCCCCGCCCATACAAATATTCCCAGGCCATAGTCTGAACACAAAAAGGAGATATTTAATGCTCCCCGCCCTGGGATGTCCTCCTGTTGTCCTGCACGAGCCATTCCACGTGGAAAAGGCGGGCGAAGGCCTCCGCCAGGGCGGCGGCCAGTTTTTCTCTACTGATGTTATAGCCCAGGTCCAGGAGGCCGGCGGCTCTACGCCCCAGGTCTTCCAGGTAGGTGCCCTCATCGCTGCCGGGCCGGGGCCGTAGCACCTGCCGGTAGGCCTCAAGCGGCAGCTCCAGCAGGATGGAGCCATGCTGCAGGATCGCGCCCTTGCGGCGCAGCTGGGCGCTGCCGACCACCTTCTTGCCGCGCACCTGCAGTTCATGGGCCGAAGGCGTATCGAAGCAGGAGCCGGGGGCCAGGGCCGGCCCGGCGCCCCGCCTGCTTTCGGGGCTGAGCTCCGCCTCAATCCCCAGGGCGGCAAAGGCCTCCATCAAGGCCCTGCTGATAAACAAATACGATGCCGTTACTCCCGCCGGGACAAGCTCGCGGCAGTCGGGAATGACCAGGCTGTAGGTGAGCTCGCGGTCGTGCAGCACCGCGCGCCCCCCGGTGGGGCGGCGGACCACGTCTATGCCCAGGCGGCGGCAGGCGGCGAGGTCGGCCACCTCTTCCGCTTCCTGGAAGCGGCCCAGGGAGAGGGCCGGCGGCGACCAGCTGTAGAGGCGCAGCGCCGGAGGCACCTCCCCGGCGGCCACCTCTTCGAGCAGCTCCTGGTCCCGCCGCATGTTTGCCGCCCCGGGCAGGGGCGGATCTAATATCAGGCGCCACAATTCTGCCAAGCAGTTACCCTCCTCTCTATGGCTCTCTCCAGGGAGCGAAGAAACGGCAGCCGTTTATATCATCAAAACCGGGCGGGGGTGAACCCCGCCCCTGCCTGTTCTCCTCTTGCATGAGGCCGAGGGCGGCGGCGGTTTCGGCTGCGCTGAGGGGGCGCGGGTAGTTGTAGATAAAGCCGCCGGGACGCTCGTTGTAATAGGGGCGGTTGCAGCCGGGGCAGCCGCTGGTTTGAAAGGCCTCGCCCCCGCCGAGGAGGCGACGCAGCTCCTCCCCGCCAATCCCGAAGGAGACGAGCCGCCCTTCCTTGAAGCGCAGGCCCTCCCAGGCAACATAACCAAGCCGCAGCAGGTAGTAGAGTGCCTGCAGGCGGCGGTAGGAGGCCGGCTCGGGCGGGGGATGGTTCTCCAGCGGGGTGCCCTTGAGGGGGGTGAAGGCAAAGAGGCCCACGGCAATCCCTTCCCGCACCAGCAACTGGAGCAGCCGCGCCGCCTCCTCCTCGCTTTCGCCAAGGCCCAAGATGAGGTGGGTGCTCATCCGCCCCGGCCAGAGGCGAGCGCACCCCCTAAGCAGTCGCAGGCGCCTTGCAAAGCCGCCGCCCTTGCAGCGGGCGGCGAGCTCCGCCGTGGCCGTGTCGAGGGCGATGGAGATGCGCTCCGCTCCCGCCTCGAAAAACATGGCCGCCTCGGCAGCGGAATGCACGGGGGCGGATAGGGAAATGGGCAGCCCCACCGCGCCTCTCAACTGGCGGATCAGCTCCGCCAGGGAGCCAGCGCCGCCCGGTTCGCAGAGGGCCTGCAGGCAGATCCGCTGCAGCCCCCTCCCCGCCTCCCGCTGCAACGCGGCGATGACCTCCTCCCGCGGGAAGGGGGGCCAGCTCACCCGGCCCAGCCGTCCCGCTTTCCCCTCCGCCCCTCGCGCCTGGGGGCAAAAGGCGCAGTTCATGCGGCAGCTTTCGCCGTAGAGCAGGTAGGCGGTAGTGGGCAGGGTCTCCGCCCGCAGGTTGATCAAGCCCAGGCGGGCCGCCGTCCCAATGGACAGGCGAATCACAGCGCGCAGCACTCCTCTCCCGTGGATACCTGGAGGCCCATCTGCGCGGCCAGCCTTCTGGCCGCGGCGGCCGGATGGACAATTTTATCAATCCCCGCCTCCAGGGCGAGGCAGTCGAGCTCCTCGCGGTAGCGGCCGCCCGGGCGCATGCAGCCGAGGTAAAGGGGCGTCCGCGGAAAGAGAGCCCGCGCATGGGCCAGGAGCTCCGCCACCGCGTCGGGCGGCGGCGGGGCGGCACCGGCAAGCCTCGTCCCCGGGGTGGGGCGGAAGACGATAAAGCTAATCGCCTCCGCCCCCTCCCGGCGCAGCATCTCCAGCGCGCGGCACTCGCTCTCGATGCGCCCGCCCATTATGCCGATGCAGATGTGGGGCACCACGCGGCCATGGCGCCGCAGGCAGCGGTAGGAGCGGAGGTAATCCTCCGGCGCAGCTTCCAGGCCGTAAACATCCTTGATTACCCTCTCGTCGGCCACGAAATCAAAGGAGAAGGCGCGAGCAATCATTCCCATGGCCGCCGCCTCCGCCTCGCCAACGAGCCCGGGATGGAAGTTGAGCGAACCCCGACGCGCCAACGCCTCCAGCTCCGCCCATCTTTCCCCGTGCGGTACGCGCCCCTGCCGGTCGCAGCCGCCGCTGACGAGGAAGCTCCTGTAGCCGACGCCCCGCCGGCCCAGCGCCTCCTCCAGCGTGGCCATCCCCCGCAGGTAGTGCCCCCCGCAGTGAGCGCAGTTTAAATCGCACGACCGGCCGGTGACGCTAACCGGCAAGGTGAGGCGGGGGTAGACAAATTCCACCCGCCCCGTGACAAGGCAACCGCTGCTGCGGCCGCACCGGCCGGCCCTCTCCGGGAACATCTAGCTGCTCCCCCCGTCACCATCCCAGCAGACCCGGGGATGGCGCGCCGCCCTGACCTCGTCCAGCCGCCCCACGGGGGTAGTGTGGGGAGCGGAAGTGAGGCGTTTCGGATCCTCTTCCGCCAGGCGGGCAATCTCCTCCATGGCCTCGGCAAAGCGATCCAGGGTCGCCTTGCTCTCCGTCTCGGTGGGCTCCACCATGAGCGCCTCTTCAACGATGAGAGGAAAGTAGACCGTGGGCGGGTGGAAGCCGTAGTCCAGCAGCGCCTTGGCGATATCCCTGGCCGTGACCCCCATCTTCTTCTGCCGGCGGGCCGAGAGCACAAACTCGTGCTTGCAGCGCCGGTCGTAGGGCAGATCATAGCTCTTCTTCAGCCGCTCCATGAGGTAATTGGCATTGAGAACGGCGTCGGCGGCCGCCTGCCGGAGCCCTTCCGCCCCCATCATCATGATGTAGGCATAGGCTTTGACGACCACGGCGAAATTGCCGTAGAAGCCGTGCACCCGGCCGATGCTCAGGGGCAGGTCTTCCTTCCAGTAATATCCCTTTTCGCCCCGCTCCACCAGCGGCACGGGGAGGAAGGGCACCAGGTGTTCCCTCACCCCCACGGGGCCGCTGCCGGGGCCGCCGCCGCCATGGGGCGTGGCGAAGGTTTTATGCAGGTTCAGATGGACCAGGTCGAAGCCCATGTCGCCGGGACGGGCGTGGCCCATGATGGCGTTGAGGTTGGCCCCGTCGTAGTAGAGCAGCCCGCCCGCTTCATGGACCGCCTCGGCAATCTCGAGGATGTCCTCCTCGAAGAAACCCAGGGTGTTGGGATTGGTGAGCATGAGGGCGGCGACATCGCCGTCCAGGGCCGCCCGGAGCGCTTTGAGATCCACCAGCCCGCGTTCATCGGAAGGGATTTCCTTGACCTCGAAGCCGGCCATGGCCGCCGAAGCGGGATTGGTCCCGTGGGCGGAGTCGGGGACAAGAACCGTTTTGCGATGATCATTCCTGGACCGGTGGTAGGCACGAACGATGAGCATCCCCGTCAGCTCCCCGTGCGCCCCCGCCGCCGGCTGGAAGGTGACCCGCTTCATCCCTGTTATCTCGGCCAGGCAGGCCTCGGCCCGGTAGAGCAGCTCCAGGGCCCCCTGGACGCTCTCCTCCGGCTGGCAGGGATGGAGGAAGGCGAAGCCGGGCAGCCGGGCCAGTTCCTCGTTGACCTTGGGGTTGTACTTCATCGTGCACGAGCCCAGGGGGTAGAAGCCGGAATCAACGCCGTGGTTGCGGGTGGAGAGGGCGGTGTAGTGGCGCACCAGCTCCCCCTCAGAGAGCTCGGGCAGCGCCAGGGGGAGGCCTCGCCGCAGCCTTGCCGGCAGGAGTTCCTCCAGCGGCTTAACCGGCACATCGGGCGGCGGCAGGGAGCAGCCGCGCCGACCCGGGGCGCCCAGTTCAAAAAGCAAAGGCTGTTCTTTTCTCACAACCATCCCTCCAGTGCTCTGGCGAGGGCGTCAATTTGCTCCCGCGTTTTTGTTTCAGTGACGCAGAAGAGCATGGCCGGGCCCAGTTCGGGGTAGTAAGTTTCGAGGTCGAGCCCGCCGATGATCCCGTGCTCCAGCAGGTGGCGGTTGAGGCGACTGCCACTGCCGGGAAGCTTCACCGCAAACTCCTTGAAATGCACCCCGGGAAAGGCCGGGGCATAGCCTTCCAGGGAGGCAATCTTCTCCCGGGCGTAGGCCGCCTTCTGCAGGCAGAGCTCCGCCACCTCGCGCAGCCCTTCCGGCCCCATGGCCGCCAGGTAGGCGGCGGCGGCAAGGGCGTTGAGGGCCTGGTTGGAACAGATGTTCGAGGTGGCCCTTTCACGGCGGATGTGCTGCTCGCGTGTCTGCAGTGTGAGGACGAAGCCGCGCCGGCCCTCGCCATCCACCGTCTCCCCCACGATGCGCCCGGGGAGGCGCCTCAGCAGCTCCCGGCGGGCTGCAAAGAAGCCCAGCAGCGGGCCGCCGAAGGAGGGCGGGCTGCCCAGGCCCTGCCCTTCGCCGGTGGCGATGTCGGCGCCGTACTCTGCCGGCGCCCGGAAGAGGGCCAGGGAGAGGGGATCCACCGAGAGCACCAGCAAAGCGCCGTGACGGTGGGCCATCGCGGCGGCGCCCTCCAGCTCCTCCTCGAGGAGGCCGAAGAAGTTGGGCTGCTGCAGCAGCAGCGCCGCCGTCTCCCCGTCGAGCATCGCCTCAAGCCGCGAAAAGTCGGTGGCCCCATCGGCGAGGGGTATTTCCAGCAACAGGCAATCACGCCCCTCCAGGTAGCTCTGCAGGACCCGGCGGTAGTGGGGGTTGACGGAGCGGGAAACGAGCACCTTGCGGCGGCGGGTCATGGAGCAGGCCGCCAGTGCCGCCTCGGCCAGGGCGGTGGCCCCGTCGTAGAGGGAGGCGTTGGCCGCCTCCATGCCGGTAAGGCGGCAGATGAGGGTCTGGTACTCAAAAATCGACTGCAGCAGGCCCTGGCTGATCTCGGCCTGGTAAGGGGTGTAAGCGGTGTAAAACTCGCTCCGCCCCACCACGTGCTGCACCACGGCGGGGATGAAGTGATCGTAGACGCCGGCGCCGAGGAAGCAGGGATGGTCCTGCAGGTTCATGTTCTTCGCCGCCAGCGCGCCCAGATGGGCCCGCAGCTCCATCTCCGAGAGAGGCGGCGGCAGCTTAAGCCCGTTTTCTTTCAGGCGGACCTCTGCCGGCAGTTCGTCAAAGAGCTGCTCCATCGAGGCGGCGCCGATGGCGGCCAGCATCTCCCGCCGCTCCGCGTCAGTTAGGGGCAAGAAATGGCGGCCGCCGCTCATTCCTTGACCTCCTCCTCCAGGAGGACGGCATAGGCCTCCTCGTCCAGCAGGTCGGGATTCTCGTAGCCGGGGGCCACCTTCATCTTCACCACCCAGGCCTCCCCGTAGGGGTCCTGGTTGAGCAGCTCCGGCTGCTCCAGGAGAGCCTCGTTAACCTCCACCACCTCGCCGTCCACCGGCGCGTAGAGGTCGGAGACCGCCTTCACCGATTCCAGCACCGCCAGGCTCTCCCCCGCCTTCGCCAGCCGCCCCACTTCCGGCAGCTCCACGTAAACAATATCCTTGAGCATATCCTGGGCGTAGTCGGTAATCCCCACCGTGGCCAGGTCCCCTTCTAGGCGGACCCACTCGTGGGTGCGGGTATACTTCAAGCCTTTCTGCACTTGCCAGTTCATTTCGACTCCCTCCTGTAGAATGGTAATGTCACCACCTGGGCGCGGTGCGCCCTATCACGGATGACAACCTGCACCGCCCGGCCCGGCACCGCCTCCCCTGTCGCGAGAAAGGCCATCCCGATGGAGCGGTTCAGCGTGGGGGAGTAGGTTCCGCTGCTGACCACGCCGATCTCCTTCTCGCCGTCAGAGACGGGGTAGCCCTCCCGGATTACGCCCCGCTCCAGCAGGATAAGGCCGCACAGCCGCCTGGACAGCCCGGCCTCCATTTGCTGCAGCAGTGCCTCCCGGCCAATGAAAGGACCTTTTTTAAAGGAGATGAAGCGCTCCAGCCCCGCTTCCAGGGGCGAGATGGACTCGCTCAATTCATGGCCGTAAAGGGGCAGCCCCGCCTCGAGGCGGAGCACGTCGCGCGCTCCCAGTCCTGCCGGGACCAGGCCGAGATGGCGCAGCTCCCCGGCTTCCAGGAGGGCACCCCAGAGCGCTTCGGCCTTCCCGGCGGGACAGAAGATCTCGAAGCCGTCCTCCCCGGTATAGCCGGTGCGCGATACCAGGCACTTGATTCCCGCCAGCTCCACCTCAGGGAGAAAATGGTAGTAGCGCAGCTGCTCCAGGGGCGCCCGCCCCAGGGCCTGCAGCACCGCCAGGCTGTTGGGTCCTTGTAGGGCAAGCAGGGCCGTCTCCGCCGAGATATCGCGCAGGCTCATGCCCGGCTTGGCCCTCTCGCTGAGCCACTCGTAATCCTTCGCCGTGTTGGCCGCGTTGACCACGACCAGGTATCTCTCGGCACCGCACCTGTAGACGAGGATGTCGTCCACCGTCCCCCCGTGGGGATAGCACAGCGGGCTGTAGATGATGCGGCCGTCGTAAAGGGCGGAAATATCGTTGGTAAGCACTTCCTGCAGGAAAGCGGCCGCCCCCGCCCCCTCGACGAGAAATTCGCCCATGTGGGAGACATCGAAGAGGGCCGCCTTCTGCCGCGTCTGCCGCACCTCGGCAATGATCCCCTCGTACTGGATGGGCATGATCCAGCCGCCGTATTCAGCCAGTGCGGCTTTAAGCGCCCGGTGCCTTTCAAAAAGGGGGGTCTTTTTGAGTTCAGCCACCTCTTTCACCACCTTGGTCCTAGTATCCCCGGCCGCCTTCAATTAAAGGCGTGCCGGCAAAAGAGGGAAGCATGCTCCTGCCATCCATCACCCCCCGGCTGCCGCTGCAAATAGAAAGGACAGGGGAAAATACGCTGGCTTTCCCCTGTCCTCTGTCCTTTCACCTGAGAGATTTTCCCCGGCCAGCGCCGGAGAATTTCCCCGTCGGTGTCCCGCGCGGCGGGATCTCTCCAGAGGGGCGTCCCCTGCCGGTTCTGTTGCCTGAGAGTTTCTCCCCCGGCTGCCAAAACCGGGAGATTGCTCCTTCGGCGGCCCCCATGCGGCCTCTCCCAGCAGGTTCATGCGCGCTTTATGAAAATATTCTCGCTACTATAATATTACCAAAGAAAAGCAAAATGCACAATTGCTGCTTTCACGGCACCGCCCTTGCGGCTAAGTTGGGGATTGCCCCTTTCGCGACATGGCCGGGCGACACCCGTTCAGCCCCATGGCCGGCCTACAGCAGTGATTTCAATGACCGTTTCTATAAACAGCTTATGCTCCAGGCTGCCTTCTTCTCCCGAGCCGTCCAGCCGTCTGAGATTGGCAATGCGGTCCTGCCGCTCCACGAGCAGCTCCATCTCCGACGCCCCCGCCGCTGCCGCCTGCGCTCGGACATACTCCTTTCCTTCCTGTATGGCCCTGGCGACCGCCTCCTCGAGATGAGAGGCTCTTTCCCGGCCCCAGGGCGCGTGGACGATAAAGCCCTCTTCGCCGTCGGGCCGGACGAGGATGAAGGCCCGCTCCACTGTCTGCCCGCTCACTGTCCCCACGGCATTGGCCACTTCCGCCGATGGAGGGATGAGCAGCTCCGCCTGCAGTCTCCTGGCAATTTCAGGAAAGTAGGCCCCGGCCGGGGCGCCCACCACCACCAGGGGCAGGTTAAGCCGGGCCGAAAATTCCACCGCCTCCCTGCCCTTGTCAGGCCTGAGTATCTCCTGCAGGAAAAAGCAGCCGGTCTCGTCTTTCCTGAAATCAATCCGCTCTCCTTCCCCGCCAGACAGCAGCCGCCCAATGATCAGCGCGGCGATTTGAAAGTAGATCTTCTCCAGGACCTCTTCCACAAACTGGCCAATCCCCGCATTGTACCTGCGGGCGAGGATTTTTACGCCCAGCCGCGCCGCCTCGCCATCCCAGGGCGCGTAGGCCCCGGTAAGATGAAGTATGTCCGTGGGCGTCACAGAAGCGGGAAGCACGGCGCCGCTTCGGACCAGCCTCTGCCAGGGCAGCAGGTCAAAGTCGCGCTGCATCTGCAGGCCGATGTGGTGGAGGGTATGGGGCTGCTCTTTAACCAGGCTTAATATCTTCTCCTCGTCGTCGCTGAGGGGCACATTGCGGGGCTCCTTAATGTAGACCAGCACCATGGAAGGGAGGATCTCCGAAAGGGCATACTCGTACTCCTTGATGCTGGAGAGTTCCGCGAGCAGGTGGGGATGTTGCGCCGCGATGCCGGAGAGGGGAAAAACCCGCTGCGGCCCGATGGAGAGCCTGCCCTTTCGATCCACGTGGATGAGACTGTCCCCGCCCAGCCCGGTAGTAGTTATGGCCGCGGCCCGCACGCGGGTCAGCCAGCCGCCAACGCGAGCTCCGGAGCTGCTCATCGCCGGGCGGCCGTTTCGCAGCACGGCCAGGTCGGTGGTCGTCCCGCCCATGTCCACCACGATGGCCTCTTTTGCCCCGGTCAGGGCAAGGGCCCCGATTATGCTTGCCGCCGGCCCGGAGAGAATGGTCTCTATGGGCCGCTCCCGTGCCTTCCTCTCGCTGATGAGGCTGCCGTCTCCCTTTACCACCATCAGGGGAGCACCAATCCCCCACCGCTCCAGGCTCTTCTTCACGGCGGCGATGAGGTCGGTGATGAGAGGGATGAGGCGGGCATTGAGGACGGCGGTTACCGTGCGCTCGTAAAAGCCCAGATCGGAGCTGAGCTGGTGGGCGCAAACCACCGGGCGCCCGGTGAGCTCCCGGATTAAAGCGGCTACGGCCAGTTCCTGGGCGGGATTTCTCACGCTAAGGTAGCCGGAGACGGCAAAGGCCTCCACCTGCCCTTTCATGGTCTCGGCCGCCGCCACGGCGGCTTCCAGGTCTACCTCTTCCCGGTATTCCCCTTTCAAGTCGCAGCCGCCCTTGATGGTCACGTAATGCGCCGTGGGCAGCTCCGGCGGCGGCTCGTTAAAGCCAATCATGATCAGCCCCACCTCGGCCCCCCGCCCCTCCACGATGGCATTCGTGGCCAGGGTGGTGGAGAGGGCGACCATCTTGATACGGGAGAGGTCAAGGGCCGGCTCCGCCGCGCCCGCCCCCAGTGCGGGCGCCCTCCCCTTCCCGCTACAGCTTTCCATCAAGTGGGCGAGACATGCCTCTATGGCCGGGGTCAGGTCGGGCCTGCTGGTGAGGACCTTGCTCTTGGCCAGGATCTCCTTCCGGTCAAGGTCAAAAAGAACGCCGTCGGTGAAGGTGCCCCCTGTGTCTATGCCCAGGGCCAGGTTGGCCATAGCCGCTGCCTCCTCGCTTTGCAGCAATGCCTAATGCCTGCTGCTACTGCCGGCTTCCTCCAATGGGGAATCGGCATTTCCAGTATAATGTGAGCCGGCAAAGCCGGTCAAGCCGGGGCACCCAGCCAGCCCTTTGTTTAGAATATTGGAAGGAATATTAAAATTATGGATGGAATAACAGTACTCGTAACATTTGGCAGGCTGCCGGAAGGAGTGAGGAAGATGGCTTTCTTCCCCTATCATGCTTATGACGCCGTGGGCCTGGCCGGGCTTGTTCAAAAAAAGGAGGTGGCCGCGGCGGAAATCATCGAGGCCGCCATCGCCAGGCTGGAGCGGCTTAACCCGAAAATCAACGCGGTCATTCACAAAATGTACGAGCAGGCCAGAGCGGCGGCGGGAAAAATCACCGGCGGGGAACCCTTTGCAGGCGTCCCCATGCTGATGAAGGATATCAGCCAGGAGATCAAGGGAGAGCCCATCACCTGCGGGGCCAAGGCTCTCCAAGGCTACCGGGCGGAAGAGGATGCCACCTTTGTCAAGCGGGTGCGGGCCACGGGGGCCATTTTCCTGGGGATAACCAACGTGCCCGAGTTTGCCCTGATGGGGACTACCGAACCCAAATTTTACGGCCCCACGCAGAACCCCTGGAACAGGGATTACAGCCCCGGCGGCTCCAGCGGCGGCTCCGCTGCCGCCGTCGCCTCGGGAATAGTCCCCCTGGCCGGGGCCAACGACGGCGGGGGCTCCATCCGCATTCCCGCCGCTTACTGCGGCCTCTTCGGACTGAAGCCCAGCCGGGGCCGCACCCCGGCGGGTCCCTTTTACGGGCGGCACTGGCAGGGCGCCTCGGTGGACCACGTCCTCACCCGTTCCGTAAGAGACAGCGCCCTCATGCTGGACCTGGTCAAGGGATACGAAGCAGCAGCCGCCTTCCCGCCGCCGTCCCTTGATCACAACTACCTGGAATGCGCCACCCAGGGGCCGACAGGCAAGCTGAAGATAGCCTTCTGCCTGAGATCACCCATCGGCACGGAGGTGCACCGGGAATGCCGGGAAGCGGTGCTCAAGGCGGCGCAGCTCCTGGAATCGCTGGGCCACCACGTGGAGGAAAAGGAAGCTCCCGTTGACGGGAGCAAGATTGCCCAAAGCTACATGACCCTCTACTTCGGGGAGATGGCCGCCGACCTGGCCTCCCTGAAAGAAGTCCTCGGCAGAAAGGCGCGCATGAACGACGTGGAGCCGGCCACCTGGATGCTGGGGCTGCTGGGCAAGGTCACTTCCAGCGAGGAGTGGGTCTTGAGCATGCGCGAATGGGACGTGGCCGCCTTTCAAATGGAGGCTTTCTTTGAAAACTACGATCTCTACATGACCCCGACCACCGCCGATCCTCCGTCAAGAATCGGGGAGCAGGACCTGGCGCCCGGGGAAGTGGCCCTGATGAAGCTGGTCTCCGCCCTGAAGCTGATCCGGGCCGTAAAGAAGAGCGGCTACGTGGACAAACTGATCATAAGAAGCCTGAAACGGCCCCCCTTCACCCAGCTGGCCAATCTCACGGGGGAGCCGGCCATGTCGGTGCCGCTTCATATGACCCTGGAAGGGCTGCCCGTGGGCGTCCAGTTCATCGCCGCCAAGGGGCGGGAAGACATTCTCTTCCGCCTGGCCGGCCAGTTGGAGCAGACCGAGCACTGGATCAGGGTCGAGGATAACCCCATGTTTAAAAGCGAGGCTGGAGAGGGTTAAGAGTCAAAAGGCTAAAATCCCCCCCGGCCCCCCTTTTTCAAAGGGGGAGTTTAGAAGAGCTTTTTTCAAAGGGGGGTAGAAGAGCCCTTTTCAAAGGGGAGAGTTAAGAAGACTCTTTTCCAAAAAGGAAGCTAATAAGAGTCTTTTTCAAAGGGTGGACCTAATAAGAATCTTTCTAGGCATGATCTTTATAATTGCAACCCCGAGGAGTATTATCGCCGCTTATGGGGTGCACAGGGGGCGGCCCACGTCAGCCATTTTATCGGGATAGCTGAACTGGATGATGTCGTAAAAGTCGGCAAAGGGCACAAAGGGGATGTTATTGGCGGCGCAGTACTCCGCCAGGCGGTCGCCGGCGCGGGCAAAGATAAAGTCGGCATGGGAGGCGCCATAGCGGTCGTTAAAGCCGTTGCCGATATAAACCACCCTGAAGCCCTTCTCCTTTAATTTGACCACGTGCATGGCCTTGCAATTGCCGCAGATATCGCAGGTGGGGTTGCCATGGGGTGTTTCTATGGCCACGCTGCCGTTGCTTCCAATAACAAGGCTGTTGCAGTAGATGCCGCTGATATATTCCAGGAGGCCCTGCCGCTCCAGTATTGGCTCAATGTAGAAGCCAAAGCCGTCGCTGGCAATATAAACAGGGCTTCCGCTTTCATGGGCAAATATAAGAAACTGGGCAAATCCCGGCTTGAAATCTGCCGCAGCGAGGGCAAGGGCGAGCATCTGCTCGTAGTCGCCGGGAAAATGGCGCACCATCTCCTCCAGCCATCTCCTCATGCCAATCTTGCCTTCCCGGTAGAGGCGGTAAACCTCTGAGGCCGCCTGACCGGCATATGTTTTAGCCAGTATGGAAGTGATATCCTTGCGAGTAACGGTGCCGTCAAAATCTACAACATAAGCCAGCTTCACGAAGTAAATCACCCTATCCGTTATTCTCTTTCCCCCTGCCAAAAGGCAGCGAGCGCCTCCTTCACCTCCGCTGCGCTTTTCATCTGCAGCAGCTTCTCCGCCAGGCCGGCTGCTTCTGCCCTGGCGCATTTCCCCACCGCTTCCTTGGTAGAAAGAACCGCGGCGGCGGCAACACTGAGCTCGTCAATGCCCACGCCCACCAGGAAGGGGATGAACAGGCTGTCCGCGGCGGCTTCGCCGCAGACGCCGACGGGAATCCCCCTGGCATGCCCCCGGCATGGGCGCGCATAAGCGGAGGGGTTTATTGGTATTATATTTCTTTGCAGGCGCGTAGAATATACTGCGGAGGCGAAAAGCCTTGAAGAAGCTACTGCGCTACCCTCTCCGTTTTTAAGCGGCCTGCTGGACCGGGTGGCCGCCCTGCTGGGGGCCACGCTCCTGGCCCAGTTTCCCCAGTTCTACGGACAATACCTGCAGCGCCTCGGCGGGCATATCGATGAGCTGCGGCGCACCCTGTCCGTATATGAGCAGGCGGCCGCAGCCCTGGGCCTGAGCCTGGAACAGTATATCGAAGAGCATCTGGCCGCAGATTCTCAGGTGATTACATCTTCGGGAGAAATTATCGCCGACCTGGCGGAAAGGCTCTGGCAGCTGGAAGAATCGCTCCAGGCGCTGCTTTCAGCCACCCCGCTAACCCGCTGGATTGTATTTATCCGCCATGCCGACTGGGCAATGGCGCGGCAGTGCTGGCACAGTTTTACGCCGGGGCTCCCCACCACGCCGGAAGGCCTGGTTTACGCCGGGGTCGGCCTGCTTATGGGCTGGTTCCTCTATGCCCTGGCGCGGGCGCTGCTCTCCCCCGCCTTAAAAGGGAAAAAGCTCAACCCCTCCTAGGGCTGCAGGAGGGGGTCCCGGCCCTATACGGGCAGGTGGGTTAAAGCCGCCTGGCCAGGCAATCCCGCCCTCCCGCTGTCTTCCCCGATCTATTCCAGGTTAAGCTTAGATTTTAAAATATAATTAGTCAAGATAAAGTAACCGGCAGCGAGGGTCCCAAGGGGCAGCAATAATACCAGGAGAAAAGAGTTAATTTGATCCGGGGTGGGTGCGGCCCGGTTTATGAAAAAGCGCATAAAGGGGCGCACGAACGGCATAAAGGCCAAGGTGGAAAACAGCTGCGAGGCGATATAAAGGACACAATACATGGCAAAGGAGGCGATGAGTTTCTGCCTGGGGAACAGATGCCCCAAGGCAATGGCCGCATAGATCATCAGGATGCTGGAAGCCACGGCGACTAAAGCATAAGCCGGCAGGGTAAAAAAGCCTGCCACTCCGAATATTTCCAGGAAGGCGTCCTTAAATTCAGTCAACTCACCCGCAAGTCCAGGTTCTCCGGAAATAATGACGATGGACCCCACGGTTACCAGAAAGCTGAGGGTGGTCCAGGCCATGGCGGTGATCAGTTTGGTGGCAATATGCTGCCATGTCTTTACCGGCAAAGTAAACATGAGGTACCCTTCATCCCCCAGCAGGCTCGTGTAGAACCTCCGGATCATGATGATCACGGTCATGACGACTACCCCGACAATCAGGGCAAAATAAATAAAAATGCTCAATAGGCTGATCAGCATCTGCAAATCAAGCAAAGCCGTGGAGGGCCCGAAAACCTTGAAAGGGCTTATAAACCGGTTGATTGTTTGTTGTAAGCTAGATCTACCGGGAATTGCAGTGTAAGGTTCCCTGAAGTTGCAAAGTAAAATTCCCTGTTTCTGCAGAGATAAAGAAGGCCATTGCAGCAGCCCCCAAGAAAACTA
>Ga0116169_1001409_pt1 | contig 20062 bp, 15 predicted proteins | sample AD_UKC130_MetaG_FD_89796 | JGI IMG/M metagenome (GOLD analysis project Ga0116169, IMG submission 89796) | Active sludge microbial communities of municipal wastewater-treating anaerobic digesters from Canada - AD_UKC130_MetaG | ecosystem: Engineered > Bioreactor > Anaerobic > Digestate | place...
TTCGGGAACGAAGTATTTTTATTTGAAATTAATCATAAAAGTAACCAAATCGTCTTTTCCATCAAGAGCTAATTTTTTTCTCAAACGATATCGAGCTGCTTCAACACCTCTGATGGAAAGGTTTAGCATCTTTGCAATCTCTTTAGAAGAATAATTTAGGCGAAGAAGTGCACATAATTTAAGATCTGAGGGAGTGAGTGATGGATATCTTTCCTTAAGTTTTCTGAAAAAATTTTCATGAATAAGATCAAAGTTTTCCTGAAAAACCGCCCATTCATCTTTCTCCGAAAAATTATTTTCAATCATTTTAATCAGTTCGTTTCCCTGTTTTCGCTGTATCTTTCCTGAAAGAATATGATCTTGAATCTCTTTTTTTAGGTTATTAAGAAACTCTTCGTGATTAATGATAAGCATCGTGGCATTTGCCAATTCTTTACTTTTATGGGTTAAATCGGCTTGTAACTATTCGTTTTTCAAAGCGGTTATGACTTTCTCTTGTCTTTCCAATTGCTCAATCCTTTCTTTTTCCTGTTGTGCAAAAGCCTTATTTTTTCGCTGTATAACCAAATTTAGATACTGATTAACAATCCAACCGGTAAGCATCATAAACGCCAAAACATAAAACATGATAGCCCAGGCTGTTTTATACCAGGGGGTTGTTATCTGAAAAGAAAACGTAAGTTGGGATAATTCGTGACCGTCTTCATTTATCACTCTTGCTTTTAATACATAATTTCCGAATGGAAGATTTGCATAATTTACACTCAAGTTAGGAGGTAGAGTCATCCATTTAGAATCATAACCCACAAGAAAAGACTCGATTTTAATAGGTTTTCTTGAATAGTCCGGATATTGAAATTGAAAGGTTAGGCTATTATCTTTATAAGAAATTGCATTCTTTTTAGTAAGAGGCAAATAAGTTACTTGATTGGTTTTGCGATTATAACAGGACACCCAAGACAAAGCAAAGCGAGGCCGAATTTTTTGATGTGCTTTTTTCACGGGAACATATTTCCCTATTCCGCCATTTAAACAAAAATAGGATATTCCGTTGTTGTCTACATAAACATTACCCCTTCCCATATTCGGAGGATTATTCAGAATGCTAAAGGGAATCTTTTCCTGAATTTTATAATGACCGTCTTTATAACAAATAAGGGAATATTCATTGTTTCGAACAAACCAGCACAAACTGTCATTCACCATAACCACTCGATGTGTATCGGCCAAATCCGGAAGATCTTGGTTTAATTGATCAAAAAGAATGATTTTTTGTGTAATATCATCATAAGTATAAAAAGCACGCCCATCGGCAAATACAATTCTCCCTCTTAATTTCATTACCCGAATGGGATTTGGATAATTTTGCAGAGAATCAAGCGTGGAAAAATATTCTTTATCGACAATTTTTTGTAATTGCTCATCAACCCGTAATCGATACACGCCTTTATACATGTGACCTGCCCAAATATTCCCGGTATAATCAACTTCAATACGATTGATCAGATCGGAAAAATTGTCGAGCTTATGACTGAATGCCCACTGCCCATTAACTTTGTTAAAAACCTGTAAATCGGAGTAAGTTGACTCTAACAACAGGTCGTGACCATAAAGATTGACTGCTTTTATGTCCATTCCTCCGCTACTCGAATTTATCACAGGAATATTCTTGTCATCCTTTAGAAATGAAGTTCCTTCATTATTTCCTATAATAATCTGCCCATTAAACTTCCGAATAAACCAAGATTGAATTTCAAATCCAGGCAAAGCAATTATTTTATCCAATGTTTCGGAATACTTATAAATTCCTTGGTTGGTAGCCAAATAAAACGTATGGTTATCATCAATCAACATATCTTCAACCAATCCGATCTGAATATCGACAGGTTCAAAAAAGGAGATGGGCGATTTTGTCTGAACATAGGCTATTCCGTTATCTAATGCTACCCATATGTTATTTTCATTATCACAAAAAAGGCCCAGAACGGTATTATTGTTAAGCCCGTTGTTTCTGTTTAAATGATACTTTAATTGACCTTTCGTATCTAAAACAAAAATTCCGTCACTTAACGTTCCAATAATATAAATTGAATCGGCTATTGATACCACCCTGTTTACCCTTGCCCTCTTCAATTCTTCATCCACAGCTGTTTTCCATTCGGAAAGCGTGTTTGAATAAATCGAATATTCTAATATTCCGTTTTTCGAAGAAAAAAGAAGTAAATTCTTCCCAAAAGGTTGTATCGAAACAATCTCGTCATTTTTTAATTGATCGCGGGTAAACAGAAGTTCAAAATCACGGCCATTATATCGATAGAAATGTTCATTAATGTATTGAGCATACAATGAGCCCTTGGCAGAAAAAAAATACAACGGTGCTGGCACACGTTTGAAATATTTTATTTCCGCCCACTTTTCATTGTAAATAAAATAGGAAGAAAAAGTCTGAAAAAAGAGGGTGTCGTTTAATTGCTGAATAGTCCAAACCTCATCATTCTGAAATTGGTAGTTTTTTATCAAAGGTTTAAGTGAATGATAAATGAAACGATTGGCTGCATTTTTTTCAAAAAAACCCAACTCTTCAAAAGACCCCACATATATTCTTTCGGGTTCCCGGGTTTTATCGATGAAGATCGATTTAATTCCTAAATTATTTGGCAAACGATATAAATTCCAGTTAACACCGTCGAAAGTCAACAAACCATTGTTATTACCAATATAGATCACACCATCTTTACCCTGAGCGATTGCCCAATTTTGATTGTCGGCATTATAAGTCGTGCTTGTGTAATTATAAACAGGTGGCACAAATGAAGGAGTTTGTGCCTGCGCGGTAGTGGTAATAAAAAGAAATAAAAAAAGTATTCCGAAACAAACAAAATATTGTTTCCTATGCGAAAAGAATGGCAACATGTAACGGTTTCCTTAATCTTTCTTCTTCAGCAAATTCTCTATCTCTTCGTTACTAAGTATTTTAACATTAGTAAATAAGAACTTGGCATCGAGAAAATTCCCATATTGATTGCATTCGTCTATAGCAGTTTGAAGGATCGACTTTATGTCCACATCAAAAGGAACAAGCATCAAAATGGTAAAATAATTGTCTTCAATTTCAAATTTCTCGATATCTACATTGGCTTGCTCCAATTGGAATGTGAATTCGCTCTCAACAATGTTTTTCTGTAAATCGGTAAAATTTTCTCTATTTTGTGTTGTAAACAAACCAAAGAAACGAAGCTTTTTATCGTGCCCGCCCAAACCGGAAGAGATATATACTTGTTGTTTCCCCGAAAGACTGGAGTTAAGAACAATACGACTGCTTACCAATGCCATTGCCGACCAATTTTTTAGTTCGGGTTCTAAGGGGCTACTGTGATAAGTTTCAATGGCACGATAGGCAGCTACATCCGGAATAGACGCCAAAAGAGAAAGACTTCTTTTTTTTTCTTCAATGGAAGCATCCGGTGAAAAAAGTATCGAGATTTCTTCGTCACGAACAAAAGGTGCATTTTCTCTTCTCAACCTTTCAAAATAACGGAAGTATTCCATCTGTTCCTCAATTGGAACAAGATCTTCCAAAATATGAAAAGATTCAATCCCTTGCTCATTCAACGTCTGACGCAATTTGCCTAATATATCGTCTTGATCGTTCATCTCTCACAAAGATAAGCATTTTTTATATTGCTATGAAAAATAGAGACTATAAAAGGAATTCAAAAAACGAACTTCCTTAAATTTCATCAAATTGACAATTATTTGAGTAGAAATACCTAAATTCGCATAATAGAAATCTTGATTTTTCCATTATTAGAGAAATAACGAAAAAATGCAGGTCAAAATTGTCAATCAATCCAAACACCCTTTACCGGAATATGCTACCGTTCATTCGGCAGGAATGGACTTGCGTGCCAATATAGATAACCCTATTGTACTGAAACCCTTACAACGGGCATTAGTGCCAACAGGTTTATACATTCAGCTACCTGAAGGCTATGAAGCGCAAATTCGTCCAAGAAGTGGCTTGGCCATTAAACACGGCATTTCTGTCGTTAATTCGCCGGGTACCATCGATGCCGATTACAGAGGAGAAATATGCGCAATCCTGATTAATTTATCCGATGAAGAATTCACGATTAACGATGGGGATCGAATTTGCCAGATGATCATCACCGAACATTCGCGGATAGAATGGCAAGAGGTGGGCAAATTGGACGAAACCGACAGAGGAGCCGGAGGATTTGGGCATACAGGAAAAATTTAACCCTATATTATTGCATAATGTATCAAAGAAAATCATCCTTTTTAAAACGCTTTTCACTTATTATTCCTCTTTTTTGTATCTTTTTAGCAAATGCTCAACAAACAAAACTCCTCCTAAAAAAGGAAGGAACAGTATTGGACGAAAAGGAACAAAGAAAATTCGATTATTATTTTTACGAGGGAATCAATTCAAAAGTTCAAGGCAAATACGATGAAGCATTTGACTATTTGCAGCACTGTTATTCCATCGATTCAACCAATGCCAATGTGCTAATAGAATTGGGAATGTTTTATAATGTACTCGATGAAAAGAGCAAAGCATTGGATTTTTTGAAAAAAGCCGTGCAATATGATCCCAAAAACTATTACTATAACATGATGCTTGCCGGTCTGAGTAAAGAATCGGGCAAAAATCAGGATGCGATAGATATTTATCGAGCATTATTAAAAGAATTCCCCTCTAAAATGGAGCTTTATATGCAGTTATCGCAAGCATATGCCGATAGCGGCGAACTGCAAAAAGCAATTGATGTATTGAACGAATTGGAAAAAATTTCAGGAGTATCGGAAACCACAGCTCTCAATAAATTTCAGCTGTACTCCATGCTCAACCAAAAAGAAAAAGCTTTCATGGAAATTGAGAATATCATTGCTCAAAATCCTGATGACCCGCGTTATATAGTTCTTCTCGGGGACCTTTATTTGCAAGATAACCAACCAGATAAAGCCATATGTTATTATAATCGGGCAAAAGAAATCGATCCGGATTATCCCAATCTGATACTTTCCATGGTCAATTATTACGAAAAAACAGGAAACAAGGAGGCCGCCGAAGAAGAACTACGAAAAGCCATTACAGGTGCAGAAATAGATGTAGAGACTAAAGTGCAGCTACTTACCCGCTACATTGATATCCTTAGACAAAACAAACGCGATATCAAATTGGTAAACCCGCTCTTTGAAACGTTGTTCGATCAGTATCCCAATAACACCCTTTTAAACCTCATTTACGGAAACGTATTGTTGCTACAAGAAAACAAAGAGGAAGCCATAAAACAATTTGAAATCTACACAAAAGCCAATCCCACCGATCCGATCGGATACGAACAAATGCTACGTATTGCCTTGCCCGACAGCATCGATAAAATAATTGAAATCACCGAAGAAGCTATAAAATATATTCCTGATGCGCCCCAATTTTATTTTTATCTCGGAGCAGCAAAATATCAACAAAAAAAATATAAAGAAGCTCTCGATATATTTGAAGAAGGATTGAAGTCGGCTAAAATTGATAATCCCTTGCTTAAATCCGATTTTTATGGACAAATTGGCGACTTACATTATTTCCTAGGAAATAAAGAAGCGGCTTTCGAAAATTATGAAAAAGCGTTAAAACTCAATCCACAAAATCTTCACGTATTAAACAATTACAGTTATTATTTGTCATTAGAAGGGAAAGATCTAGACAAAGCCGAACAAATGAGTAGCATAACAGTAAAAGCCGAGCCAACTAATCCTACCTTCTTGGATACGTACGGCTGGGTTCTCTTTAGGCAAGGAGCATACACCACAGCAAGAATTTATATCGAAAATGCCGTTAAATACAGCGAAGAAGAGCTCTCAGCAGAAATTCTTGAACATTATGGTGATGTGTTATATATGACCGGAGAACCCGAAAAAGCATTGGAACAATGGAAAAAAGCCAAAGAATTAGGTAGCGATTCAAAAACACTTGACAAAAAAATTCGAACAGGAAAATATATCGAAGCAAAATGAACCCTAACTTCCAAAAAATAAAAGCATTTAATTATTATCTTATTTTGTTATCGATCGTAATTCTTTTAGGGGTAAATTCATGTAAACCCAAAAAAGAAATCATTCGTGCAACCCCACACATAACAGAGAAAGCCGAGGAAGAACTTTTTTCGGATATCTTGTCAAACCAATTGGCCTTTTCTACTTTCTCAGCAAAATTAAATATTTCATTGAGTAACGCAAAACACACCCTGGCTTCAAAAGCAAATTTGAAAATCATAAATGACCAAATGCTTCAACTATCCGTTCAACCACTTTTTGGCATAGAAATATTTCGTTTTCATATAGATAACGATACCGTTGTCATACTCGACCGGATGAATAAACGTTACGTAAAAGAATCGATAGACGAACTAAAAAACCGCTATTTGTTAGAACTCGATTATTATACATTACAATCATTGTTTACAAACAAGCTTTTCCTGGGAGGGAACAAAGTACTTACCCCATCAGATTATTCCAAATTTACATACGTAAAAACTTCAACCAATTATTATTTGAAATCGATAAATAACGACTCGTATATTACGTACCTTTTTATGGTAAACGGTGACGATCGAATTACTTTCTCACATCTATTCCATCCTATAAACAAATATTCATTGCAATGGAGTTATAGCGATTTTACGCGGCTAGGAACACATATTTTCCCTTATAAAATGAGGATAGAAATAAGTTCACCAAAACACAAATTAGATATCGATATGAATTATTCCAATATTGTGCTCGACGAACCTATGGAATTATCTATCACCATTCCCAAAGGCTATACCCAAACCAATTTTTCAGATATTATAAAAATCATTACGGCAGACATCCAATGAAAAAATTCATTATCATCATATTGTCTCTGTTTTTCTCCTGTCTTTCTTCCTTCTCTCAAACCAAACAAATCGAAACACTACAAAAACAACGTGAGCTATTACAGGAAGAAATTCAAAACACGAACAAACTGTTCCTAGATGTTAAGAAACAAACCACCACCATTCTCCAACGCATCAATCTGATTAATAAGCAACTCAAAACAAGAAGAGAACTCATCACTGTATATCGAAACGAAATTGCTGCTCTTGAGAAAGAACAAAAACGACTGGAAAAAGAAATCGTAAAACTCAATGAAGAATTGGCAAAAAAGCAAGAAAACTACGCCAAAGCGATAAAAGGGATGTTGAACCACCAACGATCACAAAACAAATTATTTTTCATACTCTCCGGAAAAACATTGGGGGAATCGTTGCGTAGAATGCAATACTTGAAAGATTATTCAAAATGGCAAAAAAAACAAGCGGAAGAAATCAAAAAGAAACAAGCAGAACTGGCAGAGAAAAAAAACGAACTTGCCAAAGCGAAAACAAATAAAGAACAAGCATTGCTCGCCCTACAAAATGAGCAGAATAAACTTGTGAGCGAAGAAAGAATGCGTCAAACGGAAATGGCTGAGGCTAAAGGTAAACAGCAAGAGTTGCAAAAAACTCTTCAAGCTAAACGTCAACAAGCAGCTAAATTGAATGCTCAAATCGAAAAATTAATCGCCGAAGAAGTAGCTCGTCAGGAACGGGAAGCTGAAGCTCGCCGCCGTGCTCAAGAAGCGGAAAGAAAACGCGCTTTGGAAGCACAAAAAATGGAAAAGAGCCAAAAGAAACAAAAGCAAATAGCAAAAACGCAAGATAAACAGGAAGAATCCAAATCGACAAGCCAAAAAGAATCGACTGAAGATGTATATGTTGCATCAGCCGAAACATTTAATCTTTCTAAAAATTTTGCAGCCAATAAAGGTAAATTACCCATGCCGGTAACCGGTGCCTCTACCATTGTATCGAATTTCGGTATTAACAGAAGCAGCGAATGGAATGTATCTATCAACAGTAATGGAATTGATATTCAAGCACAACAAGGTGCCGTCATTCGCACCGTATTTGATGGAGAGGTCTCAAAAGTATTTTCTTTTCCCGGTTCAAACACGTGTATGATTGTCCGCCATGGAGATTATTACACCTTCTATGCTAACATTATTGACCCCTCAGTAAAACAAGGAGATAAAGTAAAAACCGGCCAAACACTAGGGAAAATATATACCGATCCCGATACAGGTATTTCAACCATGCACTTCCAACTCTGGCAAAAAACCAACAAATTAGATCCCCAACCCTGGTTGAGTCATTAAAAAAATCCGACGAATAGTAGCTTCTTACCCAATATTAACCCACGGCGAACGCACCACTACAACAACAAACACATTTACAACGATGAAGATGAACACCCCCTACGACTGATATAAACAATCTTCCACGACCGACATAAACAATCTCCATAAAAAAGGATAAAAAAACAGCATAAGTCAAATAAAAAAACCGCCATCTAAAATATGGCGGTTTTTTATTCAGGGAAAAATCCCCTTTCTTTTTCGAATTACCTATTAATCGGTGAAAAAGATAGCTACACGGTTCCAGTCGTTTACCGGATAAGGTTGTTCAGTATCACCCTTCCAATCTACACTGATACGGCTGCTATCAATCCCGTACTCTTTAATCAATATATCAGCCACAGCCTTGGCACGTTTTTCGGAGAGCTTCCAGTTATATTCAGGATAACCTGTCAGTTTGTCGGCATAACCAACAATCTTAACTTTAGCATCCGGATTTTGCTTCAAGTATTCGGCTGTATTGTAAATACTTACGTGCTGATGCCTATCGATCTTATAAGAATCGATACGGAAATATACCACATTGGGAACATAAACTGTACCCACAGCCACCGGTTCTTCAATTTCGGGGCATTCCGGACACGATTCGGGTCGTTTGCTGAGCTCTTCGTTTTCGGCACGCAGTCTGTTGATTTGACTATTCAAATCGTTAATAAGACTGTAATCCATCAATTCGGCAGGTGTAAAGTCTTGTTTTCCACCCAAACCAAATTGAACGCCAGCTAAAGCCGACCACATTGCATCATATTCCCAATCTCCCTCAGGAGTGGCACCGAAATCGAAAGATTCTTGCATTAATCTATAACCAATTTCCAGGAAAAGATGTACGTTTTTACCTACTCTAAAATTGTTAATAATACCTCCGTTAAAGGTCAACGACTGATTTTGTCTTTTGAACACGGGTTCACCTTTAAACGGTCTTTCAAACCAATCTTTCATGCCATACATGTAACCGATACCCAGATAAGGTACGAAACTATAAACTCTATCCGGTTTATAACCCATAATAGCATTGGTCATGTTATACATTATTTCACCATGACCACCGGCCCATTTCATTTTTACATCATTTTTATAATCAACTACGGGCTCTCCCAGATCAATGGCAAAACGCATGCCCCAAATCGGAGAATTCCATCTTCCGAAAGTTACTTGACCCATCCACCCGATCCGATCACCAAAATGACTAAAACCCTTCATATTGTAGGTGTCAATGCCACCTGCCAATCCCATAAACCAGTTGTCGCTGGCCTTATTCTTCAGGTAAACAGTACCGTGAGAAACATTCTGAACTTCTTGAGCACTTATACAAAATGCGACAAGAGCAGAGATTAAAAGTAAACTAAACTTTTTCATAAATTTAAATTTTAAATTTAAACAATTAAATTCTTAATTCCCATAACTCGATATTAGCGTTGGTGAAGCCCTTTTGATGAGGGTTCCCCTTACATTTGCTTCGATATATATAACATTCGCATTTTTAAAATGTTCGATACGGTTAGAAAAATATGATAAATTTGTATCGTTTGTTACAACCCTCACTCTTTCAACTTTAAATTTTCAAAAGAAACAACACCACATGAGTGCCGAATATCATACAAAGATAAAATTAAATTTCATCTAAATGATATTTTTAATAAAAAAAACGTTTTAAAATTCGATTTTAAAACGTTTTTACTTATAATTCCAAATATTGTCTACTCTTTTTATGTGTTGCTTAACTAACCTAAATAACTTTTCAACAACTTACATCTGGAATCTTGACGAAGTCGCCTAATTGCCTTTTCTTTAATTTGACGAACTCTTTCTCTCGTTAATTGAAACTTATCTCCGATCTCCTCAAGCGTCATTTCCTGACAACCAATACCAAAGAACATTTTAATAATATCGCTTTCACGTTCTGTTAATGTCGATAAGGCACGTTCTATTTCTTTTTGAAGAGATTCTCTCATCAAAGTTTCATCGGCAGACGGCGCATCATCGTTTACCAATACATCCAGCAAACTATTATCTTCACCTTCTACAAAAGGAGCATCCATCGATACGTGTCGTTCTGAAACTTTCAATGAATCAGAAACTTTCTCGACAGGCACATCCAATTCTTCCGCAAGCTCTTCAGCAGAAGGACGTCGCTCGTTTTCTTGTTCAAATTTTTGAAATGCCTTGTTTATCTTGTTCAAGGAACCTACCTGATTGAGAGGCAACCTTACGATTCTCGACTGTTCGGCTAATGCTTGCAAGATGGATTGTCGAATCCACCATACCGCATAACTGATGAATTTAAACCCTCGGGTTTCATCAAATTTTTCAGCAGCTTTTATTAATCCCAAGTTACCTTCACTAATTAAGTCAGGAAGACTCAATCCTTGATTTTGATATTGTTTGGCAACCGATACAACAAAACGGAGATTGGCACGGGTTAGTTTGTCCAATGCCTCTCTGTCGCCCTTCTTAATCGCTTGAGCCAACTCAACCTCTTCTTCAACAGTAATCAAATCTTCTCTTCCAATCTCTTGCAGATATTTGTCAAGAGAAGCACTTTCTCTATTTGTTATTGATTTTGTAATCTTTAATTGTCTCATTCTCTAGCTATCCTATTTATTTTAAATTGAAATTTAAAAAATCAAATGTTATGTGTTAATTATATATCTGAATTTTTATTTCTAAAACCATAACAAAGGATACAGCTCAACACTGAATCCTTCGTTATTATCAACAACTTTTACCCTCTTTTTGTTTCCCAAAAGATGCAAATTCACCTATCGTCTCCCTTTATTTTTTAGATAGATCGATTGCAATGTATTGTGTTCTGCCATTGGGCGGGTAAAACCCTGCTATCAAAATCACTTTATCTTCATCGGAACCCCGCGCAGCAACAGAAGCAACAATTTCGGCAACATCATCTTCACTATCTACAGGCATGTTATTTATTCTCATAATGATAAATCCTTTTCTTATACCTTCTTTGTAGAATAATCCGTCTTTTGTTACATTCGAAACCTCAACGCCACTTCGTATACCCAATCGCCTTTTTTGCTCATCGGGGATTTTCTTGAATTCGGCACCCAACATTTTCAATGCATCGGGTCTTTTGATAATCTCGGTACTTCCCTGCATATTGATTAATTCTACTACAAAGGTTTTTTCGCTACCGTTTCTGTCGACCGTTACTTTTACTTTGTCTCCGGGGCGGTATCGGCTTAACTGATTTTGCAACTCGGCAAAATTTTTAACCGGTACGTTATTTATTGCCTTAATAATATCGCCTTTTTCTATACCTGCTGCTCTGGCAGGACTTCTATCCGAGAAATCCTCGACTACCACACCCTGAATTTTTGCCAGCTCGCTCGCTCTCTTAGGATCGTACCTTTTCAGGTATTCGATATTGGGAACCTGAATTCCAAGAACAGCACGCTGTACAACTCCATATTCTTTGAGGTCGGCAGCAACTTTTCCTGCTATAGAGATGGGAATAGCAAACGCGTAACCCGTAAAATTCCCGGTTTCGGAATAAATAGCAGTATTAATACCTACCAGTTCTCCTCTGACATTTATCAATGCTCCTCCACTATTGCCGGGGTTTACCGCTGCATCAACCTGAATAAACGATTGTAGACCCATATTTTCGCCCACAATATTGGTTCTGTTTTTTGCACTTACGATACCTGCTGTAACGGTTGAAGTCAGGTTAAACGGATTGCCTATGGCTAAAACCCATTCGCCCACTCTTAGTGCGTCGGAATTCCCGAAAGGAATATATGAAAAATTATCGCCGTCAATTTTCAATAGCGCAATATCCGATTGTGAATCGGTACCGACTACTTTAGCAGTAAATTCACGATCGTCATTTAATGTTACAGAAACCTCTCTTGCATCTTGAATTACATGATTATTGGTAATAATATACCCATCTTTCGAAATAATCACCCCCGATCCGTAACCCACTACTTCGCGAGGTATTACCCTTTGGCCAAAACCAAAAAAGAAATCGAAAGGATCGATTATCACTTGCTCACGTACCGCTTTTGTTTTTACGTGAACAACGCCATGAACAGCCTTTTCGGCAGCTTCCGTAAAATCGAAATATCCTTGAGATGCAGTTAAATTGGTTAGAATAACATTTTTATCTTGCTCAAAAGAACCCGCATATTCTCCTACATTTCCCGAAAGGGCTTTGTTCCTTTTTTTGTTTATCTGATCATAACCAAACATTGTTATGACAGAACTCACAACGGCAATTAAAATAATGCCCAATACACTTTTGGCACGATTTGCATTCATATCTTTTATTTTTTTATGGTGTTCTTTTCCCCTCTTACTTCATTTAGCGCTCAAAGATAATAACAAAAAATACACACTATTCCACCCTGTCTTTTTGTTTTTAACACTTTTAACCAAGCGCATATATACTTAACCCGTTTTAACCGACATTTTAAATAAGTCAAGGTTTAAACGACACATTGTCATTTTCTTATATTTAACGTATTTCCCGCCATTTTGTTTATTCGATATATCATCTAAATTTATTTCTTTTTTTATTGGCACATTTCTTAAATCCAAAATTGTTGATAGGTTGAAATATATCCATGAAGATTAAATCGACATAATACTTATCTCCACCAAAGAGTTTGCTATTACGATTTATGATAACCGCCTGAAAGGAATATCTTATGATAAACAAGACGATTCCAACGGCAAGCAGGATATAATTGGCATTCAGCAGTCCCAAACAAACAGCAGCAATAAAAGAAAGATAAAAACCATATTTGGAGAAAGTTTCCAAACCAAAAATAGAAGGGTGAAAGCCTTGATAAAATTGTTTTGTATGCAAATATTTCGATTTCAATGCCCGCCAAACCGATAAACTATTCACTACATCGCTTGTGGTCATACTTTCAGGCGAAATAACAACTCCTGTATTTTTACCGTTCGCTATTTTATTAATATACAGATCATCTTCTCCATCTTCGAAATTCAAAATTGACGAAAATCCCTTTTGTTTGAAAAACAAATCCCTAGTATACGCCATATTCATCCCGGTACCCATAAACGGCCGATGAACAATGGCCATTGATAAATATTTTATTCCTTGTACAAGGTTATCATACAAAATAAACCGACGCAGTAGAATAGTTTTGGAAATATCGAATTTACAGAAACCTAAAACTATTTCTTTCCCTTTGGCAAACTCTTCCGCAAATTTTCTTATCCATTGATCGGATACCGGTTTGCAATAAGGTTCCGTAAAAAGCAGAACATTATTTTTTGCAGCTTTTATCCCGAGGGTTAATGCCAGCTTCTTCTCATTCCATTCTTCTGCTTCTTGCGGAACATAAGTGTGGTAGAGATTATCATACGTCTGCTCCAAACGCTTTAAAACCATATCGCTCTCATCGGTCGAACCCATATTTACAACAATTACCTCAAAATCGGGATAATCCTGATTGAGAATAACAGGAAGATGCTTTGCCAGATTTTCTGATTCGTTTTTTGAAACGATAACCACAGAAACCGGTTGTAAATCCTCATCGGGAATAGATGTTTCCTTTTTTTTTGAAAAATAAGAATAGGGTTTCTTGTACAGAAGAAAATAAAAAAGGAGCTGAATAACAAAAAATAGCAGAAGGGCGGCAAGGATAATCCAATCGATGATAGAAAAATCAAACACCGACGAAAACGAAAAATTCATATTCACTTAAATTTGATCCGAAAAATATGATTTAGGCAATTCTCTGCAATTGTATTGTGAAGCCATCACTTCTCCATAAGCTCCTGCCGAACGAATGGCTATCAGATCGCCACGTTTTGCCCGATTAATTTCCATATTTTTGGCAAAAGTATCGCTCGACTCGCAAATAGGACCAACCACATCATAGCGAGTCAGTACTTCTTCTGAACTCATATTTTCAATATGATGAAACGCCTGGTATAAAGCCGGACGAATAAGATCGGTCATACCGGCATCTATAATGAGAAACTTTTTGCTGATCCCTTCTTTTACATATATAGTTCGTGCAATAAGCGAGCCACAAGGAGCAACCACCGATCTTCCCGGTTCAAAATGAATGGATTGGTCATCATTTAACTTCATATGCTTATCAAAAAGGCTGAAATACGATTCAAAATTGGCTACGGGGCAATGATTCGGGTGCATATAGTTAATACCTAATCCGCCACCTACGTTGATAAGTTGGAGACGAGCACCTCGGTTTTCGAACCAATTTTTCCATTCCATAGCCCTCACGCACAGATTCTCAAAAGCACAAAGATCCGTGATTTGCGATCCAATATGAAAATGAATTCCGATCAGTTCGAGATGCGATGCTTCGGCAATAAAGTTCAGCGCTTTCGGCAAATCTTGTTCATTCAACCCAAATTTGTTTTCATTCAAACCGGTGGTAATGTATTCGTGCGTATGAGCATCGATATTGGGATTGATACGCAAAGCAATGCGCGCACGTTTTCCTTTCTTTGAAGCCAATTCTTCAATGGTTTTCATTTCGGGCAACGATTCCACATTGAAACAAAAGATATCGGTATCCAAAGCCAAATTAATTTCTTTATCGGTTTTCCCTACACCCGCAAAAACAATCTTCGACGGAGAAAAACCACATTCGACAGCCCGAAGAATTTCGTTTCCGCTCACACAGTCGGCTCCAAAGCCATAAGAGGAAATCTCCCTCAAAATTCGGCGATTGGCATTTGCTTTGATGGCATAATGAATATGATAATTTTTCCCTTGGGTTTCTTTTTTTATGATATCGAGGGTCTGTCGGAGCAAATCGATATCGTAATAATAGAAAGGGGTTTCAAGAGCACGAAACTTCTCGACCGGAAATTGACCTTTAATCATTTTTTTAGCGTATTATAATAAAATGGATAAATAATCTTCTTGTTGGCATGTATTACGGAAAAAACCTGCGAATACTTCTCTTCAAGATGCAAAAGTACTATTTTTTCAGGTAACTTTAAATGAAAAGTCTTTTCAGAAATGTTGTAACAGCTCTAAGCTACGGGCAATTTTATCTTCCATAGGTAAAGTAGCATCAATCCAATGAATGGTAAAACCGCGGCGTTCCATTCCCCTAAACCAGGTCATTTGTCGCTTGGCAAACTGATGGATGGCGATTTCCAATTTCGAACACATCTCGTCATACGATAACGTTCCCACGAGGTACAACGTTATATATTTATATTCCAATCCGTAATAAATAAGGTCGTCAGCCGACAAGCCTCCTGCCAGAAGTTTTTCAACTTCTTCAATCATTCCTTCCTTCAAGCGTTTTGTCAACCGTTCCGAAATTTTTTTGCGTCGCAATTCCCTATCTATCGAAAGCCCGATAATTAAGCTCTCGATAGGCAAATATTCGGATGAATCCACATCGTGTTTTTTCTGAAAGTCGGCAATTTCGATAGCCCGGATGGTACGCTGCTTGGTATCCGTATCGGTAACATTGTGCAATTTTTTGTACGAACTCAAAATTTTTGTCAGCTCTTCCTGCGACTTATTTGCCAATTGCTTTCGCAATTCGGGGTTCACCGGAACGTCCAATAATCGGTATCCCTTTAACACCGATTCGATGTACAATCCTGTACCTCCACACAAAATAGGGGTTTTATTTCGCGAAAGAATGTCGGAATAGGCCCGATGAAAATCGTGCTGAAAATGAAAAAGCGTATATTTTTCGCCTGCTTCACGAATATCGATCAAATGATAGGGGATATGCCGGCCATTCACCACATAATCCGATAAATCTTTACCGGTTCCAATATCCATGCCTTTATAAACCTGTCGCGAATCGGCACTAATAATTTCCCCATTCAGTTCATAAGCCAAATGTGCTGCAAAACGGGTTTTTCCCGCAGCCGTAGGACCAAGAATAGTAATAAGCGGCGGCATATTCAACACCATCTTTCCCATCGATTTACCAACTTCCTCCTGCACCTCCGCCTCCAAAACGGCCGCCTCCGCCGCCGCCAAAATTGCCACCAAACCCTCCGGTACGGTTGCTTCCACCGGAAGGTGGGAAGAATATAAACCGCCCCCCTCCACGGTTACTCCCGCCATTATTTATATGCCGGTTGTTGCCAAAGATCAAACGAAGAATAATGATAAAAACAATAACCGACACTAAAATAAGACCAATTGGAACGCCGCCGTTATCCTGCTGCCCATCCGCATCAAATTCTCCCGACAAACGTTCTATTATGGCATCCACAGCGGAGTTAACACCACCAAAATAATCGTTTTCCTTAAAATAGGGAATCATCCTTTCGCGAACAATCCTACCCACATATGCATCATTCAAACGCGCTTCCAATCCATAACCCGTTGCAATAAAGGCTTGCCCCCTGCTGTTGCCGACTTTCGGCTTAACGAGAATCACCGCTCCGTTATCCTTGCCTTTTTGACCCACACCCCACTCCTCGCCTAATTTAAATGCATAATCGGAAACAGCATATCCTCCCAAATCACTCACAGTGACTACATAGATTTGGGTAGAGGTGGAATCGTGGTAAGCACGGAGTTTTTGTTCCAAAGCCCGCGTCTCTTCCGGCGAGAAAAGGCGGGCAAAATCGTTTACCAACCGGGGAGGATACATCGGTTTAGGAATATCCTGAGCATAAACCGCAGCCACCCCAAACAGCAAAAAGAATAACCAAAAACAGCGTTTATTTTTTCTGAATATCTTCATCCGATAACAAAGTTACCTATGGTTTGGCTAAAATTGAACTTGTATCGCTGTCTGAGCTTCATCGGCAGCTTGAAAATAGGCCTTGGGTTTGAATCCGAACAAACCGGCATAAATGATCTGAGGAAATTTGCGAATATACGCATTATATTCTTTTACTAGTTGGTTGAATCTGTTCCGTTCAACCGAAATTCGGTTTTCTGTACCGGCAAGTTCGTCCTGAAGAGCAAGGAAATTCTGATTGGCTTTCAACTCGGGATAATTCTCCTGAATGAGAAGCAATCTGCTCAACGCCTCGCTTAACTCGGCCTGAGCTTGCTGGTATTGCCGAATATTCTCTTCTGTAAGATTTTCGGGATCTATCGTTATTTGAGTAGCTTTGGCGCGAGCTTCGGTCACCTTCGTAAGGGTTTCTTGTTCGTGTTCGGCATAACCCTTCACGGTAGCCACAAGATTTGGAATCAGATCGGCCCTGCGCTGATACGCATTTTGCACATTACCCCATTGCGAGGCTACGGCTTCCTGTTTTTCAACCATCGTGTTGTATCCGCAACTCGAAAAAACGACACCTAAAAGAATTACCGAAAGAAAAATTTTAATATTTCTCATTGTTTTGTTGATTTTAGCGAATAATTTTCTGCAACATTTCCCGACAAATATACAAAAACATCCGACGACAAAAGAAATTGTGAAAATAAAAATCGCATCACCTGCAATACGCTATCTTAAGCTCCCCTCCCGGCACATTGTTATTATACTTTTCTCGAATTTCTGTACTCCAAAGGAGTAATTCCTTTCATGCCAATTATGGCTATTTGCAAAACAAAACACTTAATAAGTATAAAATACAAAATTGGCCCATCTGGATGCTTCGCATATTTCGCATACATTGTGATCGCTTCTTAATTGCTGATTACCTGAATAATATGAATGAGAGGAAAATTATATGCGTAGAAAATCGTTTTCTGACGAGGGTGAAAAGTTTTTTTATCCTCCGTCGGATTTTACGACGGACATAAAAACATTGTTTTTTGTATTTCCTGATAACATTTCTTAACAAATAAGGAAGATCTGCCCTTAAAACGAAGTCATTATTGCACAAAACAAAACAAAGTGTGCAAATCTAGTTTTCCGATGGGGGGTTAAATTTATTTTTAGGCTCGTCGGATTTTCCGACGGAAGATTTAAGTTAGTAATTGTTAACACCAGCCTTCAGAAAAGGAATAAAATTTTCATACACGCTCGTCCCGTTTTATGACGAGCGATAAAAAATTTCGTGCGCTCTCATCCCGTTTTCCAATGGTAGATAAATCGTTGTCCCGATGTAGTCAACAAAAATCCGGAACGAGAACAAAAACAATCGAAAAGCCGAGCCAAAATTCGGCAAATGAAAATCGATTCTCAATTTAAAATTCGGATGCTGTTTTTAGCAGTGCAACTTACCAAAAATAAAAAAGGTGATCATCGTGAACCACCTTTTTTATTCGTACAAAACGTTCTTTAAACGAATTTTAAAAACGACTTATGCAATCTTATCATTATATTATCCCAGGAACGAAATCAATACACCTGCAGCAATAGCCGACCCGATTACTCCGGAAACGTTACTTGCCATGCAATACTGCAGAATATGGTTTGATTTGTCGTATTTCAATGCCAACTCGTTTGCCACGCGCGAAGCCATAGGTACAGCACTGAGGCCGGTTGCACCAATCAACGGATTGATTTTTTTATGAGAGAACATATTATAAACCTTTACTCCCAAAATGCCGCCGGCAACCGATATGGCAAAAGCCAAAAAGCCACCCACTACAATACCCAATGTCTGTGCCGACAGAAATACCTCGGCCGTCATGGTGGCGCCCACACACAAACCAAGAAAAATGGTCGCTGTGTTCATGATAGGGCCCGATGCTGCTTCGGCCAACCGACTTGTGGATGTTCCGATTTCCTTAACCAAATTTCCGAACAGCAACATGCCGAGCAAAGGTGCCGACGAAGGAACAAAAACAGCCACAACCACACCCAAAACGATAGGAAAAACAATCTTCACTACTTTTAGATGCTTAATCTCATGTTTGGGGGGATGTAATTTATCCATTTTGCGCATGTGGATTTTGAATTCATTTTCGGTCATCAGCAGTTTCGACACCAAAGGGATAATCACCGGCACCAGCGCCATGTATGAATAAGCAGCAATGGCAATGGGACCTAATAGATGTGGAGCCAATTTAATAGTCGTATAAATAGCAGTTGGTCCGTCGGCACCACCAATAATACCCAATGATGCTGCTTCATTCAGATTGAATCCCATCAAAACAGCCCCCAACAATACCGTAAAAATTCCCAATTGTGCCGCTCCTCCAAAAAGCGACAACTTAAGGTTGCGCAACATGGGACCGAAATCGGTAAGTGCCCCTACCCCCATAAATATAATCGGGGGAAGCAATCCCGTTTTAATGAGCGAATAATAAAGAAAATTCATGATCCCGTATTTGTTCGCTATTTCCGGAAGGTTCATATAGCTCCCGTCGGTATATTGAACAGCAGAAGCATCTACTATACCCAATCCTGCTCCGGGCAAGTTGGCCAACAGTACACCAAATCCAATGGGTACAAGCAACAAAGGCTCGTATTCCTTTCGTATTCCCAGATACAGTAAAATAAATGCGATGATCCACATGATGACGGTTTTGAGGTCTATAACCCCAAACGCCGTCATTTCAAATAAACTTGAAAAAATATCTCCCATACCCTCATTGCAATTTAATGATTACATCATCCTCAAACACAGAATCGCCATTCGATACACAAATTTCGACTACTGTACCTTCCTCTTCTGCAGCAATCGTATTATAGGTCTTCATGGATTCTATATAACCGATTACATCGCCCTTTTTGACTTTATCGCCTACTTTAATGGGCTTTTCGGAAGGGTCTTTCGTAAAAAAGAATTTCCCCTCGAGAGGCGCAACAAGCTCTTTGATTTTCCCTGTGGTGGGTGCAGACGAAGGATTGTTGCCGGATTTCTCCTCGTTTGCCGCTATGTCGGACCCGCTTTTTACAAACTCATCATCATCCGGATAAGAAA
>Ga0116169_1001420_pt1 | contig 19898 bp, 15 predicted proteins | sample AD_UKC130_MetaG_FD_89796 | JGI IMG/M metagenome (GOLD analysis project Ga0116169, IMG submission 89796) | Active sludge microbial communities of municipal wastewater-treating anaerobic digesters from Canada - AD_UKC130_MetaG | ecosystem: Engineered > Bioreactor > Anaerobic > Digestate | place...
ACTGATTCGCTCCCATTGGCTGATCACCTCCTGCACGAACTGATAGTCCCGGGTACGTCGCAACCAACGGGCCATCGCCGCCAGATGAGCATCGAAGGACGTCCGCAAGACCAGATCGGGCTCATAGCCGGGGCCCAGTCGCGGGAAGCGGGCCAGGGCAAAAAGGACGGCCAAGAGAAACAGATGCAAAACGATCACATTCAGCGGATACACCGTCAGAAACCGGTAGGGTGAAGGTTCCTCCGTCGGACCGGTCACCACCTGATAGCCGGGGCGCAGTTCGAGAAAGCAAACCCGTTTCGGCCCAGAGGTGCCCGATTCATCAATGGCCTGGACCAACCGCCTTGCAAGTTTGCGATGCTCTCGATTCACCAACATCATGTTAAGGAGAAACGACCCGTTATTGACGAGAAGGATCTGGGATGAGCCTCGTGGCAAACGGGCAACCAGCACATGTTTTTCCGAGCGGATCAGGACCTCGGCATCTTGGGCCGGAATCATCTGCGAGCGGAGTTCGATTTCCAAGTCCTGCGGATTGACCGGAACCCGCCATTGAGGGTGCATCTCCAAGCTCTTGGGACGAACGACATCCGGGAGGGGTTTGAACGAAAACCACGCGCACTGGCCCTCGACATTCGAGATGAGTTGCAAGAATTGTTCCTCCAGAGCCTGTCGCCTGGCAATCTCCTTTTGACGCACGGGATCATACTGATCAGGAAACCGCTCCAGGAGCTTTTTCCAGTAAAGGGATGTGGCCTCAAAGTGGCGGCCCACATAAATCAGCGTCCGCCCGGGTTTGGCCTTGAGCCAATCCTCCAACCAGGTGACGACACTTTCGTGGGGGACATTCGGATCCGCGGCAAACCAGATTAGGCAATCGGCCTGCTCTTTAAGCATCGGACTTAAGTGTGTGCTTCGGCTCACCGAGTGCCCCGACCGACGCACCATCTCCGCCAACACCCACGTGCCGTTGATGCTTTTCCGGCCCAGCCACCCCATCGTGCCGTATGTGACATCAACCTCGGGCGCAGGCCAGGGATAGACGGCCAACACGATGGCCAAGACCGAAACGATGACCCCGGCGAGAATCCAAAATAGGGGCTTTCGGAATTCCGCCTGGGGCGAATCGTTCATGCCGCGATCTCCTTCAACCACTGTTGAAACTGCGGCAATTCTCGACGACACGCCTCGTATTGCTCGGCACTCAGGGAACGACCGCCGAAATAGGCCTCTTCAAAGGTCACGATGGTCCGTTCCAGAAGAGGAGCGACCGGCGACTCGCGTCCCAACTCCCTCAGGTATTGCCGGTTGGTCTTCCCCTTCATCAGGCGAATCAGGCGATGACGATCCAACTCGGCTAGTTGATAGGCATAAAGCCAGATAATGGCCCGCCGATAGTCTCCTGCTGCTGCTGCCCGCTCACTGGCCTGCAAAAGATCCGTCTCTTGCGGGGAGTCTTCCGGAACAAGGGGCAACTCGCGCAATTGGGCAGCCACCCGCGCTGCCTCTTCCTTGCCTCCTTGGCAGGGGGCCCATCGCCGCCACGCCCAGTAGCCCAAAATGACCATGGCGGCAATGGCCAAAACGATTAAGATGATTCCCACTGCCGACCAAGGGACACGGGAGCGAGAAACCTTGGAAGGCTCAGGCAACTCCCTGGGCTTCCGCACGCGGGTAGGCTTGATGTCGTCCTTCTCCGCATCATACCAAGGGAAATTGCCTTGGCGGAGGGATTGGCGGGCTAGGTCTTCCGGGGCCTCGGCAAGCGTTGCATTTGCCACAAGCCCATAGGCGAACAAAAGGCCGACAGCGAGGAGTAAACCCATTGGCCCGAGGCCGATCTTTCGACAAGTGCCGCGTTTTAACCCCATCGACATTCGGTCGTGTGCGTCTTGCGGTCCGAGACAACTTGGCTTTTTACAGTGCTTCTTCATTATGACGGGAAGAAAATCGTCGCTCAATTGATGCCGCGACTCAGCATTTTCCTATTGCAATGGGCTATCCTCGCTAAGCAGCCCCGTTTTACGTTGAGGCGCATAGCGCGGCGATCCGTTACCCCCTTCTTGCTACGGTGGCTCGGGCTTGCTGGGAGTGCTTACCGTGGGGGGCTGCTTTGCCAACGGACAACCATCCCGCTAGGCAACGGTCGTCCGCTGCTGCTGGGGATCGTCATCATCCGCACGGTGATCTGACCTCGCTGCCAAAGGTCAGGCCGCAAATCGTGAAAGAGACGCGTCAATTTCTGCGTGCCGTAGCCCGGCGTGTGACATGTCATGAGAAGGAATCCGCGGTCCCAATCGAGCAAGGCAAAGACCGCTTCCAGAAGTCCCACAATGTCCTTTTCCAATTGAAACGACTCACCCCGCGGACCATGGCCGTATGTCGGCGGGTCAAGAATGATCCCCCAATACCGTCGCTCGCGGCGGACCTCCCGGCGAAGAAATTTGCGGGCATCTTCGACAATCCAATGAATTGGCAGATTCTCCAATCCGGAAAGCACGGCATTTCGTTTTGCCCAGGCGACCACATTGCGGGCAGCATCGACGTGGACAACCTCGGCCCCTGCCAAGGCCGCCGCCAGGGTGCTCTCGCCTGTGTAAGCGAAGAGATTCAACACCGGCCCCACCTTCTCACTTTGGGTAATATGGTGATAAAGCCAGCTCCAGTTGACCACCTGTTCCGGAAAAAGTCCCACGTGGCCCGATTCATTCCGCTTTAGCTCCAGGACAAGCGGCCCCCAGCGGATCGTCCATCGCTCCGGCACGTGGCAACGGTCAACCCACCGGCCACGATTACCACGAGTGCGCTCAAATCGGGCATGGGCCTGGGACCAGCGGTCGGGGTAAAGGGGCGGACCTTCCGCCGCCGGGCTGGGCCGATCGAGGATCACACTCCCAAAGCGTTCCAGCCGCCGACTGTCACCGAAGTCGATCAACTCGTAGTCATCCGTGACAAAGGGCTCGAAGGACGGGTTTTCCGAAGCACCCAACACCGTTCCGTCCACGATCGTTCCTCGAGCTGGCCAATTATTCCTCGGGCACGACTTTGTACACGACGTCGTGTTCTCGCGCATGCTCAACAACTTTTATGCCGACGGACTGTCCAGCCTGGGCCTGTGTCACCGTTTGATGTTCAATCTGCATACAAGTCACCGGCTGATAGAAGTCACTGGTATGCCCCTTAATGTGGATAGTGTCGCCCACCGAGAGCGTTCCGTGGGTAATTTCGATGGCGGCCACACCCAGATGGCTGAAGTAGTGCGTCACACGTCCGACGGGGATTTCGGCCATGGCGAAGGCTCCTTTCTGGCAAAATGGCACCCGTTCCGTGTGACCGGATTGAAGGTCCACCCAACAACCGCAATCACACGCCACAGATCGCCCAAACGCGAACAACGTCACATCCAAAGCCGCTCCGCAACGCGGGCAGAGAATTGCCATGGCACAAACCCTTTGGCTTCCAGTATGGCGGATGTCATGACGAAAGACAAGCGCGTGGATCTTGGCAGGTCAACGCCACAGTGGTCACGACGTGCCACGCCGGCGGGCGTCCCTCCAGATTTGATCGAGCGCGGCGCACCAACGTTGAGAATTCCACATGACGTGAGCCAGGTTGGCTCAATAAGGGCCTATCGCATAATCTCCCCTCGCCCGTTCGGCGGGAGAGGGGTCGGGGGTAAGGGTGGCTCGAATCGCTGCCGGTTTTCTCAATTGACTCCGACGGTCGCTCGCCCTCACCCCAACCCTCTCCCGGAGGGAGAGGGGGGCTTGGGGTAGATCTTAAGAAGGGGAAGACTTGTGCTTCGCCCGCACTGGGAATGGAACACATAGAGTAGATCAAATTGGAACACACACGGTCCATGGGGAACAAGCGGTTTAGGCTGGCGGCTTGTATCCCAGATCGTCCACGGCGCGTCAGATGGCCCAACTCGCTTGCGATAAGGGGCTAAGGCCAATTGCCGCGTCAAAACGATATGGCGTCATTCCGGCGTTTTGGCTACATTTGGCACGTTGCGTGTTGGTCACAAGGTGCGCCAGCATCTGGAAAATGGGGGATTTGGCAAGAATAGAAAGAATTTCAGCAACAGAAAAAGTTTCAACGAGGCCAGCGTGGATTGTTTTCGCTTTTTGCACACGGGCGAGCTTTGGTTGGATCGGCCTATCCGCGTTCGCGGGGGTCTGCCACCCTCGCTGATGGCCCGCGTGCTTGAAGGTCCCCGGCGGACCTGGGAACGCATCTGCCAACTTGCCTTGCGTGAGGATGTCGATCTGGTGGTGCTTTCCGGCAATTTGGTAGATGGCTCGCGTGCCTCGCCCGCCGATCTGGACGCCGTCTTGGCCGGTTGTGAGACGCTCGCTCAAAACGACATTGCTGCTATTTGGATGGCCGGGAAAGCGGAAGAGCAAGGCCCCTGGCCGGCCGAGTTGGCCCTGCCGGACACGGTCCACGTATTCTCGGGAGAGGAGGTCCAGCAGCGGCAAGTCCGGACACGGAAGGGCACGATCGATGTGCTTGTCTGGCCTACCTCCTATCCGTGGGAGGCCAGCCGCGAGGCCTTCCTTCCCCATCAGCCGGGCCAATTCGTGCTGGGACTAGCTCGCTGCCAGTCGCTGGAGGAATTGCCCAATATCATCGGCGTCAGTTATTGGGCCTTAGGTGGTCCAGTGCCACGGACAGACTCATTGCCCTCCACCGTGGCGCACGCTGCGGGTCCCCCGCTGATTCGAGATGCCGACGATCCCGCGCTCCCCACCGTGACCATCGCCGAGTGGAATATTAACCGCCGGATCGCCCTTCGCGAGGTTTCTGTGGCGGCAATCCGTTACGCGACGGTGGTGTTGCTGATTTCGCCGGAGACACAATGGGCGGGCTTGTCTTCCCAGTTGGTTCAAGAATTGGAATCCCGTCGGGCCAGCAGCGATGCCGATTGGCTCATTGCCATCAAACTTCAAGGGCCGGTCGAGGCCCTCATTCGCTGGAAGCGGGAAGGGTTGGACGCTCAACTTTTGGAGTTTGTTCAGAGCCGCTACCTCCAAGAGCCGCCGTACCTTTGGCCGACGGATGTCGTCTGGGACCCCGTCGATCTAGGACCAGACGAGTGGCTTAAGGAAACGAGCTTTCGTGGGGAGTTTCTCCGCCAGGTGCATGCGATTTACGAAAACCTTGTCATAGGACAGACGGACGCGGTGGCCGCTTTGGCGGGGCCGATTTCGCCAGGCCAAGCCGTCGATGCCATCGTTCCGATATGGGAGGAAATACTTCGCCAGGCGGCGTTTGAGGGACTGGAGGCCCTGTCCCATGTGAGTGCCTCAGTAAAGGGAGAAGCGTCGGCGTGCTCCTGAAGCGTTTAGCCATCGACCGATTTGGGATTTGGCACAACTGGGAGGTGGAAGACATCCCCAGGGGTTTGGCGGTCTTTTTTGGACCAAACGAAACCGGCAAATCGACAATCCTGGAATTCGTGCGGGGGATGTTTTTCGGCTTGGCGGCGCGGTCCCGCTTTCTCCTGGGCGAACAAGGTGACATTGGGGGAACCCTGGTCCTCGAGCATCTCGGCCGCGAAGTCCGCCTCTCGCGACACTGGTCCCAGGATGAGGGAGAGAGGGTCCAGGTTGTCGTGGACGGCCAACCCGTCTTGCCTGAGGAACTCATGCGGGTCCTTTGCCCCGTCGATGAGGCCACATTTAACGCAGTATTTGCCTTGGGGCTGGAAGACCTCGCTTATCTTCGTACCCTAGAGGAAGGAGAAACCGCCAAGCTCCTCTATGAACTTAGTCTCGGCGCGGATCGGGCGGTCCTATGGCGAGTCCTCACCAATCTTCACCAGCGGCTTGCCCAGGACCAGGACGACACGGAACTCAAAGAGCTGGAAGCGGAACGTGCGCGGCTCGTTCGTACTACCGAGGAAGCGGGGCTGGAGACACGGCAATACGTGCGGTGGCGGGTCACGCAGCGGAAGCTCCAGGCGGAACGACAGACCGTCATGCAACGGCTTGACTCCCAGCAACGGGAGCAACAGCGCTGCGAGGCGGTTCTTGATCTTCTCCCAAAGTGGCAGCAATACAGGGAAATGCGGCTGCAATGGAAACGGCTGGGGCCGTCGCGACGGATTTCAGAAAAGGCCTTACGAAAGCTCGACCGTTGGAAAGAACGAATGACTGCGGCCAAGCACAACCTTGCCGAGGCCCGCGAGGCGCTCGGCCAATACGATGAGGCCCTCGCCGGCTTGCCGGTTGATCCCGTGGTTCTTGAGCATGCGGCCGAGATTGAGGCCCTCCGTCTGCACCGCGATGAGATGGTCGCCTGCAAGGAGCGACTAGAAGAACTGAACCGACGACAACAAGAACTCCTTCAGGCTCGATCGGCATTGTGGGAAGGTTTGGCAAGCGTTACCCAGATCGGGAACATCTCCACGCCGAATGATGGCTTGCCGCAAGCGGATCAGCGGGGCACCGCGCAGGATTGGTCCGCCCTCCGTGGGTGGATCAGGCGGTGGCAAAAAGCGGTCCTGGAAAGGGATCGACTGGCCGAAGAGGATCAGCGGCAACGCGCCGCGCAAAACGCACTCAAGGAGCAGGTGGAAGCCGCGCTGCAAAAACACGGTGTGGCCGACGCCCAGGTCGCCTTGTCACAATACAGCGAGCAGGTGACCGGCCTGCGACGGGTCCGACAACTCGCTGAACAGCAGGCCGCCGTAAAACAGCGGGTGGAACAAGTCACCACGGAATATCATCGGCAGGTGGCCCAATCGCTTCCCTCGTGGCAGACATGGGCCGGTGTGGGGAGCCTCTTTATTCCCGGGCTTACGCTGGTCTTCCTGTCGCTATTGGCCCTTCTCGGTGGACCTGGAGCGGGAAACCTGGGGTTGGTCACGCTGCTCCTCGGCGCGGCGATGACGGGCGGGGGTATTGGACTGAAGTTTTACCACGAACATCGCCAGCGGGTTAACCTGGAGAATTTGAAAAAGGATTTGGAGACCCTAACTACCGAGTTGCAGTCCGTATCTCAGGAATACCAACGGCTGGCCGCTGAGCAAAATGTCTCTCAGGCGGACCTGGATCAACTGATCTCCCAACTGGAAGGGCGCATCCGTGAGCTGGAACCCGTCGCCGTCCTTCAGGCGAAATTTGCCGAGATGACCCAACCGGGGCAAACACACCGCGAGACCCTCCACAGGCTGGAACAAAAAGAGCGGGCAATCCGTGCCAAGTTTAACGAATTGGCCCATCGTTTGGGTTTACCTTCGGCGGACGATGTGACCCAAGCGTTGCAAATTTGGGAAGTGGGGCATCGGCTGCGAGCCCTCGATCGCCGCCTGACAGTTGTTACGGCAAAACTGAAGAAGGAGGAGGAACGCCTCGCTGCCTGGCAAAAACGGGTCTTACGACTGGCCCGACTTTGTGGGCGCTCGGATGAGACGGACGACGTGGTCCAGGTCCTCGATGGCCTTGTGCGTCATTATGAAATCCATTTGGAAAACCAGCGCCGTCGGCAAGACCTGCTTCGGACGGCCAAACAGACCAAACAGAAGGTTCACCGCGCGAAGAGACGCCTCAAGAAGATTGCCCTTCGTTATCGGGCGACACTTCGGCAATTGGGCGTGCGGAACCCCCAAGAGGCCACGGCCCTTCGCCAAACTTGGGAGCAGGCCCAAACCCTGCGGCGACAGGCCGGCGAAATCCATCGCGAATTGAAGGCCGCCCTTGCTGCCGCTGGGATTGCCGAAGATGTCCCGCTTGCTCGCCTCTTTCAAGAGACAAAGGCCAAACATGCCGAGCTGATCCAGGCCATGGAGGCTACTAAGGAAGAACTCCATGCCCTGGAGGAAAAGCAGGCGCACGTAGAGGCGGAACTTGCCAGACTTGTCCAATCGCGCGACGTGGATCAGGCCAAGTTGGCTCTGGCCGCCTTGGAACACCAAATCGTCCGCCGTGTCCGAAGACAACAAACTTCTCGCCTCCTTGCGGAACTGCTGGAACGAGTTCGCCAGCATTATGAACTGGAGAACCAGCCCGAGACGTTGCGAAGGGCCTCTGTCTTTCTCGCCCAAATGACCGAGGGACGTTACGTACGGGTTTGGACGCCTATCAGCGAACGCGTCCTTCTCGTGGAAGATGCCACTGGCAAGAATTGGCGTGTCGATGAGCTGTCGCGGGGAACGCGGGAGCAACTCTTCCTCAGCTTTCGCCTGGCCATTGTGGAGCGCAGCGCCGAGCAAGGAATTCGGTTGCCGCTGGTTCTGGATGATGTTCTGGTCAATTTCGATTTTCAACGTGCGGCGGCGGCCTGTCGCACATTGCGGGCGTTTGCCGAGGCATCTCACCAGGTCCTTCTTTTAACCTGTCATGATCACATTGCGCGATTGTGCACCGAAATGTCGGTCCCCGTCGCCCACCTCGAAACAACCGGCGGTGGCAAGGCTACTCCGCCTTTTTTTCGCGGATACTTCCCTCCCCTGAAGACGGCTGACACGCCGATCGCTCCCACAACACCTGAAACGCCCCGTTTAAGCGGTTCACAGGAGGAAAAAACAGTTGCCGACGGTCGAGAGAAAGTGTTGTCACAGGAGCCATCGCGGTCACGCCGGCGGAGGAAGCAGACCCCTAACGGAAAAGCGGTCGAAACCGAAAAGGTGCTCGGCGATCACAAGCAACCTGGCGAAATGGCTTCCCCTTCCGCCGGTCAGGTCTTCTTCCAAAGCAACTGTACCTGGTTGACGGAGGCCGAACCCTACGCCGATGTTAACGAGGAGGGAAATCCCCAGGGTGAGGCGAAAGGGGATCGCTCGTCGGCAGAACCAGTGGGGAATCATCGAGCAAAGCAGCGCCGGGCGCGTGCAGCGTGATGACGTTTTTGCGACAATACCTTCACGGTCGCATCTGTGCTACGCGGAGCTCTGGGCCCAAACAACGCCCGACTCATCGGCGGCCTCGGCCCGACCAATTTGCCAACACGGCACCCCCAGGTCTTCCAATTGCTTGCGGATACTGGCAGCGTAATAGTCGCTGACCACGAGGATCATACCCAAGCCGAGGTTAAAGACGTTCTCCATTTCGGCATCGTCAGTCTCGCCCAATTTTTGGATCCAGCGGAAGATGGGCGGCACTGGCCAGGCGTCCCGATCGATGACGATTCGCACGCCCGGCGGGACGATTCTGGCAAGATTTTCCCGAATCCCCCCGCCCGTGATATGGGCAATCCCATGAACCACGCTCTTCACCCGATAGTACCGTAACACCGAGCGAATGGGACGGACGTAAATCCGCGTGGGAACCAAAAGGGCCTCACCCACAGTGGTGCCCAATTCCGGCACATGATCGGTTACCCGCAGCCCGGCAAGATCAAAGACTGTCTTTCTCACGAGACTGAACCCATTCGAGTGCAATCCACTGGACGCCAGACCGAGGACTGCGTCGCCTGGCGTGATGGCCTGACCCGTGATAATCGCCCGGGCCTCAGCCACCCCCACGCAAAAGCCCGCCAGATCAAAATCACCCGGCTGGTACATGTCCGGCAGGATCGCCGTTTCCCCGCCGAGCAGGGCGCAGTCAGCCTCGCGGCATCCATTGACGATCCCCTCCAGGAGTTTTTCCAGGAGTGGCGGATCGTCCTTGGGCATGGCCACATAGTCGAGAAAGAAGAGCGGTTCGGCGCCGCAACAGAGGGCGTCGTTGACGCTCATGGCCACCAAGTCAATCCCCACGGTGTTAAAGATCCCCATCATGGCGGCCACCTTTAATTTGGTCCCCACGCCGTCGGTGCAGGCCACCAGGACGGGGTCTTTGTAGTTTCGGGCAAAAAGGGGCCAGGGGAAGTCCAGCCGAAAGAGTCCTGCGAAACCAAACGGCAAATTGATGACGCGAGGCGTGACGGTTCTTTCCAACAATTGGGGGATACGCGCCATCGCCTGGCGGTAGAGATCGAGATCGACGCCTGCTGACTTGTAGGTGACTTTTCCCATGGGATTGACTTCGGATAGACGGCAGATTGAGGACAGTCAATACAAAAAATTGTAACGGGCTTTCGCCGATGTGACTATGGAACCGCGTGCCACGCTGTCGCTCCGAGGATGAGCCGCATCGTGATAAGGGCCTTTCTCATAATCTCCCCTCACCTGTTCGGCGGAAGAGGAGTCGGGGGTGAGGGGGCTCGAATCTCTGCCGGTTTTCTCAATCGATTCCGAGGTTCGCTTGCCCTCACCCCAACCCTCTCCCGGAGGGAAAGGGGGCTTTTCGCTCAGTGCCCATCGTCGTGAGCCCTTATCGCAAGATGGGGGCTCGTCGTGCTAGAACATCGCGCCACATCGGGAAAAAACACGCCACCTTACGGTGGGGAGCCGGGGTTCTTGCGATAGGAGCTCTCGGGGTAGGAATAAAAACTGGTCTTGAGTGATTTGCCATCATTTTGATAACCTTTGCTCCAAAATGGCCGAGAGGTGCGTGTCATCCCCCGAAGGGATTGCACGGGTGAATGGTGTCATGAGGCGGGTCAAGTTGGGCCTTTCCCGATTCCAAAAACATCGGACCCATGCCCCGTCTGTTGGCGAACTGGGCCAAGGATGTCGCCCTAAGTAGCATGGATCAACGGTAATGGAGTCCTAGACGGTGTATTTCGGCCGTACCAGAAAGCGAGCCTCGTTTGTGGCGGTGTTCGCCCGGCTTTGGCCGGTGGGCCTCCTTCTGGTCGGTACCATCGTGGGCAACGGCTGTGCGACCAATCCTGCAACGGCGGCGGCCCAAAATCAGGCAGCCCAGCAGCAAGCGGCCCTGGCCCGGCAGATCGAGGAATACCAAACGCGATCGACCGCCCTCGATCGTGACAATCAGCAGTTACAGCAGTTGCTCGCCCAGGCTTATCAAAAGAACAAACTTCTTGAAGATCAGGTCGGACTGTTACAAAAGCAATTGGCGGACATGAACAACCAAATCGCTCGGCTGCAACAGGAGAAGGCCGAGCAACAGAAGCAGGTCCAAACTTTGACGGCCTCGTTACAGCGGTCCGGAAGCGTGACCATTCAGCCCAACAATAGTCTTCTGCAAACCCTTCCGGCCATCAACATTGCGGGTGTCCAGGTGCGGCGAGATGGCGATGTCATTCGTGTGGAGCTTCCCGCGGACCAACTGTTCGAGACGAGCACGTTCCAGTTCCGGCCGGGGGCTGTGCAGATGATCACATCTGTGGCCGCGGAGATTGCCCGACTCTACCCGGAGCAAATCATCGGCGTGGAAGGTTTTACCGACACCGATCCAGTTCCCCCGGGATTGTGGCGGAACCACACGCAGATGTCGATCTCCTGGGCCGCAGCGGTGCACGATGTCCTGGTCACCCAAACGGCCTTGCGCCCGGAGCAGCTTTTCGTGGCCGGTCACGGATCGGCCTATCCTATCATGTCTAACGGCACGGCGGCAGGACGGGCACGCAATCGCCGCGTGGAACTGGTTATCTATCCCGAGAAATACCGTTCCCCCGGCCGTTCGTGACATCGCTAGGGCCGGATGATCGCCCGCAGGTCCTCGAAAAACTCGGGATACGTCTTGGCCGTGCAACCGGGATCGAGGATTTTTATCCCGGGAATGCGTAATCCAGCGATGGCGAAGCTCATGGCCATGCGGTGATCCTGGTAGGTATGGATTTCCGCCGGATGATAGGAGGCGGGGATGATTCTGAGTCCGTCCTCGAATTCTTCCACCTGGGCCCCCAGGCGTCGCAGTTCAAGGGCCAGGGCGTGGATGCGGTCGGTCTCTTTGTGGCGGATGTGCTTTACCCCGCGAATGAGCGTCGGCCCCTCAGCGAAGAGGGCCACGACGGCAAGAGTAGGCACTGTATCGCTGATGGCGTTCATATCCACGGAGATGCCGCGGAGGGGGCGGCCTTCCACAGTGATCTGGTCATCGCCCATTGTCACCTCGCAGCCCATCGCGGCCAGGCAATCGACAAAGCGGACATCACCCTGAAGGCTATTCTCGCCCAGGCCGGTTACGGTGATCCGGCCCTGGGTGACGGCCGCGGCGGCGAAGAAGTACGTGGCTGCCGAGGCATCGGGCTCAATGGCGTAGGTTCGGCCGCGATACATTTGACCAGATCGCACGGAAAGCCGCTGAAAGGCCTCATTTTCGCCGGTGACCCCAAAGGCCTTCATCACGGCGAGCGTCATTTCCACGTAGGGCTTCGAGACCAAATCACCCCGCACGAGGAGCGTCACATCGCGGCGGGCATAAGGGGCGGCCATCAACAGACCACTGAGGAATTGACTAGAGATTTCCCCAGAAATCTCCGTCTCTCCTCCCGGCAGACCATGGGCTTCGACAATGACGGGCGGACATCCCGTGGGAAGCTCTGTTCGCACGTTAGCCCCCAGCCGATTAAGGGCATCCACAAGGTCCTGGATGGGCCGTTCTCTCATGCGGGGCGTCCCATCCAGTCGAAATTGACCCTCTCCCAAGGTGCAGATAGCCGTCAAAAAGCGAAGGCTGGTGCCACTGTTGGCGAGAAAGAGATCGGCTTGGCGAGCGGGGATCACGCCGCGGGTTCCTTCCACCGCGATTTCCCGCTGCTTGGTATCGTGGCGGACCGCTACGCCTAAGCTCTGCAATGCCCGCACCATCACCTGCGTATCTTCACTATCCAACGCCCCTTGCAAGAGGGACGGCCCGTCGGCCAACGCCGCACAGATCAGCGCACGGTTGGTGATACTCTTGGAGCCCGGTGGCTGAACGGTGGCGTTAACCGGTCCAGACAAGGGGATTTCGACGAAATCGCTTGCTTCGGCCATCATGCTTTCTCTAGCAATGTTTGGTCAACAATCGTTGAAGATCCCGGGAGATCTGTTGCCAAAAACCAATCGGCATCCGAGAACATTGCCCAGTAGCCCGTGTCTTTATTCTTTTCCGGAATCCCCCAATCGGAAAGCGTATAAGAACTGATTTGTCCGGAAATAGAGTTGCCGTCCATCGCTGGCGGGTGAGGCCAGCACGCCTGATTCGAGGTCCCATTGCCCGGCGAGGCTGGGAAGCCCCGCGTCATCCAGTGCCATGACGAACACCGTACCCTCGTAATTGACGGCGTAGATGTATCGGCCAACCAAAAGCGGAGAGGCCCAAAAGCTACCCCCTAGGCGGACTTGCCGCAGAATGTCGCCGGTCTTTCCATCAGCACAGGCGAAGATATTGGGGGACTTGACCAGGTATATCTTGTTGTTCCAGACAAGAGGGCTGGTATTTCCACAGCGGAGGCGATCGGAAATCCAAAGTTGCTCGAACCTCGCCGGGGAAGAAGATAGCCGCAAGGCGTGGATGCCCGCCGCGGGCAAGGCAACCAAATCACCATAAGCCGCTGCGGAGGATACGGTGTCGCACCAATGATCATAGGCAAAGGCCACCTCGCCGGTGTAAGGGCAGACGGCTTGAAAGTCCTTTCGTGATTGGAGAAGGACGAAAGTCTCAGGGGTTCGCTCGGAGGGCGATGGGCAGCGCACGACCAACGGCGTGCACCAAAGGGCTTGCTTGGGACGATCAATCAGCCAAACGGTCTGTCCTGTCTTTAGATCCAGTCCGCAAACAATGGCATCGAGGAGGCTTTCTGCCTGGACGATAACCACATCACCCTCAATCACTGGAGAGGAGGCCATTCCCACATCATTGCGGAGGTAGGGGCGTTCAAATCCCAGCCCACGGAACCAGAGGGGACGTCCCTCCATATCGAGGCAGACGAGGTCATTAGACGAAAAGAGGGCCACAATCCGCCGACCATCTGAGACCGGCGTCGAGGCCGCCACACCGCCGAAGGGATTGCACACGGTGGAACCAGTCGCCCAAAAGCGAAAATCCCACTCCTGCTTGCCCGTTTTTGCATCGAAGCAGAGGACGTGCAACTCGTTTTGACGATAACCCACAGCAGCCGTGACAATCACCTTATCCTTCACCACGATGGGCGAGGACGGACCGCGGCCCGGCAGTGGGGCCTTCCACAAAAGTTGGTTCTCGGGGGAGAGTACCGGCGGGATGTCTTCACCCCCGCAGAGCACGCCGGCCGCTAGACCGCCACGAAACGCCGGCCAGTCCTCCCCCTGGGCCAATTCCCACGTGCCACAGCAGGCGCCGACCAGCAAGGCCGCAAGGTAGATATGCATCCGAACCTTGATCATTGCGGAACCTTCCCACCATGTTCAAAAAGCAGGCCGCTCAATCGGGTTGACGACCAAGTCCCTTGCCGAGCTCGTCGCAGACCCGCAGCCGAAACGTCCAATATTGTGCCCAATCTTGCGTCTGTTCGTTCTGACAGACTTTGATCATGATCCAATTGACGCCAGGTTGCAGGCGGCAGACCACGCGGTATTGATCGTCCTCAAAACCGGAGTGATACACATGGAAGGCCCCCAAGGGTTGGCCGTTGCACCAGATTTTGATGGCGTTCGGCGTTGCCGCGCGAATTTCCGCGGCTTGTTCCGTCTGAGAAACGAGGGCGGCTACCGCGTAGGCAACAACACCCTTTTCCTCGCCGAGGACTTTGTTGAGATCAAGGGTTCCATGTTCGTCAGGGGTCGTCACTTTTTTCCAGGTTACTGGCCCATGTTTTCCCTGATACGTGGCGGAGAAGTCTGGCGGGGATTGCCCCTCCGGCGGATAGATGGCGTCAAAACCAACGTCTTGCTGATTATCAAACGGCCCGACAATCCACCACGTGCGCAGGTATCCGTAATGACCGGCCAGGTCCACGGACACGCCCCGTTTGCGCAGCATTTCGGCGAGGTTTTCAACTTGATCTTGGTCCCGGGCAGCGTCAAACAGTTGTTTGAGCTTCCGTACAATCTCGACGTTCTTGGGATCATTTACCGGAACGTTTTGAATATCACCTAGCGCTTGAAGCTCCGCCTCAATGGCCGCACGTCGCAACTCGCTGGCGGGATCATTGAGGAATCGGATCAGGATCTGCCGAGCCTGGGCGGGGTCTTGCCGAGCGAGCCATTGGTACGCCCACCAGCGACCTTGCGGAGGATTTTGCGTATCCTCGAGCAGTTTAAGGATCACTTCCTGCGAGAGTTGTCGCCCAGCGCCGTGTTCCCTCGCTACAATCTGATCCGCCGCCGAAAGGAGCCAATTGCGGGATGCGGGATCAGCCTGGCGGGCAGCCACAAATAAGGGCCCCAAGGCATCGGGGCCGGCGCTTACCAAACGCTTCCAGGCCTCCGAGACGTCCTCAGGCTTCGTGGTGGACTGACCGCTGCTTAATAGGATAGCGATGTCCCCTGGGATATCGCCTGTCGCATATTGCGCAGCGAGTAATCCCAAAACCAACCCCAGTGCAAATACCACGTCCTGCCAGGGAACGGGACGAGACAGTTTGATTCGGGTCATGGGATGCCTCTCTGTGAACCTCGGCAACATGGGATCACAGACACCATTTATCGGGCAAGATGGTTTCTTTGGGGATCACGACCACGCCGTCGCGAATCATGCAATACTGGTTTTCCGGCATTTCGGTCAGCCCCGTTGTGTTGACGATGCGGGCATTCTTGCCGATGCGGCAATTCTTATCCACGATGGCATTCTCAATGTAAGAGCCTTCGCCGATGATCATGGGAGGTTTGCCATCGCGGGTCTGCTCAAGATCGTAGAAGTCGTTGCCCATGATGATCGAGTTGCGAATGACACAGTTGCGACCGATGACGCTCCGCAGGCCGATGATGCTATTCTCAATGACCGACCCGCTGCCAATGATACAGCCATCGGCGACCAAACTAGACTGAATGGTGGCCGACTCAATGCGGGATGGGGGCAAAAACCTCGCTCGTGTGTAAATGGGGGCGTTGGGGTGTTCCAGCGAAAACGCGGCGTTGGGTTTTGTCAGCGCGAGGTTCGCCTCGAAAAAGGCTCCAATCGTTCCAATATCTTCCCAATAACCGTCGAACAGATAAACGAAGACCCGCCGAGTGCGAATCGACGCCGGAAATACCTCTTTTCCGAAATCGCGGTAATCCGTCATTTCGAGGACATCGACCAGTGTCTTGCGGGAAAAGAGGTAAATCCCCATATTGGCCAGGTATTCACGCCCCTCCGCCTGGATGCCGAATTGGCTCAGCCAATCGGGATCGGTTTGCATGTACCGCAATTCTTCTTCGGTTTGAGGTTTTTCGAGGAAGCCGAGGACCTGGCCGTGCTCGTCAATCCGCATGATCCCCAGACTTGATGCGGCGCGTTTCATCACGGGCAGGGCGGCGATCGTCACATCTGCGCCCTTTTTCTCGTGGGCCGCAATAAGCTCCCGGAAGTCCATGCGATACAGTTGATCGCCCGAAAGAATTAGCACATAGTCCACATCATCCCGATTGATATACGCAAGATTCTGCCGGACGGCATCCGCCGTTCCCTGATACCAATCGGAGCTGGTCAATGTCTGCTGGGCCGCCAGGATTTCCACGAATCCCCGATGGAAGACGTCGAAATTGTACGTCGCTCGGATATGGCGATGGAGACTTGCCGAATTGAATTGGGTGAGGACATAAATGCGACTCAAGTCGCTGTTAATGCAATTGGAAAGAGGGATGTCAATGAGCCGATATTTCCCGGCAATCGGTACCGCCGGTTTGGAACGAAACTTCGTCAGTGGATAGAGTCGTGTGCCACGACCACCTCCCAGAACGATGGTCAGGACGTTTTGCATAGGCTTCCCTTACACGCTAGAACCCAATCTCAGCTCGTTGACGCCTTCTGCCCATACTAGCCGAAATCATTCCCGATGCAAGTCTTGGCGGGCGAGGCGACCGTGTTTGCAGAAGGCGACCGTTCCCCGGTGAATTCGCATGATGCGTGACTAGCGACGGAGAAAAAGGAAGACTTTAAAAGTCTATTCCATAATCCCACCCTCGCCCGTTCGGCGGGAGAGGGGTCGGGGGTGAGGGTGGTTCGAATTGCTGCCGGTTTTCTCAGTCGATTCCGACGATGGCTTGCCCTCACCCCAACCCTCTCCCAGAGGGAGAGGAGGAGTTTTTGCGATACGCTCTAAGTCGTGGCCGACACTGGGCTTAAGGACTGGTAGCCGGGGTAATTCCTGCGACTTGGCAGGCGAATTTCAATCCATCGACGGCCGTCTTCCCGTAGAAATCACAGCCCGCGTTCTTGGCTAGCAGTTCACTGGCGGCTGCCCCGCCCACCATGATCGCCACCTGGTCTCGCAAACCAGCTTGGCGGATGGCCTCCACCGTGGCCGTCACGGATGAATAGCACGTTGTCAAAAGGAGACTCATCCCCACGACACAAGGCTGATGTTGGCGAATGGCCTCCACAAATCGGGCCGGCGGGACATCGACGCCTAAGTCCACCACATCAAAGCCCGAACCACGAAGCATCATCACCACGATGTCTTTACCGATGTCATGCACGTCGTGCTGGACCGTACCGATGACGGCCTTGGGCCTGCTTGTGCCGGCTTGACCAGCTGCCTGTTTTGCCAGATGGGGCCCCAACTCCGCCATGATGTTCTTCATGATCATGCCGCCGAACATGAGGTCCGGTAGGAAGCACTCATCGCGGGAAAAGCGGTTGCCCAGCTCCAGCATTCCCTGATTGCACTGGGCTAGGATCTCTTGCGGCGGGACACCCGATTGCAGCGCCTCCTTGACCAAGCGCAAGGCGGTCGGTTCATCACAATACGCAATGGCCTCGACGAGCGTCTTTTCACTCATAATCTTCCCCCGAGAACGTCCGCAACGCCGGCCTTTTCCCCTCGACTGGCGTCGCCGATGCAAATCTGGCCAAATGTCAAAACGATAGCAAAACCTGCCAAATATACGTATAGCCTAACGCATCGATGTTTTCCCAGATGCGTTTCACAAGTTCCTCGTCACCCTTGATTTCGCCGAGTTCGCGGCGTTTTTCCTCCCAAGGGATGCACGTCCCGGGAGGCCGAATCGACACGCCAAGTTTATCCATGCTCGAAGGGTTCGTCTTTTCCGGTTGGGTCGTCATAACCGAACTCCACTCTTTCGTGATCGGTCCCAAACGCCGTCTGACCGCGAAATTTTAAGTTCCTTTTAAGAGCCCATCCCATACTCTGCCCTCGCCCGTTCGGCGGGAGAGGAGTCGGGGGTGAGGGTAGCTCGAATTGCTGCCGGTTTTCTCGATCGACGCCGGCGATGGCTTGCCCTCACCCCAACCCTCTCCCGAGGGGAGAGGGGAGACTTTTTGCGATAGAGTCTAAATCAATAAACTCCGTATTCCCGTGTGAATTCTGTCATGGCCTTGACGTTTTCTGGCTTGGTGTCGTTTTGCATGATGGCGCTGGCGTCCATGATGTAGCCGCCGTCGCGGGCCACGCCGTCAATGACCTTCTTGCAGTACTCCTTCACATCTTGCGGTGTCCCAAAGGCCAATAGGTCGTTGGGAATGCCGCCGCTGATGCAGAACTTGTGTCCCACCGTGCGATGGACCTCAAAGATATCGCCACGATCGACATGATAGATGATGCTAAGATCGGGAAGTTGGGCGATGTATTTCAGGTTGGGGTTCCACTCGCCTTCTGCGTAAAACAGGACTTGATGCCCATCCGCCCAAAGCGATTCGATGATCCATTTCAACGTCGGCCAATAAAACCGCTCAAATTGCTGCGGCGAGAGGAAAGGAATGCATCCGCGGTGCATCCACAGGCCGATAGGCACATTCTTCGCCGGATCGGCCCCCGACTTGGCCACGTGCAGTAAGTGAGGGGCCAGGGCCTCGCAGGCCTTGAGAACCTTATCCGGCTGCCGGTACAGGTCCATGCACAGACCTTTATATCCACGCAGTTTATCGGCCAGAATGTCGAAAGGTGCCTTGAGGATCCCCGAAATCGCCGACACCGTCCCCGTCTCACGTCGCAGCCGCTCGATCTGCCGTCCCAGGGCCATGAAGTAATCCATCATGGCCATGCCCCCAAGGACGAACGACATATTGTTGCGGAAGGTGTTAGGCTGACCGGGAGGAACGACATCGCGGCTGACCCGCGGGAGCCACACGTTATAGAGGAATCCCGTCGGGTCTTCGATGAGGGCATCGTATTCGTCTGGACGCATCCAGGCGTTTTCTTCCGGTGGTTCCAGATATTGAAAACAGACATCTGGGGGCAGGTCGGTGCCGGGGACTGCGTAATATCGGAGATTGATGGCCTGGACCAAACCTGTCCAGACGTAAACCATATTGGGCACCACGGCGTCCCAATCGAAGTCGGTGGCACAACGGATTACGGCATCAAAGGCCTTTTGATAGTCGTGGGTCACCTCTTGAATTGTGTAACCCGCATAAACCGCCGTGAACTCCGCAGCGAATGGGCGAATCGGAATGCGGTCGGGCTTGCCCTTTCGCATGGCCGTCACATACCGTTTGAGCCGTTCCTGATACCGTTGCTCCACGGCATCGACCATGGTGACCCCTCCTCGAGCGCATTAGTTGGAAATTAGCATCGTCGGGCGCCGCATCCCCGAAACCCCTCCGAGGACACGCCCGGATGATGGCCTCGCCATAATCAATGTCGCCCAGTATGCCATAACCTTCCCCGGGCTGTCAATTGCCCATCGTGATGAGCCGCTGACGCCGTTCATCTATAGGGGCAACGGTTGTGGTTGTTCTTTTTTGATTTCACGAACGGGCAAACATGCGGCCTGCCCCCAATGAGAATTTCTTCTCAGGCAAAGTAATTGACCGCGTTGATGAATAGGCGGAGGCCGTCCGGCGGGTGGTGCCATTCGCCACGGGTCCAGCGGGGATGGTGGGTGGGATCAATGAACCGCTCGGGATGGGGCATCAGTCCTAGGACGCGGCCCGTCCTGTCGCACACGCCCGCGATATTTCCCATTGATCCGTTGGGATTCCAGGGATAAGGCAATCGCTGATCATTCGCCTTGGCCACGGCGGACTCCAAGGCAGAGA
>Ga0116169_1001428_pt1 | contig 19807 bp, 15 predicted proteins | sample AD_UKC130_MetaG_FD_89796 | JGI IMG/M metagenome (GOLD analysis project Ga0116169, IMG submission 89796) | Active sludge microbial communities of municipal wastewater-treating anaerobic digesters from Canada - AD_UKC130_MetaG | ecosystem: Engineered > Bioreactor > Anaerobic > Digestate | place...
GAGTGAATAGATATTTCTCCTTTTTTTTCTTTTGAGCTGTCTGGCAAAAGTCCGGTCAATGCCCTCCAGAATTGGCTCCAGTGGTATGCCCAGCTTTTCCCAGTCGGAGATGAGAGCCAGGTCAGGCGGTGGCAGAAAAAACATGCTGGTCTGATGCCTTAAAAAGCGACGGGCAATCTCCTGGTAATAGTACTGGCGGCTGGCCTCATCCTGAGTCATTTTTTCTCCCGAGGGCGGTTTTTCTCATAGAGTAGCTGCAAACCTGCCAGTACCAGATTTGGTTCAAAATGATCTATTGCCTTAATATCAGAGGCGATAAGCTCAGCCTGACCGCCGGTAGCTACAATCACCGGTTTTGTCTGGAGTTCGGCTGACATCTCATTGATAATTTGATTGACCAATCCGATATAGCCAAAGTAGAGTCCTGACTGCATGCTGGAGACAGTATTCCGGCCGATAGCTGCCCTGGGCTTTTTGATTTCAATCCGTGGTAAACGGGCTGTTCGCAAATACAGGGCCTCAGCTGAGATTTGAATGCCAGGGGCAATTGATCCACCCAGATATTCGCCGGCGGCTGAGACAGCATCAAAAGTGGTGGCTGTCCCAAAATCAACGATAAGGCAGGGACCTCCATACTTTTTATAGGCAGCGTAAGCAGCCACAATCCGGTCTGGACCAACCTCGGCCGGATTCTCATAAAGAATTGGTATGCCGGTTTTAAGTCCCGGTCCAACCAGCAGTGGTTTGACCTTGAAAAATTTCTCCATCGCCTGCTCGATAACAGGCGTGATAGGCGGAACCACGGAAGAAATAATGGCTCCCTTAATTTTCTGGCAGGAAAGCTTTTTGTATCCGAGCAGGTTACAAAGAATCAGCCCATATTCATCCGCAGTTTTTTCCCGGTCGCTTTTTATTTTCCAGTTGACCAGCAACTTTTTACCCCGAAAAATGCCAAGAGCAATGGTTGTATTGCCGATATCAAAAGTCATAATCATCATTTTCTCCTGGTCACGGTTTCAATTTATCACTTCAACCTAACACTCTCACTATTTCTGAGCCATAGTATTTTTTGCTCTCCTGGCCGATTTGAAGAATTAAGCTCCCATCCTGAGCAAGACCGCTAAACTGGCCTGAGACCTCTCCTTCTCGCTCTTTGATGATCAGAGTCTGACCCGGATAAAAAGAAAGCCTGGCCTCAAATCTGCCGACAATTAATTTTGCTTGCCCTTCCTTGAGCTTATTATACCAGAACTGAAATCTCTTACCAAGGAGCTGGAACAATTCTTCCGGTTGATAAGTTTTTCCGGTGATAAGAAGAAGCGAAGTAGCCAGTCCTGCTACTTCTTCGGGAAAATCTTCCTGCCGATGGTTAAGATTTACCCCGAAGCCGGCAATGACCTCAGCTTGACCGGTTTGTAAGGTCTCTGCCTCGCACAAAATCCCACCGATCTTTTTGCCTTTAAAGAGAAGATCATTAGGCCATTTTAGACTGATATCCACCCTGGCCAGCTTCTCTAGAGCCTCGGCTGCAGCCAGCCCGCCAGCCAATGGCAGAAGATGTAAAAACCCTGCCGGCGGCCGTAGCAGAAAAGATACATACAATCCCTTTTTAGCTGATGAATGCCACGGGCGGCCTTTGGTGCCACGACCGGCTGTTTGCTCATCGGCCAGAACTGCTGTTCCCTCCGGAAAGCCGAGTCTGGCCAGCAGGCGACCAAAATTCATAGTCGAGTCCAGACTAGAAAATCTAAAGGATAGCTCGCCAAAGTTTATGGCACCCATGGTTTATGTTTTAAGCGGTTAGCCCGAATCTAAAGCTTTCTCAGCTCTGATAAGCTTTTAAGTAACTTTTCCTTTTTAAGTTCAAGTTCCTGCCGTCGCTCTTCGTGTTCTGCCACCACTGGTTGTGGTGCCTTTTGTTTGAAATCAGGGTTTTCCAGCCGCCCGATAAGTTTATTCAGGTCTTCTTCCAGACGGGTCAGTTCCTTCTGGAGGCGCTCGATTTCCTGCACTCTATCAATGGCTCTCGCCAGCTGTAAGCCGATTTCGGTTGTCCCGGCAACTCCTTTAAGAAGGTGTTCAGCGGATGGCATTTCTGTCACATATTCGATTCTCTCTACACCAGCCAGAAGTCTGATAGCTTCTTCGTGTGGCCCGGCCAGTTTCTGACTTTTATCCCGGTCGCTTATCCAGAGGTTAACTTTTTCTCTAACTGGCAGCTGATTTTCGGCCCGAATTCTTCTGACTTCAGAAATGAGCTCCTGCAGAAACTTCATAGTCTCTTCTGCTTCCTCATCCAGCCATTGCTGGTCTGCCACTGGCCAGCTCTCGGTGAGAAGCGATAATCCGCTGGCCGGCAGGTGATGCCAGATTTCCTCCGTAATAAAGGGCATAAAAGGATGCAGGAGCTTTAAAATTTGATCCAGCGTATCTTCCATTACCGCCTGTGTATTTTTATTGCCCTGCTTGAGCTCGGGTTTGATAAATTCGATATACCAATCGCAGAATTCATGCCAGATAAAATGGTAAATTGTCTCAGCTGCCTCATAGAATCTATAATTTTTCAAAGAATCATTTAGTTCATTAATAACCCTGGTCAGACGACTGCGAATCCAGCGGTTAGGCAGAGAAAGAGCCTCCTCATCGGCCTTGATTTTTTCCTGGCCCAGGTTCATCAAAACAAAGCGGGAGGCATTCCAGATTTTATTGGCAAAAGCCCGATAGCCGGCCATTCTTTCTTCAGATAGAGCAATATCCATGCCAGGGACGGCCAGTGAAGCCAGGGTAAAACGCAGAGCGTCTGTCCCGTATTTGTCGATCATTTCCAGCGGGTCGATAATATTGCCCTCGGATTTACTCATCTTCCTTTTTTTCATATCTCGGACCAGGCCGTTGATGAAAACCTCTCTAAATGGAACTTCTTTCATGAATTTGAGGCCCATCATAATCATTCTGGCTACCCAGAAGAAAATGATGTCAAAACCGGTGGACATCAGATCAGTCGGATAGAAAACTTTGAGATCTTCAGTTTCTTCTGGCCAGCCCAGGGTGGCAAAAGGCCAGAGAGCAGAGGAAAACCAGGTATCAAGCACATCTTCATCCTGAACGACCGGCCCACCACACTTTTCGCAGGCGGCTGGCTTGTCCATTGAGACCATAATATGCCGGCAATTCTGGCAATAATAAGCCGGAATGCGATGGCCCCACCACAGTTGCCGCGAAATACACCAATCATGAATTTTATACATCCAGTCAAAATAGGTTTTAGTCCAGTTTTCTGGAATAAAGACAATTCTTCCGTCCTCGACGGCTTTGATGGCTTCCTTCGCCAGCGGCTCAATTCTGACAAACCACTGCCAGGAAAGATAAGGTTCGATAATTGTTTTGCAGCGGTAACAGTGCCCGACGGCGTGGCTGTAATCCTCAACTTTGACCAGGTAACCGAGCTCTTTGAGTTTTTCCACCACTTGCTGGCGGCAGACGAAACGATCCAGACCTTTGAATTCCGCCCCGGCTGCTTCCGTCATATGGCCGCTGCCGTCGATAACGATAATCTGCTCCAGGCCGTGCTTTTTGCCCAGTTCAAAGTCAACCGGGTCATGAGCCGGCGTAACTTTAACCGCCCCGGTGCCGAAATCTTTTTCGACCTGTTCATCGGTGATGACCGGTATAAGGCGGTTCTGAAGTGGCAGCAGAACTTTCTTTCCATGAAACTTTTTATAGCGCTCATCATCGGGATGGACAGCTATAGCCGTATCACCCAGCATCGTCTCGGGTCTGGTGGTGGCCACCACTATGGCTTCATCGGTCCCGGGCAGAGGATATTTTATGTACCAGAGGTGGCCTTTAACCTCCTGATGCTCAATCTCAATATCAGAAAGAACCGTCTGGCAGCGAGGACAGCGGTTGACCAGATAGTAATCACGATAAATAAGGCCTTCGCTGTAAAGTGAGACGAAGACATAATTGACAGCCCGGGAAAAACCTTCGTCGAGAGTAAATCTTTCCCGCGACCAGTCCAGAGAGCAGCCCAGACGCTTGAGCTGTTCGGTAATCACCCCACCGTATTTTTCCTTCCATTCCCAGGCCAGGCGGAGGAACTCCTCCCGGCCGACCTGTTCTCGACTCAGCCCTTTCTCTTTTAAACTCTGCTCGATGACATTGTGGACAGCGATCGAAGCATGGTCAGTTCCAGGCAGCCACATCGTGTTATAACCCTGCATTTTCTTCCAGCGAACAATAATATCGGGCAGGGTAAAGCATAAAGCATGGCCCATATGCAGTACGCCAGTGACATTGGGCGGGGGCAAAACCATAGAAAATTTGGGCTTACTGGACTTTACCTGGCCTTCGAACAGCCTGTTCTCCAGCCAGAATTTTGACCACTTAGCTTCGACTGGTTTGGGGTCATAGGATTTTTCCAGGATTTTCTTCTCTTCTGTCGTCATGCTAACTTTTTCTCCCCTGATTATGGATAAGATTATTGGTACCAGGCTCCTGCTGGTTGAAAAGTCCTTTTATTTCCGGCATCAGACTCTGTCTGATTTTTTCTTCGAGTTCCTTTTCTGCCATTTGAATTTCTTGCTGGACAAGCAGCCGAATCTCCCGTCTTAAATCTGAAGGCAGACCGGCGCCAGTGAGGTTTTTCTGACCGGGCTTAATTTCAGGCAGTTCCTCTGGTAAGGTATCAGGGACCTTGTTTTTTTCGATGGCTTGCCTGATGGCTTCAGCCAGACTTTCTGAATAAAAAGGCTTGTAAAAGACCTGCTCCGGTCTGAGAAGCGGCAGAAATTCACTGACCAGAGGCTCAAAGGTTCCGGCTACCAGAAAAAGCGGCACCCGGCCCGCAACCGTTAACCGGTTATTGAGATGAAGAGCGCTTTCTGTTGAATCCAGAAGCGAAGGTTCAAGGATAATAGCTTCGGGAGTAAAACTATCAAGACAATGATTGATTTCATCCAGATTGCCGGCCAGATGAAGATGGTATGTTTCCTCGGGGAAAATAGACTGACAGAGTTTCTTTAAAACCGGACTGTCAGAGGCAATTATCAGGTTATAAGCCACTCTTTTCCTCGATGCAATTAGCTCTAAAAATGCGAAAATTGATAATTTACTCTACATTTTTAGCCTTTTTCTGTCAATCTGGTGGGCAGAAGGTCAGGAAGATCAGGGAAATCAATATTCCAGAAAAACGGTCCCCTTGCCCAGCAGTGCCTCCAGCTGGTCAATTAAAAGTTGCGAAGGGAAAACTGACTGGAACTCTGCTGACTGAACAAGATAAGTAGAGGTAGAATTTTCGAGTTCCAGATAAAGTGGGCATTCGCCCGGAAAGGCGGAGAGAATTGGCTTCAGTCGATCAAGGGTTTCTTCTGATGTCGTCTCCAGCGGAATTTTAACCGTCATCTTTCTCGCCAGTTTTTCAAAAGCTTCAGACAGAGGCATAATCTGAGAAGCAATTATTTTTTTTGACTCGAAACCATCGGCTGACATCTTACCTTTAAGCCAGATAATCTGTCCTTCCAGAAGGTAAGGATTGAATTTATTGAAAACATCAGGAAAAACGGTCACATCCACCTGGCCGGTCAGGTCTTCCAGCACCAGTGTAGCCATCCTTTCTTCCTTTTTGGTCTTAAGGATCTTGACCGAAACAACGATCCCGGCCAGCCTGACTTCCCGATCGAAATCCTTTTCCGGATCAAGGGCTTCAATGAGATGGCTGGTTATGGCCTGCAGCCTGGATTTATAAGAGGCCAGTGGATGACTCGAAACATAGGTGCCCAGAACTTCTTTTTCATAGGCCAGCCGCAGCTCATCTTCCCACTCGTTAATCGCCTGCACATCAGAGGGAATTTCAGGCGGTGGGAAGTATTCATCGCCAAAAAGAGAAAGAGCGCTTTCCTCCCGGGCTTTCTGCTTCTGGCGCCCGTACTCGAGAAGCGTATCAATCAGTTCATAGAGCTGAGCACGTTTCCAGCCCAGAGAATCAAAAGCGCCCGCCTTGATCAAACTTTCGAGGGCCTTGCGGTTTAAAATCCGCGAGTCATATTCTTCAAAGAGATCAAAGAGGTTTTTAAAACCACCTTTCTTTTCCCTCAGGGCGATGATTTCTTTGATGGTATTCTCACCGACGTTTTTTATAGCTGACAATCCCATCCGGATGTTCTGCCCCTCGACCGAAAAATGATAATGGCTGTAATTGATGTCAGGCGGGAGGACATTTATCCCCAGCTCACGGCACTCATTGACATATTTGATGATCTGATCGGTATCTCCCTTTTCTGCCTCTGAAGTCAGCAGAGCCGCCATGAAATGAGCCGGATAATGAGCTTTAAGATAAGCTGTCTGGTAAGCCAGGTAAGCATAAGCAGCGCTGTGTGATTTATTGAAACCATATTCGGCAAATTGAGCAATCTGGTCGAATATTTTTTCTGCTTTGGCGGCCGGGATACCTCTTTTCCGTGCTCCCTGGATGAACCTGTCGCGCTGGGCTTTCATTATTTCCTTAACTTTTTTCCCCATCGCCTTGCGCAGGACATCGGCCTCAGCTAAGGTAAAGCCGGCCAGATCGGTGGCGATGCGCATGACCTGTTCCTGATAAACGATGATGCCCAGTGTTTCTTTTAAAATCGGCTCAAGCTGCGGCACCTCATAGTTAATTCTTTCCGGATGATATTTTCTTTGAGTAAACTCTTCAGTCATGCCGCTTTTGAGGGGCCCGGGTCGGTAAAGAGCATTCAGAGCGATCAGGTCGCGAAACTGATCTGGCTTAAAACGCCGCAGCAGCTCTTTCATGCCGTAGCTTTCAAACTGAAAAACCCCGTCTGTAGCCCCCTGCTGAAAAATGCGAAAAGTCTCCGGGTCAGTTAAAGGGATTTTATCCAGGTCAATTTTCTGACCGGTTTGCTGCTCAATGAGTTTCAGCGCATCGGAAATGACGGTCAAGTTGCGCAGCCCGAGAAGATCCATCTTGAGCAGCCCGATAGCTTCGATATCACCCATGGGAAACATGGTCGTTATTTCACCCCGGGTTGATTGATAAAGCGGGATAAATTCGACCAGAGGTTTAGGGGTGATAACTATACCGGCGGCATGGATGGAAGGATGACGCACCTGGCCCTCGAGCTTGCGGGCGACATCGAGGAGTTTAGCCATCCGTTCGTTTTTTTGATAAATCTCTTTTAGCTCCGGGACGGATTTTAAAGCACCTTCAATATTGGCCTCGGGGCCCTGAGCTGGAATGAGCTTGGCCACCCGGTCCACTTCATTCAGCGGGATTTCCATTACCCGGCCGGCATCCCGGATAGCCTGGCGGGCAGCCATCGTCCCGAAGGTCACAATCTGGCAGACGTTTTCCCGGCCATATTTTTCAGTGACATAATCAATTATTTCCTGGCGGCGGCGCCCGCAGAAATCTATATCAATATCGGGCAGGCTGATTCTTTCCGGATTTAAAAAGCGCTCGAAGAGAAGGTCATATTCAATCGGATCAATCTGCGTGATGCTCAGACAGTAGGCCACCAGGCTGCCCGCGGCCGACCCTCGTCCTGGTCCGACGGGAATACCGCGATCACGCGCCGCTTTGATCATATCCCAGACAATCAAAAAATAGCCTTCAAAACCCATTTGCTCGATAAGCTTTATTTCTCGCTCGAATCGCTGCTGGTACTCTTCCAGGGTGTGAGCGCTCTGCCCGTTGTTTATTTTTTCCTTGATAAGAGGAAGACGTGCCTCGAAGCCCTGCCTGGCTATTTCTTCAAAGTAGTCGCGGAGATTTTTATGGTCAGGCGCCTCAAAATGGGGCAGAAAATGGCTGCCGAAAGGAAATTCAAAATTGCAGCGAGCGGCAATATGCCTGGTATTATCCAGTGCCTCGGGATAATCCTTGAATAACTCCCGCATTTCAGCCGATGATTTAAGATAAAACTGATCGCTCGAAAAATGCATCCGATCCGGGTCAGACAACTTCTTCCCGGTCTGAATGCAGAGCAGAATATCCTGAATCTGGGCATCTTCTTTCTGTAAAAAATGGACGTCATTGGTGGCGACGAGCGGAATACCCAGCCGGCGGCCCAGGTCAACTATCTTGGGCAGGATTTTTTTCTGGTCGGGAAGGCCATGGTCCTGGATTTCGAGGTAAAAATTTCCTTCACCAAAAATCTCGAGATACTGGCGGGCAGCGGCCTCTGCCCGGTCATCCATGTCCTTGACCAGAAAATCGTTGATCTCGCCTTTGAGGCAGCTGGAAAGAGCAATTAGCCCGGAGGAGTGTTCGCGCAAAATGTCCTTATCAATCCTCGGCCGGTAATAAAAGCCTTCCAGGTAGGCACTGGTAATAAGCTGGCAGAGATGCCGATAGCCTTTTTCATCCTTGACCAGAAGAATTAGATGGTAATTTCCGCCCTCATCGCCATTTACGGCTTTTTTCTCCAACCTGGATTTTGGAGCAACATAAACTTCGCAACCCAGGATAGGCTTTAATCCCTGGCTCCTGGCCGTTTTGAAAAACTCGATGGCTCCAAAAACATTGCCGTGGTCGGTAATGGCTACGGCCGGCATGTTGAGCTGGCTGGCCGTCTTCACTAGGTCAGAAATCCGCAGCGCTCCATCGAGAATGCTGTATTCGGTGTGGACATGAAGATGAATAAAAGAGTTATCCATGATACCTGGCCTTTTTAAGCGGGCAAAGAGGGGGTTATTCCCATTCAATTGTTCCCGGTGGCTTCGAAGTTATATCGTAAACCACGCGGTTGATGCCGTCAACCTCATTGACGATTCTGGTGGAAATTTTCTTTAAAAGTTCGGGTGGGGCCTGATACCAGCTGGCTGTCATGCCATCAGAGCTTTCGACCAGGCGAATCGCCACGACCTGCTGATAGGTGCGCCGGTCACCCATGACGCCGACTGAGCGCACCGGAAGAAGCACAGCGAAAGCCTGCCACAGCTTATTGTAAATTCTTGCCCGGCGAACTTCTTCGAGAACGATAGCATCAGCCGCTCTGACCATCCGCAGGCTGTTCTGGTTGACTTCACCGATGATTCTTACCGCCAGGCCAGGCCCGGGGAATGGATGCTGATGGACAAGCTCACGGCTTATCCCTAGCTCAAGAGCAAGTATCCGGACTTCATCTTTGAAGAGTTCCCGCAGTGGCTCAACTAAGCTGAATTTAAGATTAGCGGGCAGGCCGCCGACATTGTGATGGGATTTTATGCGATGAGAAGGACCTTTGACTGAGGTGCTTTCGATGACATCGGGGTATATTGTACCCTGAGCCAGGAATTTAACCCCGCCCAGCTTTTTGGCTTCTTCCTCAAAAATCTCAATAAAAACCCGGCCGATTATCTGGCGCTTCTTTTCGGGAGCTATAACTCCCTTTAGCCTGACAAGAAATCTGTCCTGGGCTTCGACCCCAATGACCTGAAGAGAGAATTTCTGACGGAATTCCTGCAGGAGGTTTTCATATTCACCCTGGCGAAGAAGTCCATTATTGACAAAGATGCAGTAAAGCTGGCGGCCAACTGCTTTCTGAATGAGGAGTGAAGCGACCAGCGAGTCAATGCCGCCGCTCAGACCACAGATGACTTTTTCCCGGCCAACCTGCTGGCGAATTTCCTTCACTTTTTGCTCAATAAAAGACTTCATGTTCCAGTCAGCTTTAAGACCTGACAGGCGAAAGAGGAAATTGGCCAGTACTTTTTTCCCTGCGGCGGTGTGAGCCACCTCCGGATGAAATTGCACGCCATAGATTTTGAGGCTCGGATTTTCTATGACGGCAGCCTTTGAGTTTGCGGTCCTGGCGGTAATAGCGAAATCTTCCGGAATTGCCTCGAGGCGATCGCCGTGGCTCATCCAGACTTGAGTTTTATCCTTTAAGCCATGAAGAAGTCCGTGTCTATCCAGAATCCGCAGCGAGGCGAATCCATATTCTTTGCGGGGAGCTCTTTCAACCTTTCCCCCCAGGTGATGGGCAATGAGCTGGAGCCCGTAGCAGATGCCCAGGATGGGAATGCCAAGCTGGAAGATACCTGGATCAGGGTGAGGCGAGTCAGGCTCATAGACACTCTTTGGCCCGCCGGACAGGATGATGGCTCCAGGGTCGAGGGCTTTTATTCTGTCGAGGGGAAGATTATAGGGGTGGATTTCAGAGTAAACGCCGAGTTCGCGAACTTTTCTGGCAATAAGCTGGGTATACTGCGACCCAAAATCAAGGATGAGGGCTTTATTCATAGATGGATTTTAGCAGAGGGCTAATCCAGCTTCAAGGTATGGCAAAATAGTCAGGCTGACATTAACCACAGTGACTCAGAGTGACTCAAAGTGGTACGGAAAGTGATAAAGAATCAGAAAGTTCACGTTAGATTTTTAAGCCAGTGCGAGAGATTACAAGATCAGGAAAGCAAAAGTGCTCTTCTAAAGGGAGACTCAATCGAGAGCCCTTTTTGTTCAGACAGAAGCCTGGCCTCCCTTCACTTTTCAGGCACAGACAACTTATATCTGTGCAGTTTGGCCGGAATGAGGTCCTGTCCGGCCAGTTTTTCTTCTTCCATGATATAAACGTAATCGCCACGGGCACAACTAATCTCCCCCTCATAAGGAATTTCTAATCCTCTGGCGTAGGTTACGCCATTTAAATCGTGCAGGTTTATATAATTTTTTCCAAATCTCCCTTTCGTTTCCCACAGAACAACCAGAAAGAATTTATCTTTAAGAAAATATATATCACCGGGGTGAAGAAATTTATCCCACCAGTTACTATGCTCATAGGCTGGATCTCGAGGATCAAGATCCTGGGGAAAGCTGTCTGCTTCAGGATAAAACTTAGAAAAATGCCTGGGTTTAAAGATTTTTTTTAAGGTGAAATCATAATCATAAAAATAGATATAGTATTTATCAGGATAAACAAATAGAAAGCCGAGGTCAGGAACATTAGCCAATCCTCCCGGGTTAAATCGAGCCATGGCTGCTCTCAGCCTGTCATCTTCTGCCTTAAAAGTCTCGGCCATAAGTTCACCGGATTTATTGTATTTTTTTAATAAGTTAGCAATATTATAAAGTGAAAAAGTGATGAAATTGCCCTGACTGTCAATAAAGATTTTATTTACCCCTGATTTTGGATGTGTCTGTTTTAAAAAGTGATAATCCGGGTAGGTAAAGATGCTTACACATCGAGTTGAAAGATCATAAAGATATAAATTATCTTCCCGGTCAAAAAATAAATTTCCAATCCCCTGGTACTCACCAGGCCCCTGTCCTTTGGAGCCGATAAATCTGATGAAATTTCCGGCGCTATCAAATTGCATAATTTTTTCTTCTGTTCGGCTAAACAAAAAATAGTCACCTTTAGAATTAATTCCGAGAAACCCAAATCCTGCGAGCGGTTGATTTTTATAGGTGAAATTAATCAGCGTGTGGTCTGTAAATAGCTCATCCCATTTTTGAGCCACCTTATCCTTTTCCTTAAAAAAGACAGTCTCTACTTCTTTTGAATCCAATTTGCTGAGTGGACAAAGACCTAGCAGAAACAGAGCTGATATTACCTTTAGATACCTAAGAAAATCTTTTTTCGCCATTTTTTAATACCTCCCTTCTTAATAATCCCCATCACTTGTATTTACCTCTGAAGCTACAACCCATGATATCTGCTCCTTCTACAGTTTGACTGTTGGCCCAGGTCTTGATTCAGCTTTAATGTTAAATTCAACTTTTTTATCTCGCCATTTTGATAGATAAATTTGTCTCCTTTATTTAAACAATAACAGACTTTTGTTTTAAGGCTTTTCTTTTCTGCTTCTTGAGCAAATTCTTTATAAAGATATTCTCTCCCGCCGGCGTGCATGGGGAACATAACTTTTGGCCGGAGTTTTTCAATAGCGTAGAATATTCCTCTAGTAATGCTTTCACTTCTTTGACCAGTTCCTGTGGCTAAAGCTAGAAAAACGATGTCAATCTTATCTTCTACCTTAGCTAAATAATCTATTTCCCGGGAAAAACTATCAATCGATCCGCCCCAATAGGCATGATCTCCACCATGAAATACGACCAAACCATCAACTTTGACCAGGAAGCCTACACCTTCATCTGTAGATTTTATCGTCCATATTTCCAAACCGTTTAGGCTCTTTTTCTCCCTGGGTCCCAGGCACAGACAATAGCCACCCGTCTCTAATTTCCAGCCAACAATATAATTTATCTCCCTAATACTTTTGCGCCAATCAAAAATAGCTGGAGAATAGTGATCAGGATGATCATGGGAAACAAATACTGACACCTTTTTCCTGTTTACTTCAGTTAGATTGATAACTTCACCGAGTGACCTTTCGTTGTATCCAACACAATCGAATATCAGAATGTGATTTTGTGTTTTAATGGCCCAACCGCTATGGCCGAGATACTGGATTATTGCTTCCTTTTCTTTGACATCTTTTTCTTTAAAGGGCTTACTTATCATTGAGGCCTGGCCAGATTGAGTCAATAAAATTGTTGTCAATAAAAAGGCTGATAGATGAATCATCCGGCCAGCTGGAATTGACATAATAGCTTATTCCTTTGCCCCGATTAGGCTTTCTGTTTCAGACTTATCTCGATAATTGAAAATCCAAAGATCAACATTTCCTTTCTCTTTATTTGCCTTCTTGAACAAAATATCTAACCACCTGCGGAACATCTTCACCTTCAGCGCAAAAGATTCGTCCTTTTTCATCAACGGCGTAAGCAAAGCCCTTAAGTTTTACCGAACTGACAAATTTTCCATTTTCGAAGATATCTAATTGATTGGGTGTGTCGCTGTTTAAATCATCGATAGTTACATAAAGCCTGTTTTGATATTTCAGGGCAGAGACCCAGGGAAAGACCATGCTAATCATCCCTTCTCCTCGCTCCTTTATTTCCAGGGGCCTGAAAAAATCTGATTTATAGGACATGATCCCATCTAACTTGCCCTTCTTATAAGTTACTATTTCATATTTATAAGGGTTCACTAAAAGAATAGTGCCATCTCGAGAGAAATCAGCTCTCTTAGGCAACTTCAGTTGAGGAAAAGTTTTATATTTAGCATAAGATACCGGTACCTCAAATGGCTCCCCAAATGAATTTTGATAAACTCCATCTAAACTAAAAATATGCAAAATTAAATCCCTGTAAAAGCCAAGTATGACCAATTCCTGGTTTGAACAGGAAACAATATTGGTAGCGCTAAATTCGAGATTAAAAGATTTTTTAAAATTACCTTTTTCATCGATTATGAGTATTTTTCTCCCCTCTCTATCTAAAACATAGATTCCACCGTTCTCGGTAACTGCCATGGATAATATGTCAGAGACTTCGTCCGGACCCTGGCCCCTACCTATAATTACACTGTTTAAAAAGCGGCCTTCCGGACTAAACTTTTGAATTCTGAAATTTTTTCTATCTAATACATAAATATTCTCCTCAGAGTCAAGGGCTATATTCTCAACTCCGGCCAGCACCAGGTTTTGATCTCCGCTTTCCTTTCCTATAACCAGATCCTGTTTTAACCAAAAGGTCTTAGGATGAGCTGTCTTAGAAAACCCTGAAAGCGAAGAGAAAAAGATGAAGAATAATAGAATGAAAGAAGTTAAATAAGCTGTCTTCAGGCAAGCAAAAAACTGTTTTTGTTTCTTAATGCTCACAGTACCCCCCTCTCAAGGCCAGCAATTTCATCCTTTCCTCCGGCCTCTTTAAATGTTTCAAACTTTCTGTTAAGAAACATTAGTGCTTGTTTAAAGGTCAAGAGCCTGTATATCGGCTTTAATTCTATCCAGTCTAACTTGGACATCAGTTGCCTGGCTCCAGAAGACCCTCACTATTTATGTTTCAATATTACAATAAAAAATATTTGCCGGCAAAATCTGTTAATCTTTTGCCGTCCTCATTGAAACCTTCGGCCAAAATATCCTAGATGGAAATATGTTTTCTGCAGTTTCACAGTAACCCCCCGCAACCTCTAAAATGCAAAGCTCAAGCTTCAATAATTCCAGCGGAGGCCATATCTTTTGATAACATAAAATCCTTCCTGGTCTCTCTCAATTGTATAAAGCTTATTATTTTTCCAGACTAAATCGCTGGCCGTTATATTGGACAAAATGTGTCCTATATATCGTCCTTCAGGATCATAGATATCAATATAATAAAAACCTGGCTTTTCTTTCTCTTGTTCAAAGGTAAAGACAAATATCCGTCCCTGTTCATCAACCGAGATATCTCGAAAATATGGAAAGTACTTCGGAAAGACCGGTTTATAACCAGCTCGACCCATTCTCGACTGATTATGTCTTTCTTCGAGTTCCTTCTTATCCTGGTCTGAAACTCTGACCGGTTTACAGCTACGAACTATTTTTTTGATCAGTTTCCCTTCGGGATTAAGAATCTGAAGTTCGTATTTTTTGGCCTCCCCCCATATCACCAGATCATCTCTCGAAACAGCGCAGCAGGGTTCAGGTTCCAGTAACCTGATCTTTTTCTTTAGATATGAATCGTCTTTAGCTACAACGTAGATGGTCATCATTGTCTTTCTCCATATATGTATCATGTTGACCTCCACCCACGATATTTGTCAGTTTATTCATTTTCTCTATTTACCTATAATTATGATGTATTTAAGGGATAGAAGAGAGGAGCTTAAAAGATGAAGATCCCATTTTATCAGGTAGATGCTTTTTCCAGCCGGGTATTCGGAGGCAATCCCGCGGCTGTCTGCCTCCTTCAGTCCTGGCTAGAGGATGAGGTCCTCCAGGCCATAGCTGCAGAGAATAACCTTTCGGAAACTGCTTTTCTGGTGCCCAAAGGGACGAGCAAGTATGCCTTGAGGTGGTTCACTCCCTCAGTTGAAGTTGACCTTTGTGGGCATGCCACCCTGGCCAGCGCCTTTGTAATTTTATCTTTCGTAGAGCCGGGTTTGTCCTCAGTTGACTTTGAGACCAGAAGTGGTCAGCTTTCAGTTACCAGGTCGGGAGAGTTGCTGTCGATGGATTTCCCGTCTCGAAAGCCAGAACCAGCAGTAGCTCCAGCTCTCCTTAGCCAGGCACTTGGAGAAACTCCTCTTGAGGTTTTAAGTTCCAGAGACCTGATGGCAGTCTTCAAGGACGAAGATACTATAAAGGAGATGAAGCCTGATTTTGAAAAGTTAAAGCAGCTTAAGGATATTTTTGGAGTTATCGTCACTGCCAGGGGCAGGAAATATGATTTTGTTTCCAGGTATTTCGCTCCTGGTATTGGTGTCCCCGAAGACCCGGTTACCGGTTCAGCCCATTGTACTTTAATTCCATATTGGGCTGAGAAGCTCGGGAAGGAATATCTTAGGGCCTATCAACTTTCAAAGCGGGGAGGGGAAATATTTTGCTATTACCAGGTAGAACGTGTAAAAATATCAGGTAAGGCTACTCTGTATGCCAGAGGTGAGATTTGCCTCTAGACCTGGAATATCTAGAGGGAAATTATGGAAATCTGGCTTAACTTCCCTGGGCATCGGGATCATACCCTGGTATTTCTTTCTCTCCGCTGGATATCATGTCTTAATCTAAATGAGTGGATTTTTTGACAAAGACGCCTGAAAAACGATATATATTATATGATTTAAGCGGATATTTTTAAAGTATTAATTTACTGGTCCTGAGGAGGTGGGGTATCTCTAAGAAATAGAGTTTATCTCGAGGAAGGAGGTATTATGCCTTTCATCGTACGTTTAATCATTAATATGGTGGCTGTCTTGATCATCTCTTATCTTTTTCCAAAGATAATCCGGGTTGATGGTTTTTTAGCCGCTCTGGTGGCCGCTTTTCTACTGGGGATTGTAAATTCAATTATCAAACCCATCCTGGTCTTGCTGACTCTTCCCATCACTGTCTTGACTCTGGGACTTTTCTTGCTGGTCATCAATGGGTTGATGCTCTGGCTGGTCTCAGCTTTAGTAAAGGGATTTTATGTCAATGGTTTTTGGGGAGCAGTCCTGGGTTCGATTTTGATCAGCCTGGTCAGCTGGGTTCTAACGAGATTTCTCCCTTCCTGAACAACATTTTTGAATTTTAAAGTCTCTACTTGTAGAGAACCAGTATTGATTACAGGTTAAAATACCCATAAAAATCTGGACTGAATATTTATCTAACTGTTTTTAATTTACCCGATTGTTTCTAAGGATGAAAATCAGGCTGAATAAGCTGACTAAATGGTTAATGGACAAAATAGGGTAAAATGAAAGAGCAATAAAGGCGATAAAATAGATAGCCAGGAGGAGGAAAATGATGAAGAAAAAATGCTGGTTTGGGCTAATTCCGCTTCTGCTTTTTTATTTAGCCGCCTGTTCTCCCCATTTCCATCTCGACTTTCTCGGTGAGGATAAGCTGCAGGAAGTGGTGCTTGTCCCGAGCCGAGCTAAAGCGAAAATTACCGTTATTGATCTGGAAGGAGTCATCAGCTCGAATCAAGGCGGGCTTTTTTCAAGAGAAGGTGATGCTCTTTCCAGAGTTTATCAGCGCCTGGAAAAGGCTTCCTCCGACCCGCAGGTTAAAGGAATCATCCTGAGACTCGATACACCAGGTGGAGATGTTACTTCGAGTGATATTCTCTACCACGAGATTCTCCGCTTTCGCCAGAAGACCCGAGTCCCGGTGGTCGCTCTGATGATGGGCGTGGCTGCTTCCGGCGGTTATTATGTGGCCTCGGCCTGCGATACAATTGTCGCCCATCCTTCCACTCTCACCGGCAGTATCGGGGTGATTTCAGTTTTTCCTGATGTCGAAGGCTTGATGAACAAAGTCGGGGTAAAAACCACCGTGGTCAAATCCGGCCAGATGAAAGATGCCGGCAGCCCGTTTCGCGGCATGAGTGAGGAAGAAAAGCAGCTCTTTCAGAAAATTATAGATGAGCATTATGAGAAATTCCTCAAGGTGGTGGCAGCGCGAAAGGAGAATGGTCCTTCGCTCGATGAGATAAGGAAGCTGGCTGACGGCCGGGTTTATACGGCCAGCGAGGCTCTAAAGCTCGGGCTCATTGATAAGGTCGGCTATTTCCAGACGGCACTGGAGGAGGTTTTATCCCGGGCGGGTTTGAAAGAAGCCAGAGTTGTAGCTTACACCTATTATCCCAAAAGGCAGAATAATCTCTATGCGACCTCGCTCGCTGCCACAGATCTTATGAGTGAACCGGTGGAGAAAATCGTCTCCGAGCTTAAGACCGGCTTTTACTATCTATGGCTTCCCGCTCTGTAAATTAAGTCCTGCGTTTATCTTTCGTTTTTGCCAGGTCGGTATAATCAATAACAGGCAGGTAAGTTCGACTTCTGTAGACGGCGCGAATTGGCAACGCCATTATGAATATCTCAGGTATCTCGCAGCCTGTCACCGGTCTTTAAAACCGAACATTGTTATTTAATTTCAGGCTGGGCTTTTTTAGTTTATCTAACTATCCAGATTTGAAAGAATAATCCGCTTAATGCCCGATAACAATGTCCTGGAGAGGAAGGGCTATATAATGAGGTTAATTTTTTCTCTGGCCGAAGCCCGGTTGTATCCCTGTGATATTATTTTTAGCAAAAATTTCAGCAGGCATTATTTAGATAGATTGTGCTTGTTTTCAGGCTGTTTTTCCAGTTATAATAACTCTCTCCTGTTAGAATGATGACAGCGGTAATATTATAAGAAAATAGTTTTTCAAGGCAGTGGTGTTGCTAAAAACATTTTTGGATATATGCCTGACCGGTGGTTTGACTTTTTTATTATAAATAGCAAAATAGCCAGTCTGACATGACTGGAAAAATATTGTAAGGAGAGGTTAATGAACGGGACTGATTTTTTTGCCGAGAAAAGACCCGTCCTGGGAATCAACGGGTTAGGAAGAATTGGCAAGCTTACTTTGTGGCATCATGTCGAGAGAAAATATTTTAAGGAAATCGTTGTCAACCAGGGCCGGGAAATCGGGATGGGCATGGAGGCAGTGGCCCAAACCATCGAGAAGGATTCAACCTATGGGTTGATCCACACCTTTTTATACGGGATTAATGCTCAGCCGATTGTCAAGATCGTTGACGAAAAGCAGGGCAAACTCCTTGTTGATGGAATTCCGGTTACAGTCTTAAGGAAGGCCCGGAATCCTAAGGATATTTCCTGGCGGGACTATGGAGTCGAGCTGGTGGCAGAGTGTACGGGTGAATTCCTTGACCCGACGGCCAGTCCGGATAGCGAAAAAGGTGCTATCCGTGGCCATCATCTGGCTGGTGCGAAGGTAGTCATCAATTCAGCTGCCTTCAAGATTAAAAATAAAGCTTTGCCGATGCCAGAAGATGCGGTAACCTTGATTTATGGAATAAATCACCAGGCCTTCAATCCCGGTCAGCACACCCTGATCTCGGCTGCTTCCTGTACGACTACGGGTCTGGCCCATATGATGAAACCCCTGCTCGAAAGTGAAAAGACCCGCAGTATGCTGACGGCTTCCATGTCTACCGTCCATGCGGTTACAAACTCTCAGTGCGTACTGGACAGCGTTCCGAAGGCCGGAGCCAAAGATTTGAGAAAATCAAGAAGTATCCTGGATAATATCATCCTGACTTCCACCAATGCGGCTGAAGCCCTGGCCCTGGCCATACCAGAAGTGAAAGAGATTGGGTTCATGGCCGATTCTATCAGAATACCTACCAAGACTGAGTCACTGATTATCTTAAACGTGACTTTTCAAAGCCAGATGGGACAGGATGGGGAAATCAGCCATATTGATACTGAGACCATTAATGATATTTATAAACAGGCCGAAGCCAAGGATCCGGAGCGCCTGCTTGTTTACTCGGAAGAACAAAATGTTTCAGCGGACGTAGCTGGTATTAATGCTTCGATCGTTATTGAGGGCCAATTTAATCATACCAGAACGGCTTTTATTGATGTTAACCTCGCCCATATTCCCGGGCTTTCCCCGGAGGTTCTGGACTCTTTTCCTCTTAAGACCCTGAAGATTCCGGTAGTTCATGCCAAGATTTTTGGCTGGTACGACAATGAATACGGAAGCTATACCAACCGGATGGGCGATTTAACCGTCTATGTTCACAAAATGATGAAATAAGATGACCTGAGTTTCATATGCGGGCGGGAGTTATTGCTTTTTCTTCAATCTGGTGCTTGCCGAGATAAACAGAGCCGCTCCAGCCATCAATGCCGATAAAATCGCCGCTATTGATCTTGTATCCGTTGATCAGGCTATAGCCGTTCTTCTCGTAGACTTTCAGGTTCCTGAGACCAACTACGCCAACTTTTTTTAGCTGAGGAATTATAACTGCAGCATGGGAAGTGCTTCCTCCTTTAGCGGTCAGTAATCCGTCAACCTGCCGCAGGAGTCCGATGTCGTCGGGAACAGTGTCCGGGCGAATTAAAATTAAAGGGGTCTGAGGTTCTTTCTGGCTGAAAAATTTGATTTCCTCCTCGGAGAAAACAGCTCTTCCGCACAGCGCTCCGCCGCCAATACCGATGCCATATCCGATCAAGGATTTCTCCAGTTTCGGGGTTCTGATGAAGGACTTCAATTTGAAACGTTCTGGAGGCGGCATATCGCGGGTCTGCAGGATATACAGTCCTTCCCTGGAATTATTTTCAAAGGTAAATTCAATCTCCTGGTGACCGAAACCCTGGTCGTAAATCAATATTTCTGCCAGGCGCTTCAACTCGGCATAAACAGCAGGAAACTTATTTTCTAAGGAAATTTCGCTGTCTCTTTTTTCGCTTTTCCTTTGAGCTTCGGAAATAGGATATGTTTCCACCAGTCCGGCTACTATATCGTCACCCTGACCACCGAAAATGAAATCACCTGAAA
>Ga0116169_1001443_pt1 | contig 19688 bp, 16 predicted proteins | sample AD_UKC130_MetaG_FD_89796 | JGI IMG/M metagenome (GOLD analysis project Ga0116169, IMG submission 89796) | Active sludge microbial communities of municipal wastewater-treating anaerobic digesters from Canada - AD_UKC130_MetaG | ecosystem: Engineered > Bioreactor > Anaerobic > Digestate | place...
CGCTTCGGCCCGATGGCGATCCATCCGGCGAGGCGGTCCTGCCCCTGGAGCGCGACGAGGACGGGCGTGCGCAGTATCGCCAGCCGGGCATGGTCCTGCACAAGCTCGGGTGGGAGCGGCTTGTTAGGCTCAAGGAAGAGCACGTCGCGTGTGGTGCTCAGCGCGTGGACCAGCCCGCTCCCCGGCTCGAAGCGCACGCCGGTGTCGGGGCGGCTGCCCTCGCCGCGCGCCTCGAAATCGCCGGTCAGCGGGTCGCGCAGGAAGACGTAAGTATGCGTGGGGATAAGCCCCTCGCGGATCTGCTGCTTGATCAGGCGCACGACCTCGCCCAGCCCGGCGGCGAGCGTAAGCTGGTGGCGGAAGTCCGTCAGCCGCGCCTGATAGTTCCCCTGTGTGCGCAGCAGGCGCGTATCGAGGGCGGCACGCAGCCGGCGGCGGAGCGGGTCAAGCCCCAGCGCGATGCCAAACGCGAGCAGGCTGACGAGCACCGGGTTGGTTGCTGAAAGCGGGGCCTCCAGCACGCCGCTCAGGACGGCGTTCAGCCCGGCAACGATCAGCGCATAGCCGAGCGAAACCGCCGCCGCCAGTACGCCGACCGTCGCCGCGTCCCGCGCGAAGCGGCTGGTGGTCAGCACGCTGTACTGGCTGACGGTGTACGCCACGCTCGCCGGGAAGAGCAGCGTAGAAACCAGCAACCACCCCGTTGGAATTGCCGCGCCGAGCGCACCCGGGATGAACAACACGACACCGGCGAGCAGCCCGGCAAACACCACACGCGCCTGCTCGCGCACGGCAGGCGAGGTGGCAGAGACGCCGCGCCAGAAGAACAGCGCACCGGCGAGCACGGCAGCCAGCACAGCGACGGCGATGGCGGCTGCCCGCCCGGCTGCAACAGGGCCGGCGGCCTGTGCGTAGAGGATGACAGCGAGCGCCGCGAGCGGCGGTACGATTCGCAGCGCCGGGCGACGGGCCAGCAGTGCGGCGGGTGCCGGGAAGATCAGCGCGAAGTACGCCAGACTGCCGCCTGCCCACGGCAGCGCGGCCAGCCAGAAACGGGCCATTAGCGGGGAGGCGTTAAAGACGGGTGTGCTGGCCAGCACCGCCGCCGCTGCGGCACCGAGCGTCAGGAAGGCCGCGCCGATCTCGTGTGTGCGGCGGGCGTAGCCCACCCAGCCACCGAGTGCCAGCATCGCCAGCGCGCTCAGATAGGCGGGCAGGAACGAGCCGACCGGCACGGGCGGCGCTGATCGGGCAGCGGCAAACGGCGCGGCGATCAGCACGACGCCCGCGAATGCCAGCGTGACGATCAGCGCGCCCTGGCTTGCCAGCCGGGAGGCGCCCTGTTCAGGCGGGCGTCGGGTCGATATGGTGCCGGGGGTTTCAGTCGGGGCGGTGGCAGTACTCATATTGGGTTCCTGTTGACGGCGCCTCTCTGCCGCGTTGAGGCAGGGTAGGCGCATAGTACTGTGGTTGAGTCATTCTATCATGGGCCGCGGGATTGCTGCATCGGGGTGAATACCCCATATTAGATGGAGAGGGCATTGCCACGAGTGTTGACAGCGGCCCATGTCCAGTATAATATGAACCAATGGCACGGGTTAGCAGTCGAAGTGCACGAGTGCTAATGGGGAGTAGGAGATGGTGTTAGAACTTACCAAGCGGCAGGAAACGATCCTCAGCCTGATCATCCGCGAGTACGTCAACGTGCCGACGCCCGTCGGCTCGAAGGCGCTCGTCGAGCGCTATCAGCTTGACGTCAGCCCTGCCACTGTCCGCAACGACATGGCGGTGCTGGAGGAGGCAGGCCTCATCGAATCGCCGCATACCTCCGCAGGCCGTATCCCCACGCAGGAGGGCTACCGCTATTTTGTGCAGCGGCTGCTTGGCGATACCGTCCTCTCCCCGGTGGAAGAGCGAACCATCCGCCACCAGTTCCACCAGGTCAGCCTGGACCTTGAGCAATGGATGCGGTTGGCGGCGTCGGTGCTCGCGAACACCACACGCATCGCGTCACTGGTCACGTCGCCGCGCATTAAGGAAGCGAACTTCAAGCATCTGGAGTTGATCCAGACGCAGGGCCGGATGGTGCTGCTTGTCGTCGTGCTGGAGAACGGCGCGGTTCGCCAGCAGATGCTGTGTCTGGCGGAGCCTGTCAGCCAGGAGACGCTGAGCGCCGTGGCGGCGCGGCTGAACCGCCAGTTCATCGGGCGCAGTGCGGATCGTATCCGCGCGATGGCTCGCCATGCACCCACACTCGACCAGGAGATCATGAACCTCGTCGCGGACGTGCTCGACCGCACCGGGCGTTCGCACCGTATGGTCTTCACGGATGGCCTCGTCAACATCCTCGACCCGCATTACCTGGTGAACAACCTGCAAGTGACCGATGAGCGCCAGCGCGAGGACCTGACGCGCATGCTTGCCGAGGTAGACAGCATCGGCGCGCGGCAGGCGCTGCGCCTGCTGGAGGAGCAGAGCCTGCTTGAAGAGGTCCTGAGTGAGGCGCTTGCCGCCGACACGTATGGCGTGCAGGTGATGATCGCCGGGGAAGGGCGCTGGGAGGAACTGAGCCATACCAGCATGGTCCTCTCACGTTACGGGCACGGCACGGCAACCGGGACGCTCGGCGTGCTCGGCCCGACGCGCCTGCATTATGGCCGCGCCATCTCGGCGGTACGCTACGTCGCCGGGCTGATGACGGACATGCTGATCGAAATTTACGGCGAGCAGGAGCCCCAGGATTAACCCGCCCGGTGCGCCTGTATGAGCTGCGTTAGAAGTGCCGCTCAGACGGGCTAACTCGCCGCCGATCTTACGCGGGTCTAACGTAGTACGGCTAAAATTCACGCGGTAACATCAACCACATGGAATACCTCGAACGCTAACACAAAAGGTGGATCGTGACCGACAACAAACTCGACGGTAAGCGAGACCAACAGGACATGGAACAGACTGTACCGGAGCCTGAAGCCGAGCAGGAGAGCGGCGAGGCAACTGTGCAGGAGGCTGCCGCCGAGGCACAGGCGGAAACTGAGGCCGAGGCCGAAACCGAGGCAGTAGCAGAGGCAGAGGCGGAGACCGAGGCTGAGTCCGAGAGCGAAACCGACCCGGCTAATCTCCGGGCTCTGCTTGAGGAGGCAAGGGCCGAGGCTGCCGAATATCTCGATGGCTGGCAGCGTGCTCGCGCCGAGCTTGCCAACTTCCGCAAGCGCACCGAGCGCGACCGCAGCCAGTGGCAGATCATGCTGCGCGGCGAGGCCATCAACAGCCTGCTGCCGGTGCTGGACGACTTTGACCTCGCGATGGAAAACCTGCCGGACGACCTTAAAGACCATGACTGGGTGGCGGGCATCGTGCTCATCCACCGTAAATTCCAGACGACGCTGCAGGAGCAGGGCGTGCAGGAGATCCCTGCTGCCGGAGAGCCTTTCGACCCGGAGGTTCATGAAGCAGTGATGCGCCGGGCCGACCCGGAGGCCGAGCCCGGCACGGTGATCGAAGTGCTGCGCAAGGGCTACAAGCTCGAGGACCGGGTTATCCGGCCTGCTCTCGTCGTCGTCGCCGAGTGAGGCGGCATGTAACAGGATTGCAAACTACCCGGATGTTCTTTAACACACTTTGTAAAGGGGAGTAATTCAGGTATGGCAAAGATTATTGGCATTGACCTCGGGACGACGAACTCCGTCGCCGCGGTGATGGAGGGCGGTGAGCCGACCGTTATCCCCTCGGCGGAGGGCGGCCGTATCTTCCCGTCCGTCGTCGCCGTTGATAAGAACGGCCAGAGAATTGTAGGCCAGTTAGCGAAGCGCCAGGCCGTCGTCAACCCTGAAAACACCATCTACTCGATCAAGCGCTTCATTGGTCGCCGCTTTGACGACGACGTGGTGCAGCGCGGCATCAAGAGCGTGCCCTACACCGTGACCCGCGCCCCCAACGGTGACGTGCGCGTCAAGATGGGTGGCACCGAGTACTCGCCTCCGGAGATCTCCGCGATGATTCTGCAAAAGATCAAGATGGACGCGGAGGCCTACCTGGGTGAAGAGGTGACCCAGGCGGTCATTACGGTGCCTGCTTACTTCAACGACAGCCAGCGCCAGGCCACCAAGGACGCGGGCCGTATTGCCGGGCTTGAAGTGCTACGCATTATCAACGAGCCGACCGCCTCGTCGCTGGCCTACGGGCTGGATCGCAAGGAAGACCAGACCATCGCCGTGTATGACCTGGGCGGCGGTACGTTCGACATCAGCATTCTGGACGTTGGCGAGGGCGTGTTCGAGGTGCGTGCGACGAACGGCGACACGTTCCTCGGTGGGGACGACTTCGACCAGCGTATTGTGGACTGGATCGCCGACCAGTTCCTTGCCGAGCAGGGCATCGACCTGCGCAACGACCGTCCGGCGCTCCAGCGCCTGCGTGAGGCCGCTGAGAACGCCAAGAAGGAACTCTCGACCAAGCTGGAGACAGAGATCAACCTGCCGTATATCACGGCGGACGCCAGCGGGCCGAAGCACCTGCAGATGACGCTCACGCGCTCCAAGCTGGAGCAACTTGTCGATGACCTGATCCAGCGCACGCTGGAGCCGGTAGATAAGGCCCTGGCCGATGCGGGTATCAGCAAGCGCGATGTGGACGAGGTCATCCTGGTCGGTGGTATGACGCGCATGCCGGCCATCCAGCGGGCGGTGGCCGAGTACTTCGGCAAGGAGCCGCACAAGGGTGTCAATCCCGACGAGGTCGTCGCGCTCGGCGCGGCTATCCAGGCGGGTGTGCTCGGCGGCGAGGTCAAGGACGTGCTGCTGCTCGACGTGACCCCGCTGACGCTGAGCGTTGAGACGCTGGGCGGCGTGGCCACGCCGATCATCGAGCGCAACACGACCATCCCGGTGTCCAAGAGCCAGATCTTCAGCACGGCGGCGGATAACCAGTCGCAGGTGGAGATCCACGTCGTGCAGGGCGAGCGCCCGATGGCGAAGGACAACAAGTCGCTTGGCCGGTTCATCCTGGATGGTATTCCGCCCGCGCCGCGCGGCATCCCGCAGATCGAAGTCACCTTTGACATCGACGCCGATGGCATCCTGAACGTGTCGGCCAAGGACAAGGCGACCGGGCGCGAGCAGAGCATCACCATCACTGCCTCAAGCGGTCTCAGCGAGAGCGAGATCGAGCAGATGATCAAGGAAGCCGAGCGCTACGCCGAGGAAGACCGCAAGCTGCGTGATCTGCAGGAGGCCCGCAATCAGGCCGATAGCACCGTGTACTCTGCCGAGAAGCTCCTGCGGGATTACGGCGACCGCCTGCCGGAGGACGCCAAGAAGCGCACGCAGGAGAAGATCGACGAGGTGCGCAAGACGATGGATTCCAACGACGCAGCTCGCATCCGCAGCGCGACGGATGATCTGATGCGCGAGGTGCAGCAGCTTGGCGCGCAGATGTACCAGTCAGGCAGCACGACTGGTGGCGAGTCAGGCGGTGACCGGGGCGGAGAGGACGTCGTCGAGGGCGAGGTCGTCGAGGAGTAAGCCTCTGCGACCTGCGGATAGGCGGGACATTCACGGCAGGGGCGCAGGGGGACCTGTGCCCCTGTTTTGATCGAGGCGCAGCGCTCGATGTGAGGCTGGGGGATCTGCCAAGAGGTTGGTAGGGGCCGGTCTGAGACCGGCCCATGGGCGGCTGTGATGCGCGATGCTCCGCATCGACCGCATCATTGGAGCCGCCCCTACCAGCGAACCCGGGCGAGCTAAGCACCTTCCCTGTGCAGAAAGGCGCGGACCATGCGGATGATCTGGTCGCGCTGGCGGGGCTCGAACAGGAGAACCGCACCGGCAAACACCAGCGTGACAAACGCGCCCTTGAACAGCAGCGTGATGATGGTGTTGACCTCAAGCATGGCGCCGAGCCAGTATGCCAGGGGGGTGAGGACGACGACCAGCACCAGCGGCAGCCCGTACAGCTCCCACAGCGACGCGCTGACGTGCCGTGCTGCGAGCCGCTGTGAGGCGATGAGCCCCAGCAGCATCATGATGCTCGACGCTGCCGCGGCTCCCTCCGCCCCGTAGAAGTAAATGGTGGGAATGCCCAGGAGGATCAGCACCGCGGCCTGGAGCACCAGCGTCAGGCGGTACGAACCCTCCTGGCGAATGGCGATCAGCAGTTGCGAGTTGTTCTGCCACAGCGGGCGGCCCAGCATGTACAGGGCGAGCAGGCGCAGGATGAGCGGCACTGGCCCCCAGTTCGGGCCGAGCAGCACGGCGACGATCTCGTCCGCCGCGGCAAGGAACACGATGCTTGACCAGGCGACGATGCGCGTGAGCAACCAGGTCGCAAAGGCGTAAACGCGGCTCAAGTAGTCGCGGCCAATCGTCCGTGCGTTGGCGTACATCGTGAGGCCGATACCGCCTATCGTCCCGCCAAACACGTCCATCGGCATCTTGGCGGTGGCATAGGCGCGGGAATAGAAGCCGAGCCGCTGATTGCCGGCAAAGCGCCCAACGAACCAGTCGTCCCCTTCGAACATGATCTTCTGGAGCAGGGCGCTTGTCCAGAGGGTGAGCGCGAAGCCGTACACGTCGCGGGCGACGTCCGGGTCCCAGGCAAGCGAGGGGCGCCAGTTGGTGGCCAGCCATGCGCCAACGCCCACCGTGATTGACGGCAGAATGGCGTCAGCGATGAGTGCGGCCAGTGGGTAGCCCTGCCAGGCAAGGATAACGCTCGCGGCGAAGCCAAGCCCGAAGCCGAGTAGCGTCAGCCGTGTGATGGTTGACTGACGGATGTCCCGATGCAGGATGTATAGGGGCGTCGAGGTGGCGGCGTGGATGATCCGCATACCGAGGATCGCGAAGATCGCCGTCCAGGCGGCGGTGGTCGCCAGGCCGGGCCACGCAAGGTACAGTACTAATGCGATCAGGATGCCCGGCAGCGATGAGATCAACTCGATGACGAACTGGGTGTTCAGCCGGGCGGCGTGACCCTGCGGGTCTGCGATGACTACCTCGCGCAGCTCCAGCCGGAATATCTGCATGAAAGAGGTCCATGCGGTGGCAAGCGCCACGACGCCAAAAATCTCCGGGGCGACGAGGCGCGCGAGGATGGGCATCTTGATCAGCCCGATCGCCATGGAGCCATACTGGGCGATGCCGAGATGCAGCGTCCCGGAGGCGATGCGCTGGAACAGCTTGGCAGGTTGCTCGGTTGTGGATGTCACGTCCGTCTCTTATGGCCTAAATAAATAGGGAGCGATGCTCCCGCGATACGGCCAGATAGTATAGCAGCTATGAGGGTGATGCCACAGGTGGCTTTACCCGGCTCGCTTGCCGGATTGAGCATCTGGCATGGTTCGCTATAATAACTCTTTGAGTTTGCAAACAGTTGATACATCACGCAGACCGATAATGGAATTAGCGGCGTATGGCAGCTAAACGTGATTACTATGAAGTGCTCGGCGTCAGCCGGAACGCCACGCGCGAGGAGATCAAGCGGGCATTCCGGGCCAAGGCGCGCCAGTACCACCCGGATGTTAACAAGGAAGAGGGGGCGCAGGAGAAGTTCAAGGAGATCAACGAGGCCTACGAGGTTTTGAGCGACCCTCAGAAACGCGCTGCCTACGACCGCTTTGGCCATGCCGGTGTTGACCCGACGGCAGCCGCGGACCCGTTCGCCGGGTTCGGCGGCATGGCCGACATCTTCGACGAGTTCTTCGGCGGTGCATTCCGCACGACGCGCCAGTCCTCGCGGCAGGTCCCCCGCCGTGGGGCGGATCTCCAGTACCGGCTGACGGTTGACTTCGCCGAAGCGGTGTTTGGCACCGAGAAGCAGATCGAATTTGAGCAGACCACCACCTGCCCGACGTGCTCCGGCACGCGCGCCGCGCCGGGTACGTCGCCGGAGCGCTGCACCACCTGTGGCGGCACGGGCGAGGTGCGCAGCATCCGCCAGACGTTCCTCGGCCAGATGGTCAACATCACCACCTGCCCGACCTGCAACGGCTCCGGGCAGACCATCCCGCATCCGTGCCCGGAGTGCCGGGGCCGGGGCCAGGTGCGCCGCATGCGCACGCTGAAGGTCAGCATCCCTGCCGGGGTGGATCAGGGCACGCAGATCCGTATCAGCGGTGAGGGCGAACCGGGCGCGAATGGCGGCCCGCCGGGCGATCTGTACATCGCCATCTCGGTGCGCGATCACCCTCTGTTCCGCCGGCACGGGGACGACCTGCGCATCAAGCTCCAGATCAACATTGCGCAGGCTGCGCTCGGGCATACGCTCATGGTGCCTATCCTCACGCCGGAAGGCGAGGGCGAGGCAGAGCTGGTCATCCCTCCGGGAACGCAGCCGGGCGAAATTTTCACGCTCAAGGGGTTAGGAGTTCCTCGCCTCCGTCGTGACGGTACGGCTTCCGGGCGCGGCGACCTGGAGGTGTTGGTCGAGGTGAAGATCCCGCGCAAGCTCACGCCCAAGCAGCAGAAGCTGCTACAGGAGTTGGGCGAGACGCTTGACGAGGCTGTCGTGCCGCCTGCGCAGGATAAGGGCTTCTTTGACCGCGTGCTCGACTGGCTGGGTGGAGAGTAGTCAGGCACGCCCCTCGTTCACGCACAGGAGTAGATCATGATCCTAGAGCGTGTGCAGACACGTGACGTGTGGCGGTATAGTCTTGTGGCGGTGTTGATCGCCGTTATCGTCGCCGCCGTTGCCGTGTACCTACCGGCCCCTGTTGACTGGCGAACCGCGTTTCGCCCGGCCGCCCGGGCAATGTTGCTGACCGGGGACCCGTACCAGGTGGAAGGCTTTTTCAACCCGCCATGGACGGTTCTGCCGATGATCCCGCTCGCATTTTTGCCGGAACAGATCGGTGCAGCGCTCATGTTTGTGGCCGGCCTGGCGGGCTTCGCATTTGCCGCGCATCGGCTTGGCGCTAGCCCCATCGTGCTGGGAGCGTTCATTCTGTCGCCGCCGGTGATGCACTCGCTGCTGAACGGCAACATCGACTGGCTGCCGCTCGTCGGCTTTGTACTCCCGCCGCAGATCGGCCTGTTCTTCATCCTCATCAAGCCGCAGATGGGGTTAGCGGTCGCGCACTGTTCTGGCTGGTCGAGGCCTGGCGTGAGGGGGGCTTGCGTGAGGTCATACGGGTCTTTGGGCCTGTTGGTGCGGCTCTGGCTCTCAGCTTGGCCCTGTACGGCCTGTGGCCGCTGCGCTCGAGTCAGGAGGTGGGGCTGTGGTGGAACGCCAGTCTCTGGCCAATGTCGATCCCGATCGGTCTTGCGCTGGTCGCCGCGGCGGTGCGTTCGCGGCGCATTGAGTACGCGATGGGCGCTGCGCCATGCCTCTCGCCGTACGTGCTGCTGCATGCCTGGTCGGGCGCACTGGCGGCCATACTGAAACACAGGGTTGAGGCGCTGGCCGCGATTGCCGGGTTGTGGCTGCTCGTCGCGATCCGCGCGTTTGATACCGTGCTAACCTCAGCTCCTTGAGCATGAACTTGAGTCTGGTTTACGGCTGGATCATCTCAAACACGTCAGCGTCACATCCGTACTGGAGGAGAGCTTACCGATGAGTGAATGGGTAGAAGTGTCTGTGGTTGTCGATGGGGAGGGGGCTGAAGCGGTCGCGGAGGCGTTCCACCGGTACGTGCATCAGGGCGTTGTTATCGAGCAGCTTTTCCCCGGCGAGGCCTGGCCCGACGAGCCGCTGCCCACCGGGCCGCTGCGCGTGGCCGGGTACTTCCCCAACGACGACCGCGCCGACGAGACTCGCCGCAAGCTAGAAGAAGCCGTGTATTACCTGGGTCGCCTCTATGAGAACATCCCCCAGCCGGAGTTTTCCATCGTCAAAGAGGATGATTGGGCGGAGGCGTGGAAGCGCGGCTATCACCCCATCCGCATCGGTGAGCGGATCTTCATCAAGCCAGCCTGGGTGGAGGTCGAGCCTGCGCCGGGCGATGTCGTGATCGAGATGGACCCCGGCATGGCTTTTGGCACGGGCACGCACCCGACGACCCAACTCTGCCTGCGAGCGTGTGAGTGGTTCTGCGTGCCGGGTATCTCGATGGTAGACATCGGTACAGGCTCCGGCGTGCTCGCCATTGCGGCGGCAAAGCTTGGCTGCCATAAAGTGCTTGCACTGGATATTGACCCGGTCGCCGTGCGTGTTGCGCAGGAGAACGTCGAGCGCAACAGCGTTGCAGAGACCGTCACTGTGATGCGCGGTTCGATTGACAGCCTGCAACGCACCGCCCGGCACTTTGACCTCGCAATGGCGAACCTCACCGCGCGCATCATCCTCGAAATGGTCCCGAACGGATTGCAGCACGTCGTCTGGCCCGGCAGCAAGATGGTCTTCTCCGGCATCATTCAGGAGCAGGTTGACGAGGTGATCGCCGCGCTGGAGGGCATCGACCTGGAGGTGCTGGGGCAGCGCCATATTGACGATTGGGTGATGCTCATCACGCAGCGGCGCATTCCATAGGTGTCTGCCTGTGCCGAACCTCCCTCGCCACTCCCCTTACGCCTTACCAGAACCAGCTACCCCCGCCCAGCTTGATGCGCTGCTGCACGAGCTGGATATCTACCCGCCGGGGCCGGTGCAGTATGAGCTGGTTAGTGAGTGGGCGGCGAAGCACGTCTGGCGGGTGGATGTGGGCGGCGAGCCGTGGGCCTACGTGCGCAGCCTGCTCGGGCCTGCCGACCTCTTCCCGGAGCGCTGGCGTCATCTGCGGCTGAGCGTGCTGCTGTATGAGGAGGGGGTTGGCCCCGAGGTGCTGGGCCTCAGCGAGGCGAGCAGGGCGCTCGGCGGGCGGGCGGTGATGGTGGAGGCGGCGCTGCGCCCCATCGAGCGTGACGAGCTTGAAGCGCGCGCCGAGGAGGCTATCCAGTTGTTTGCCCGGCTGCACGGCAGCGCCGCGCTCCGCCGCGAGTTGAAGGCCGCCAGGACGGGCGACGAGTGGGAGCGCGAGCGACCGCTGCTCCGCCATTTCCGCGAGGCACGGGAGCGCTGGTTCGAGGCGGTGGTGGAGCGCTGGCTGGCGGCAGGGCTGGGCGTGATCAACGACCTGACGGAGGTCGTCGGCGACCTGTTCAACCGCCTGGAGGAGGTTGAGTGCTGCACAGAACCGGTCAACCGCGTCGTGCCGACGCACAACGATCCCAACGCCGGGAACTTCATGCTCGACCCGCAGGGCGAACTGCGGCTCATCGACTTTGAGAACCTCGCGCTCGACAACCCCGTCGCCGATCTGGGCCTGTTCCTGACCTGGTTTGTAGACCCGCCGCGCTACGCCGAGGTGCTGCAACACTACCCTCACACCAGGCCCGAGGCGCTGCTGGAACGGATGGCGGTATGGGTTCCGCTGCGGTACATGGAGATCGCCGCGCACTGGGCGGCGCGGTTGACCCGCGCGCGCACGGCGCAGGACTGGGATTTCGCGCTGGAGTCCGTTGAGGAGTGGCTGCGTGGCGCGCTGGAGATCGTGTATGGCGGTGTGATCCCCGCCCACCTCGACGCAACGCTGCGAGCCGTTACGATGAGCCTCGCCGAGCGCGGCCCGCTTCCACCGGCTGAGGCGTAAGGGGCGTCACCAATACGAAAAACTGACGCCCCGCCGGTCGCCAGTTTCTCATAGCTTCTATGGTTGCATCGGCAGATAGTCAGCGCCGCCCGGCTCCCTACCGATCCTCAAGCTCGTCTTCCTGGCGCCCGCCCTTCTTATAGCGGTAGGTGATGCGCCCCTTCCCAAGATCATAGGGCGAGAGTTCAACGCGGACGCGGTCCCCGAGCAGGATGCGGATGTAATACTTGCGCATCTTGCCGGAAAGATAAGCCAGGACTTCCTGGTTGTTGTCCAGTTCCACCCGGAACATCATGCCGGGCAGCGCCTCGACAACAGTGCCTTCTACCTCAATTTTGTCTTTAGAACCCATATGGTCCTTTCAGTTTAATAGTGGTGCCGTAATGGTCGACAAGCAGCCGACAAGGAAAACCGAAAGACCGTCGGCGCTTTCGGTTTTCCGTAAACGGCAGTGTATAACTTAGCGTCGGCCCCTCGAGGCGGCGCTAGCCGCGCTCGACCTTGGACTGCCGGCGGCGGATACGCCGGAGCGCCTTCTTCTTCTGAATGCGCCGCAGCTCACTCTTGCTCACGTGCCAGCGCTTGCGACGAACGGTGCTAAGAACGCCGCTCTTCGAAACCTCCTTACGGAAGCGCTTGAGCAGCTGCTCCTGCGATTCGCCGGGACGCAAACTCACTCGAGTCAACCTGTTTCACCTCCTCTCCAACAAACAGCTTCAAATTCACGCAGGCTACGGCTGCGGAAAGATCATCACATCTAGATTGCGTCGGCTTCGGCAACAGGCTCTTCTGCGAGCGGATCGTCGTCCTCGCCGCGCGACTCCTGTTCCCGCTTGCGGCGGTAGTAGCGCTCGCGGTCGGCGTCGGTCAGACCCTTGATGCTCAGGCCCATTCTCTGGCGGCGCGGCTCCAGGTTGATGATCCGGGCCACGACATGGTCGCCAGGGTTGAGCACGTCCTCGACGCGCTGCGGCGGAGGCTCGCTGATCTCGGAGATGTGCAGCAGGGCTTCGATACCGTTGTCTAGCTCGACGAACGCCCCAAATGATACCACACGTGAAACCGTTCCATCAACCAGATCCCCCAGACCGTGGTCGCGGGCGATCTCCTCCCAGGGGTTGGGCAGCAGGCGCTTGAGGCTCAGGCCGATGCGCTGCTGCTCGTGGTCAAGCTGGAGGATGTACGTCTGAATCTGGTCGCCCGGCTTGACGATCTCGCTTGGGTGGTTGACCCGGTGCCACGCAAGCTCGGAAACATGGATGAGACCGTCTGCACCACCCAGGTCGACGAAAGCACCGAAGTCTCGCAGGCTGCTGACCGTTCCCATGACCACGTCGCCGACCTTGAGTTCGTCGAGCAGGCGCTTCTTGGCTTCCTCGCGTGCCTCGCGCTGGGCCAGCCGCTGCGAGAGCACAAGCCGCCGCCGCCGTGGGTTCACTTCGATGATCTTTAATTCAAGCTCGCGCCCGATGAAGGTCCGGAGCGCCTCGATGCGCTCCGACTCATCCAGCCCGCGCGGCAGGCCGACGATGTGCGAAGCGGGGACAAATCCGCGAAGCTCGCCGTAGGGCACAATGAGCCCTCCACGGTTGGAGTCAATAACCCGGGCGCAGTGCAGGTCGCCACGCTCCATCTGCCGCCGGGCGCGATCCCAGTCTCGGCTGGCGCGCGCCTGCTGGATGGACACGATGAGGTTGCCCTCACGGTCCTCTGTGTTCACCACCATAACGGTGATGGTATCTCCCACTTTGTATGAGAACTCGTCGCCCAGGGAGTCCGCTTCGTGACGTGGGACGACGCCGTCGCGCTTCAGCCCGACGTCGACAATAATGCCGTAATCGTCTACGGCCAGGACAGTACCGGTGAGCAAGTCACCCCGCGATACCTCCTCTAACTGTTCAAATGACTCCTCCAGCAGTGCGGCGAAGTCAAATGACGGATCGTCAGAGGACTGCGAATTAAGATCCATAATGTGTGCGTCTCCCTATGTGGTTTTAAGAAAGCATGGAAATTCGCCCCGGCTCCAGATGGAGTGGGCGCCGCAAGACAAATGGATCGTGGGAGGGATCAGTCGGCCGGCCACCGACGGAGACCCGAACATAACGTGCAATTACCTCATAGGTGCAGTTACCGGTATTCTAACTGTATGTGTGGTAGATGTCAATGGGATGCTAACCCCACGAGATACAGGTCTGGTGTCTGGGCGCTTTTCAGACCGTGCGGTACAGACCCAGCCATCAGCCGGAGGGTGGCTAAGCCTGCACTTTCTGCAGAGGTGTGAGTGCAGCAGCGGGGAAAATAGGGCAGGGGCACGACGCCGCGCCCCTGCCCGCGTAGGTTGGCTGTTACGAGCTGACTGTGCTGCCCACCGAAGGCAGCCCGGCCAGCGCCATTGCGATCTCTTCCGCCGGGTACTCGAAGTCCTGCAGCACCCCGGCCTGGTAGTCGATGTAAGCCTGCATATCGAAGTGGCCGTGCCCGGAGAGGTTGAACAGGATCGTCTCGCTCCGGCCCTCCTCCTTGCAGCGCAGCGCCTCGTTGATTGCGGCGGCGATGGCGTGATTGGACTCCGGCGCGGGGATGATGCCCTCCGCCCGCGCGAACTGCACGCCCGCCCGGAAGGTGTCAAGCTGCTGCACGGCCCGCGCCTCGATCTGCCCCAGCTCCAGCAGGTGGCTGATGAGTGGCGCCATGCCATGATAGCGCAGCCCGCCGGAGTGGATGCCGGGCGGCACAAACTTGTGCCCCAGCGTATGCATCTTGATGAGTGGTGTCATCTGCGCGGTATCGCCGAAGTCGTAGGCGTACGGGCCGCGTGTCAGCGTCGGGCAGGCGGCAGGTTCGACGGCGATAACGCGCGTGTCCTGCTCGCCGCGCAGCTTGCGCCCGATGAACGGGAACGCCAGCCCGGCGAAGTTCGATCCCCCACCCGTCGCACCGATGATGATGTCCGGGTAGTCGCCGGCCATCTCAAGCTGGAGCAGCGCCTCCTGCCCGATGATGGTCTGGTGCAGCAACACGTGGTTGAGCACGCTGCCCAGGCTGTACTTCACGTCGTCGTTCGTCGCGGCGACCTCCACCGCCTCGCTGATCGCGATGCCCAGTGAGCCGAGCGAGTCGGGGTTCTCCGCCAGGACGGCACGCCCGGCGTTCGTCAGATTGCTGGGGCTGGCGTGGACCGTCGCCCCGTAGACCTCCATCATGGCACGGCGGTAAGGCTTCTGGTCGTAGCTCACCCGCACCATAAAGACCTCGCACTCCATGCCGAAGAAGGCGCAGGCCATCGCCAGCGACGAGCCCCACTGCCCGGCTCCCGTCTCGGTGGCGAGCTTGCGAACGCCCTCCTCGCGGTTGTAGAAGGCCTGCGCGATGGCCGTGTTGGGCTTGTGCGAGCCAGCCGGGCTGACGCCCTCGTACTTGTAGTAGATCTTCGCCGGGGTGTCGAGCGCCTTCTCCAGCCCGCGCGCGCGGATGAGCGGCGAGGGACGGTACATGCGGTACACCTCGCGCACCGGCTCGGGGATCTCAATCTCGCGCTCGGTCGAAACCTCCTGCATGATCAGCGCCATTGGGAAGAGCGGCGCAAGGTCGTCCGGCCCGACGGGCTGGCCTGTGGCGGGATGCAGGACGGGCGGCGGCGGTTCGGGCAGGTCCGCCATGATGTTGTAATACACCTTCGGCATCTCGCTCTCAGGCAGGTAGTACTTGCGCGTTCCGTTGTCAGCCATGGTTGTTCCCTCCTCCTTCGGCGTGGACTCCACGCCTTGAATTGATCGATTGTGTTCAAGCTGTGCTCGCCGGGCGGCGTCCCCCTGCCGCCGCCCCGGCAATTTGCTCATCGCTGCCCGGCCCTGCCGGGCGGTGACTTCTCCCGTTTCCCCTCCTCGTGATGCTTGCTGTTCTTAGCGGTACAGATCGATGATGCGCTCGCGGGTCAGGCTGGTGAGGCCCATCGCCTCACGCGCCTGGGCGAGCGTTTCCTGCGCGATGGGGCGCGCACGCTCGGCGCCGGCCCGCAGGATGTCGATCACGTCATCGGGACGCTCCTCAAGGAAGCGGCGACGCTCACGGATCGGGTCGAGGAAGGCGTTGAGCTTCTCCGAGAGCACCTTCTTGCACTCCACGTCGCCAATCGTGCCCTTGCGGTAGCGCTCTTTGAACTCCTCGACCTGCTCCTTGTCCGGGTTAAACAGGTCGTGATAGATGAACAGCGGGTTGCCCTCCACCGTGCCGGGGTCGGTCGCATGGATGCGGTTGGGGTCGGTGTACATGCTCATTACCTTCTGGTGGACGGTCTTGGAGTCGTCGGAGAGCATGATGGCGTTGCCCAGCGACTTGCTCATCTTGGCCTTGCCGTCGATGCCAACCAGCGTCGGCGCATCCTCAGGGATGAGCGCTTCCGGCTCGGGGAAGACCTCACCGAAGCGGGTGTTGAAGCGGCGGGCGATCTCCCGCGTGACCTCGACGTGGCTGAGCTGGTCCTTACCAACCGGCACGACATCGCCCTTCACGATCAGGATGTCGGCGGCCTGCAGCACCGGGTAGTTGAGCAGCCCGGCGGACGGCTCGGTGATGTGCAGGTTGTGCATCACGTCCTTGAGTGTGGGCACGCGCTGAAGCCGAGGTACGGTCGTCAGCATCGTGAAGAGCAGCGTCAGCTCCGCCGTTTCCGGCACGTCGGACTGAAGGTAGTAGGTGACCTTGTCGGGCTCCACGCCGGCGGCGTAGTTGTCGATCACAACATCGATCGCGTTCTGGCGTGTCCTGAGCACGTCCTCCTTGTCGGGGTGGGTGGTCAGCGAGTGGTAATCCGCGACAAGCAGGAACATGTCATACTCGTGCTGCATCTTGACGCGGTTTTTAAGCGTTCCGACGTAGTGCCCGAGGTGCAGCTTGCCGGTCGGGCGGTCGCCCGTCAGGATACGCTTCTTGCTAACGTGTGTCTCTGCCATAACCTTTCGTTTCTCCTGCTGGTGTCCTCATCACATGACGACGAACGGATCATTCGGCGGCAGCGCCGGGCCGAGAAATTAAAAACGCCCGCCCCGGCCAGATGTACTGGCGCAAGGGACGAGCGTAAAATGCCCGCGGTGCCACCCTCATTAAGCCGCGCTCTCGAAAACAAAAAGCCCCGATGAAACGCGGGGCTTGCATTTGCAAGCGGGAGAGCCAGCTTCACTCGTTCAAGCACGTGCAGCGTGGGCTGCAGATGCCTGTCGCCCTGATAACGGTGGCGCCTCCGGCCAGGACTACTCGCCTGCCGCACCTGCGGCGGCTTTCGCCCGGGCAACTCCCCGGCCCATTCAACGCCTGCGCACGCACCGCCCTCACAGCACGGCTGGCTGACCAGCCGGGGCGGCTCTCTGAGCGCCGCTTCGACGCCTACTATTCCGGTTCGCCGTCGTTGTGATCTTCAATTAGCAGAGGTCAGTCTAGCAAAATTCGGGGGTGATGTCAAGCGGGGAGCCGCGTACGTTTAGGGGGCTCGCTCTGCAAGCCAATCCTCCTCTTCAGCGATCGCAGGTCGCGACCGGGAGAGGGGGTTAGGAGGTGAGGGCAGTGAGGGACCTCCTCCGCGATTGAGCATCGCGGCTGTCGGCGATCAGACAGGAGCCGCGAAGTTTATTCGCGGCGGTTCTTTTGGGGCCTCCTCTGCGATTGGCATCGCGGCTGTCGGCCCCAACTGATGCGGCTTTGACACGCTCACCTGGCGCACCGTATAATTCCTCAGATAAACACGATTATCCACAAACCAAGCCACACCACACGGAGTTATCATGCCCAAGGACCCGTTGCGTAGAGAACTGCTGACCTGGGAGGATGTCGATATGCTGATCGATATCCTGCTCGGGCAGCTTCGAGAGGCAGGTCCATTCGACGGACTCATTATGATTACGCGCGGCGGCATCATCCCCGGCGGGATGCTCTGCGAAGCGCTAGACATCCAGCATGTGCTCACGGCGGCGGTGCGTTTCGCGCCGGGGTTGGAGGATCAGCCGCTTGCGGCCTGGCCCGAGTTCCTGCAGTTCCCCGCCGACGATCTCATCGAGGGCCGCCGGTTGCTCATTGTTGACGACGTATGGGGCAGCGGGCGCACCTCGACGGCGGTATCCGGGCGTGTCGAGGCGGGCGGGGGCCTGCCCTCGACCTGCGTGCTGCACTTCAACCCCTATCGCACGCTGTTCAAGAAGACACAGCCCGACTACTACGCCGCGGTCACCGACGCCTGGATCGTGTATCCCTGGGAGATCGACCGGGGCACGGACAACATCGCCGCCGGGCCGCCAGGCGTACATAACTAGCCGGATGCCTTCCAGCAAAAAGCGGGCAGACGTCGCCACATCTGCCCGCTTCTGTTGTGTTCGCCCGGGTGGCTGGTATCAGTCGTCGGCGGCGCCGCGCAGCAAGACATCCGGGGCGGGCATCGCCGTCGGGTGCGTGATGCCGAGGTTCTTCTGCGTGAAGCCGATCCGCTTCTTCTCCGGCTCAATGCGCACCACGTGCATCACCACCGTGTCGCCGCGCCTCACATACGAGTACGGCTCGGTGAGGGAGCCGTCGGCCATCTCCGTGATATGCAGCAGCCCCTCGATGCCGTCCTCCAGCACGACGAACGCGCCAAAGTCCACGACGTTGTTGACTTTACCCTGCACCACCTGACCGACGTGGTAGTTTTCCAGAACCGTATCCCACGGATCGGGGAGGGTGCGGCACAGGCTGAGGGCGATGCGCTGCTGCTCGTGGTCAAGCTCCAGCACGTAGACGTTCACCTCGTCGCCAATGCTGACGACATCCGCCGGATGCGGGACGCGATGCCACGCCAGTTCCGACACGTGGATCAGCCCATCTGCACCACCGATGTCCACGAATACGCCGAAGTCCCGGATGCCCGTGACCCGGCCCGGCACGATGTCGCCGACGCGCAGTTCAGAGAGCAGGCGTTCTTTCTGGGAAGCCCGCCACTCGCGCTGGGCTTCGCGCTGGGAGAGGATCAGGCGGCGGCGGCTCTGGTTGACCTCGATGACCTTCAGCCCAATGGTCGCGCCGATCATCTGCTCCATCGCCTCGCGCCGCTCCGTGCCGGACAGCCCGTGCGGAATGTCCACGCAGTGGGAGATGGGTACGAAGCCCTCCAGCCGCCCGAACTGGACGAGCAGCCCGCCTTTGTTGTAGCCTGTCACCGGGGCTTCGACCAGTTCGCCGCTCTCCAGCAGTTCGCGGGCGCGGTCCCAATCGTGACCCTGCAGGCCGAGGTTGATCGAAACGATCAGGTTACCGTCTGCGTCGCTCGGGTTCAGCACGTAGACCGGCACCACGTCCCCAACCCGGATCGACTGCAGCAGCTCGGGCGGCATCCGTTCAAGGTCCTGAGGGGGAACGATGCCATCCCGCTTCACCCCCATGTCCACGACGATTTCGGACTTCTCAATCTTAATGATTTCAGCTTCCCGAATATCGCCGCGTTGTGGCTCGTCAAAACTTAAATAATCATCCAGCAGCGCCCCGAAGTCCTGCATTTCCTCTTCGCTGCTATCTCGAAACGTGCCGACCGTATCCACTTATACGTTCCCTCCCACTAAAAGGTGGTGCATATGACATCAGCCGGCAAAGCCGGCTCAAGGAATTTGCTCGGGGTAACTGGTCGGATTGGCCTTGAATGGGGGTGGTGGCGCTGGCGTCGGGTAAACTCGAGGTAAATAGACTTTAGATGTCAAATTTCTCATATTCAGTATAGTCACAGCATATAGGTGAGTCAACCGGTTAGCAGGCAATTATTCTCAGCGAAATCTGGTAAAAGTGCGCTAATCCGGTCACCTGCGGGCGGGCAAAGATGAAGTACGCTGGCCGCTCGACTATAATCTATGGGCTTTTAGTCGGTGTTGAACGAACTGAAAACAGAGGGAAACCGGCGAGTGATCTTCAAACGGCAGTCTGAGGGGGCGAACGGCCTGCAGTTGCGCCCGGCGCGCGCAGGCGAGGCGGAGGCTGCTGCCTTCATCCGGATCGAGGGATTGAGCAAGAGCTATCGTGAGGGTGACCGGACGCGGGTCGTGCTGCACGAGGCAAGCGCCGTCTTCCGCCCGGGGGAGTTCGTCGCGATCATCGGCAAGAGCGGCAGCGGCAAGAGCAC
>Ga0116169_1001451_pt1 | contig 19634 bp, 18 predicted proteins | sample AD_UKC130_MetaG_FD_89796 | JGI IMG/M metagenome (GOLD analysis project Ga0116169, IMG submission 89796) | Active sludge microbial communities of municipal wastewater-treating anaerobic digesters from Canada - AD_UKC130_MetaG | ecosystem: Engineered > Bioreactor > Anaerobic > Digestate | place...
CATGCCACCGCCCGCAACAAACTCAAGAGCGCTCAAAAGCGTCCGTCCATCATTGCCGCTTGCTGGATGCAGGCTACGCTCTGGTGATGTCATGAATTATGTAAGTCTCAATAGGTGGGGATGGCTGTCGCCGTGGAGCGGATCTCGCTGGCATCGGCCCAGCAGGCGTGGGTGCCGCTGCTGATCGCGTGCGGCAGCAGGATGCGCGCCACCGGTCCGGCGGCGATGTTCCGCGCATCGAGCACGATGCATTCCGAACTGCGGGTGTTCATGTCGGTGACGAAGCTCACCACGTAGCCGTCGTCCTCGGCCTTTGCACCGGTAGCCGGCGCCATCGGCGACTCGCTGCCAAAGCGGCCTTCGCCGAACAGATAGGTTGCGGTGGCGCCACTGACACGGTCGAACCGCGTGATGCCGTCGAACAGGAAGGAGCCGGGATGCGCCACCATGTTGTACGAATACCGGTAGGGCCGGCCCCAGTGGCGGGCATTGATCATGCCGAACTCCAGCGGTAGCTCCGACAGCCGCTGCTCGTGGGTCTTGCCGGTGCGCAGGTTGAAGCGCCAGCAGTACAGCGTGGGGCCGTAGCGCTCGGGGCCGAGCGTGGTGCCGGTGTTGTCGAAGCCGCCCTCGCCATTGCCGCGGGTCGGCAGCGGTGTCTTCTGGTGAAAGCCGTGCAGCACGATCTCGTCGCCTTCTTCCCAGGCATTGAGCCAGTGCAGCACGTAGGTGGGGCTGGCCTCGAACCAGCGCACCTCGCCGCTCCTGCCGCGGCGCGGCACGATGCCGAACCGTGCCGGCAGCTCCGGCCGGTAGACCACCTTGTGCTTGCCCTGGGCCAGCAGCGCCGGGTCCCAGAACAGCGGGAAGTCGTTGACGATGGCGTAGTGTTCGGTGAATGCCATGTCGTGCGGCAGGCGCGGACCCGGCAGTTCCACCGGCACGTAGTGCACCAGCGTGTCGTTCGCATCGACGACGCCGAAATGCATGTAGGGCGCCTGCTTGGAATAGTTGAAGAACAGCAGCTCGCCGGTCTGTGGGTCGACCTTGGGATGGGCCGAGATGCCGTCCGGCATGACAGCCGCACCCCAGGGCGCCACGCCCTTGAAGTCGAGCGTCGCGGCGTCCATGCGGTAGGGTTCGCCGCACTGGTAGAAGGTGGCCAGCGCGCTGCCGGCATGCACGATCACGTCGGTGGCGGCACTGTCGCGCAAGCCGCCGCGGGCACCCCAGCCGGGGCGTTTGGCAAGCCGGGGGTTGTCGATCAGGCCGGCATACAGCGCGCCGCCGGCTTCGCGCTCTTCGACGAAGGCCTTGGTCGACACGAAACGGTTGCGGTATTCGCAGCGGCCGTCCTGGAAGCGCATCATGTGCAGCATGCCGTCGCCGTCGAATGCGTGGTAGCGCCCCAGTGGCTGGTGCACCGGGTTCTGCGTGTTGCGCAGGTAGACGCCGTTCAGCGACGCCGGGACGGTGCCGATCACGGTCAGCGCGTGCGCGTTGCATTCGACATAGTTCGGCGCGAACACGCCGGACATGTACGGATGCCCGTCCGGCTCCAGCGTGGAGCGCACCGTATGGACGACCTCAAGCTGCACGCAGTGCCTCCTGGCCCGCCGGGGCCTTGGCTACGGCTGCGGGCGCCAGCGCGGCCAGCCGCTGGCAGGCGCTGCGGTATTCGGCCTCCAGCCGGTCCACCACATCGGCCACCGCCTCCACCTGCTTGATCGCGCCCACGCCCTGGCCGGCAGCCCAGACGTCCTTCCATTTCTTGGCGCCGATGGACTGGTTGCTGTCGTAGTTGCGCGGCGGCGTGGACGGCATGTTGTCCGGGTCCAGCCCGTTGGCGCGCAACGAGGGCTTGAGCCAGCTTGCAGGCGTTCCGGTGATGCCGGCGCTGACGACGATGTCCTCGACCGAGCAGTCGACCAGCATCTGCTTGTAGGCATCGGGTGCCATGCTCTCGCGCGTCGGAATGAACCGCGTGCCCATGTAGACGAAGTCTGCTCCCGACGCGATGGCGCCCGCGACGCCCCAGCCGTCGCTGATGCCGCCGCCGACGATGATGTGGCCGTCAAAGAATTCACGCACCGCGCTGACGAAAGCAAATGGCGAGATCGTCCCGGTATGCCCGCCGGCGCCGCTGGAGACGCAGGCCAGACCATCGGCTCCGGCGGCGACGGCCTTGCGGGCCAGCGCGATGCTGGTGACGTCGGCGAACACCAGGCCGCCGTAGGACTGCACCACCTGGATCGCCGGCTTCGGGCTGCCCAGGGCGGTCACCACCACTGGCGGCTTGTACCTGGCGATCAGTTCGAGGTCTTCCGGCAAGCGCGAGTTGGACGAGTGCGTGACCAGGTTGGCACACCAGGGACCGATCGTCGCGCTCTCCTGCGTATCGCGGGCGCGGGCCAGGCCTTCGGTGACCTGGCGCATCCAGGCATCGAGTTCGCTGATCGGCCGCGCGTTGGGCGTGGGAAAGGCGCCGATGATGCCGGCCTTGCAGGCGGCCAGCACCAGCTCCGGGCCGGAGATCAGGAACATCGGCGCGGCGAACACCGGCAAGCGCAATGTGAACGGGTTCGTGCGCAAACTGCTCATGCCAATACCTCCAGGGACCTCTTGCTCATTGCGTCGCCTTGAAGCCGGAGATCTTCACCGCCTCGGCCCAGCGCTTGGACTCCGCCTGGTAGTAGGCCTGGAACGCCTGCGGTGTCGTGGCCAGCGGCTCGAAGCCGATGGGGTCCCACGCCTTCTTGATCTCGGGGCTGCGCAAGGCCTTGCCAAATTCGGTGTTCAGGCGCGCCACGATGGCGTCCGGTGTGCCGGCCGGCACGGCGAGACCGGCCCAGATGTAGATGTCCAGGTCGGGGTAGCCCTGCTCGACGAACGTGGCCAGGTTGGGCATGTGCGACGAGCGGGTCGGCGTCGTGATGGCCAGTACCTTGAGCTTGCCCGACTCCACATGCTGCTTGACGGCCATCATTGGCACGAAGGCCGCGTTGACCGTGCCCGACAGCAGTGCGGTCACTGCCGGGGGCGTGCCGTTGAAGGGCACGTGCAGCATGTCGATGCCGGCACGCTGGTTCAGGATCACGCCGGCAAAGTGCGAGGAGTTGCCGGCGGTGAACGATGCGAACGAGACCTTGCCGGGGTTGGCCTTGGTCCCGGCGACGAATTCGGCAACGTTGTTGGCCGGCACGTTGGCATTGACCGCCATCACCATCGCCGCCCCGAGGAAATTGGAGACCGGCTTGAAGTTCTTGTCCGGGTCGTAGGGCAGGCTGGCGAAGGTGTGCGGGTTGATCGTGAACATGCTGGTGTTGCACAGCAGCACGGTGTAGCCATCGGGCGGCGCCTGCATCACGTTCTGGGCGGCGATGATGCCCGAGCCACCGGGCTTGGCATCCACGATGATGGGTTGCCCGGTGTTCTGCTTGAACACCTCGCCGACCTGGCGCACGGCGTTGTCCAGCGTGTTGCCGGCCGCGAACGGCACGACAACGCGGACCGGGCGGTCGGGGAAGGTCTGGGCGCGGGCCGCCATGGGCAAGCCCAGCGTGGCACCGGCTGCGGCCAGGCCGCTCAAAAGGGTACGTCTTTTCATGTCTGTGTCTCCTTGTAGTGGGTATCGAAACTAGCGGGCACGCGTGATCAGCTGCATCAGCGCAGCAGCCAGTGCCTGTGGCTGCTCCAGCGGTACCTGGTGGCCGGCCTGTGCGAGCGTGAGCCGCTCGGCGCCGGGGACCAGCGCGGCGAGGTCGTCCGACAATGCGGGCGGCGTCACCTTGTCCTGGGCGCCGCAGACCACCAGCGTGGGCATGTGCAGCTGGGCCAGCATCGCGCGGTGATCGGCCCGCGCCATGATGGCGCGGGTCTGGCGGATCGCGGCCTCGGCGCCGACCGCGTGCATCATCGTGCGCATGCCTTCGACCAGGTCGCTGCGGGTGTGGTGGTCCGGATGCAGGCTGAACGGGATCACCGCCGATACCGCGCGCTCGAAGCTGCGTTCCAGCGCGGCAATGGTCTTCTCGCGCGCGGCCATCGAATCCGGCGTCTCGATCTGTGCCGAGGTGTCGACGAAGGCCGCCGCGTCGACACGGCGCGCATGCCGCGCCAGCAGTTCGATCAGCACGTAGCCACCCATGGAATACCCCGCCACGATCAGCGGTGTGCCCGGCGGCAGGTTTGCCACCTGTGCCCAGGCGTCGTCGGCCATGGCGGAAATGCTGGGCTGCGTCAGTACGTTGGCGACCCGCACGTCCACCGCCGGGTCCAGATGCGCCCGCACCGGATCCCAGATCGCGCCGGTGTTGAACATGCCGGGGATCAGCAGCAGCACGGGCGTCATGCCATCTCCTTGCGGGCCGAGCCGACCAGTGACCGGGCCTGCGCCCGCAGTTCGGTCTTGAGGATCTTGCCGACCGGATTGCGCGGCATCTCCGCCAGCGGCAGCAGGTATTCCGGGAGCTTGTAGGCCGCCACATGGCGTTCGGTGCGCAGATAGCGCACCAGGTCGACCAGTGCCGGCGGCTGGCCTTCGCGGCCGACGACGCAGACACAGACCCGCTCGCCCAGCACGGCGTCGGGCACGCCGACCACGGCCACTTCGCGCACGCCGGGGCAGGACAGCAGCAGCCCCTCGATCTCCTCGGCCGAGATGTTCATGCCGCCGCGGATCACCAGGTCCTTGGAGCGGCCTGCATAGCGGTAGAACTGCTGCCGGTCGCCGGCGATCTCGAACAGGTCGCCGGTCTTGTAGTAACCCTGTTCGTCGAAGGCGCGCGCGGTCATTTCGGGCGCACCGTAATAGCCACTGAAGATTGTCGGACCGGTGAAGCGCAACTCACCGATATGGCCGGCCTGCGCGATGTCCTCGCCCGTGTCCAGATCGACCAGGCGGGTGCGTATCTTGCGTGTGGTCGATACCGACCACTCGAAGCCCGGCACACCGGCGCGTGGGAAGAAGGTGGCGCGCTCGCCCGGATCGGGCAGGTCGATGTCGCTGCCCGCCAGTGCCGCACCTTCGTTGGAGCCGAAATAGTTGATGATCTGCACGCCGAACTGCTCGGCAAACCCGCGCACCATCCATTCGCTCAGCGGTGCCGAGCCGGAGCCGATGCGCGACAGGCGCTGGAAGTCGATGCCCTCGAGCAGCGCGGTGTTCTGCAGCAGCATGTTCAGCACGGCCGGCGGAGCCACGGTGTAGTCGATGCGCTCGTCGCGGATCTGCTGCAGGAACACCGGCAGCGAGAACGGGTGGTGCTGCACCACCGTTCCACCGACGACCAGCCAGGCCGCGATCGCGGTCGAGATGCCGGCCATGTTGACCAGCGGGAACGGATTGAGCAGCCGCGCCTGCGGCCCGATCTGGCCAGCCATCGATGATGGACGGTGCCACCACCAGCCACTCGTTGTGGCTGCGCGGTACGCCCTTGGGCCGGGCCTCGGTGCCCGAGGTCCAGCAGATCGTGAACACGTCGTTGGCGGTGACCGCGGCCTCACGTTCGGCCTGGGCCAGCCGCTGCGTGTCGGCCGGCGTGATGGCCGCCGCGCAGTCACGCGACAGGTCGATGCAGCCCGATGCAGGCTCATCGCCCCAGGCCAGGATGCTGCGCAGGTGCGGCGCGTGTGCCTGCATCTGCGCGAACATGGCCGCGGCCGCATGCCCACCCTCCGGCTTTCCGATGCGCGCAAACGTCACCACGGCCGCTGCCTGGGTATGCGCCAGGATGTGGTCGAGCTCGTTCTCGCGGTATTGCACCGGCACCGGCGTGACCACGATGCCCAGCCGTGCGCACGACAGGTAGACGATGTATTGCTCGACACCGTTGGGCAACTGCATCAACAGGATCTCGTCGCGGCGGATGCCGGTGTCCAGCAGCACGCGGCAAAAGCGGTCCACCGCGTCGGACAGTTGGCCCCATGTCAGCCGCTGCGCCTCGCCATGTGCAAAATCGGCGCGGTTGGCCGCATCGACCACCGCCTCGGCGTCGGGGCGCTGGGCCACCTGCTGCTGGAACAGGTCCCACAGCGTGGTCGTGCCCCACCAGCCGCGGTCGGTGTATTCGGCGATCTTGTGTTCGGGTATCAGAATCATGGGGCTCTACTTCCAGCGGTCCAGCGTGCGCTGGCTGACGAAGGTGGCGTGAAATCCGTGCGGGATCCGGCGTGGCATCAGCACCCGTGCCACAGGGCCCTGGGCCAGCCGGGCATCCTTGCAATCGAAGACCTGGATCTCGGAGCGCTGGTCCACCGGGTTCCAGACCGGCATCACCAGGTAGCCGTCGTCCTCGGCCTGGCTGTTGTCGCGCGGGGCGAAACCGGGTTCGTTGTAGAAGTACTGCGGCCCGGCGCTGTAGGCCACATAGCCGCCCGTCGTGAGGTCGTACTTGGCCAGGCCCGGGAAACGCGGCTCCTCGCGTCCACCTTGCGGAAACAGGATGTTGTACGAGTAGCGGTTCCTGCGCCCCTGGTAGGCGCTGTTGATCACCGGGAACTCGCTGTTGAGCACATCGTCGATGACGCGCTCGCGGGTCGTGCCGCTTGCCAGGTCGAAGCGCCACTCGTACAGCAGGAAGTCGCGCTGGCGCTGGTTGATGGTGCGCTCCAGTCGCCGTGCGTCGGGCTGGCCGTCGGCCATCGCATGCAGCCGGTAGGGCGTGCCGACCATGACGATCTCGCTGCCTTCCTCCCAGGCGTTGACCACATGCAGCATGTAGCCGGGTTTGGCGTCGAACCAGCGGATGTCGCTGGCCGAGCCATGGCGCGGCACGACGGCGAAGCGGCTGGGCTGGTCGGCATGGAAATGCACCTTGTAGCGGCCGGCCTTCAGCGCGTCGGCATCGGGCCACAGGGGAAAGTCGTGCAGGATGCTGTAGTGTTCGGTGATGGCCATGTCGTGCGGCAGGCGCGGACCTGGCAGGGGAATCTCCATCTTGGTCCTGAGCTTGCCGTCCGGCCCGATGACGCCGTACGCCATGTAGGGTGCGGTGAGGCTGTAGTCGAAGAACATCAGCTCGCCGGTGTGCTCGTCGGGGCGCGAGTGGGCCGAGATCTTGGCGTAAGCGCCGCCGTAGTCGGCCGTGCCCAGCGTCTCCAGCGTCAGCGGGTCCAGCGCATAGGGCATGCCGGCGCGGTACCACATGGCGATCAGGCGACCGGCGTGGTACTTGACGTCGGTGTTGGCGGTGTTCTTCAGCGGCTGGTCCGGGCGGTCGGCACGCATCGGCTCCTTCAGCCCTTTCCACAGGGCATGGCCGGCCGCGCGCTCTTCCTGCAGACCCTGCGTCTGCACGAAGCGGTTGCGGTAGGTGACCTTGCCATCGGCAAACTGCACGGCGTGGATCATGCCGTCGCCGTCATAGGCGTGGTAGCGCCAGTCGGGCGGGTAGTACGCGTTCGGGCCGTTGCGCACATACAGACCGTTGAGGTCTTTCGGCACCTCGCCGATCACCTGCATGTCCTCGAATACCGACTCGTCCAGCACCGGCGCGTTGTTGCCGTCCAGCGCCGGGATGTCGTGCACCGGCAGATCATTGATTCGCATCGTCGGGTCCTGTCCGGATTCAGTAGCCGCGTGCCAGCCGCTCGCCACTGACCCAGGTCGCGTGAAAGCCGTTGGGCACGCGCTGCGGCAGCCGGATCCGGCACACCGGTCCACGGGAGATGTCGTGGGCGTCGAAGATGCTCAGGAACGAGGCCTGCTGGCGGTCGTCCCACATGAATCCCACCAGGTAGCCGTCGTCTTCGCTCTTCCAGTGGTCTTTGGGCGCGAACGGGGCTTCGCTGAACCATTTGCCGGTGCCGGCATGCCAGGTGGTGCAGGTGTCCTGCTGCAGGTCGTAGCGCACCAGGCCGCAGAAGCGCGGGTCTTCGGCACGGTTGAGCCGACCCATCAGCACGTTCCAGGAATAGCGGGTCTTGTGGCCCTGCATCCAGGAATTGATGACCGGGAACTCCTGGTTGATGATGTCGTCGATGACGCGTTCCTTGGTCTGACCTGTGCGCAGGTTGAAACGCCACTCCTTGAAGATGAAGTCGTGTTCCAGGTTCGCCAGCATCTTCGGAAACCGGTCGACGTCGAGCTGTCCGCGCACATCGGTGGGCAGCCGGAATGGTGTGCCTGTCATCACGACCTCGATGCCACCCTGGCCGTCGTCCTCTTCCCAGGCGTTGGAGACGTGGTACATGTAGGTGGGCTCGGCCTCGAACCAGCGGATCTGCTCCGGCGTGCCGTGTCGCGGCACCACCGCAAAGCGCGACGGCAGCGTGTGGTGGAACTTGAGCTTGTGGCGACCGGCCGCGAAGGCGTCCATGTCGTAGAACAGCGGCAGGTCGTGCAGGATGGTGTAGTTCGGCGTGATCGCCATGTCGTGCGGCAGGCGCGGGCCGGGCAGTTGCACCGGCATGAAGGTCTTGAGTGCGCCCTGGCGGTCCATCACGCCGTAGTGCATGTACGGTGCTTCCTTGCCGTAGGCGAAGAACAGGAATTCGCCGGTGCGCTCGTCGACCTTGGAGTGGGCCGAAATCGGCAGCCCCTGGAGTCGCGGGTCCATGTCAAGCTTGCCGATGGTCGACAGATCGCCCGGGTGGCACTGGTAGACCGCGCCGCCGAGGTACCACATCGACACCAGCGTGCCGGCGTAGAACTTGACGTCGGTGTTGGAGGTGTTCTTGATCGGCATGTCGGGCCGGTCCTTGCGCGGCGGGTCCTTGATGCCTTGCCACAAGGCGCTGCCGGCCGCAAGCTCTTCCTGCAGACTGTCGGTCATGACCCAGCGGTTCTGGTACTGGGCCTTGCCGCCCTCGAAGCGTACCGCGTGCAGCATGCCGTCGCCGTCGAACCAGTGGTAGCGCCCGGGAGCTTCGAACCTGCGGTTCGGGCCATTGCGCACGTACATGCCGGTCAGGTCCTTGGGGATTTCGCCTTCGACGTCGGTCAGGTCGACGGTCATCTCCTGCGCAACCGGCGCAAAACCGCCGACCAGGACCGGAATCTCGTTGAAAGCATTGCTGTCGTGGGCACCCATGGTGTTCTCCTTCAGGATTGGGGGGCTGGCGAGGGCTCGCGCGCCGGCCGGCGCGATTGCGTGATGCAGAAGCGGCTGGCGACAAAGGCCAGGCTGGTCAATGCGGCGTTGCCGGCCGGGTTCAGGCCGGTGACGTGGTAGTCGCTGTAGGCGGCGGCGAAGTTCAGCGGCATCGCGCCGGTGAGGTTGGTCGTGAGCTGGGCGCCGGCTCTCGCATAGGCCGCCTCGGCGCGCGCGATGTAGTCTTCGTCGGTTGAATACAGGAAGGCCGTCAGCCCTCCGAAGGCGGTGACGTCGCCACTGGCCTGGGCCAGCGCATCGTCGGCATCGGCACAGGCGATGACGAAGCTGACCGGGCCGAAGCGCTCCTGTCCGTAGAGTTCGCGCTGCGTGGTGTCGACCTGCAGCATCAGCGGTGTGCTGGTGCGGGCCTGCGGAAATTCGGGATGCGCATACGGCTGCGGTTCGAGCAGCACCTGGCCGCGCGCCGCGCCCTCGGTGCGCAGCTGCTGCAGCAGCGCCAGCGTCTGCGGCGACTGGATCGTGGCCAGGATCATGGCCGCCTTCTTCGGATCGGCGCCGAGCTTTTGCACCGCATCCGCGAGCTGGCGCGCCACGGTCTGCAGCGGTACCAGGCCCTGCGGGGTGCGTACGCCGTGCGCCGGGATGTAGATGTTCTGCGGGCTGGTGCACATCTGCGCACTGAACATGCACATGGTCGTGGCCAGGCTGCGCAGCGTGGCGTCCAGGTCGTCGGTGGATTCCAGCACCACGGTATTGCAGCCGGCGGTCTCGGTGAAAGCCAGTGCCGGATAGGCATTGCGTTCGACCCACTGGCCAAACGCGACGCTGCCGGTGAAGTCGACGATGGCGGTCTTGGGATGCTGCACCAGCAGCTTGCCGATCGGCTGTTCCACGCTGTCGGTGGCCATCGTCACCAGGTTTGGATCGAAACCGGCCGCCGCGAGCACCTGGCGGAACACCCGTACCGATATCGCCATCGGCAGGATGGTGGCCGGATGCGGTTTGACGATCACCGCATTGCCGGTCGCCAGGCTGGCCATCATCGAAGGCCAGGCGTTCCAGGTCGGAAAGCTGGCGCAAGCGAAGCAAACCGCGATGCCCCGCGGCACCAGCCGGTAGGTCTTGTCGAGGGCAATGGTCGAGGCGCCGAACTGGCGCTCCCAGCGTGCGTGCGGCGTCACCGCGCGCATCGCCTGCTCCGCGTAGACCAGTGCCTCGATGGCCCGGTCCAGCGCGTTGACGCCGGAGCCGGCATAGGCCATGTTGAAGCTCTGTCCCGCGGTGTGCATGACGGCGTGGGTCAGTTCGAACAGGTGGTCGGCGAACAGCCGCTCGACCACCTCCATCAACACGCCCAGGCGCTGTTCGATGCCGGCGCCGGCCCAGGGCTCGATGGCCTTCTGTGCTGCGTCGAACAGGCGGTCCACGTCAGCCTGCGGGTAGCGGACGCCCAGGGGCTGCTGGGTATAGGGCGAGATTTCTGCGCCCAGCGTGCCGATGGTGCCCGGCTGGTCCAGTTCGAACGGCCGGTCAACGCCGTCCGCACCCAGATGGGCCCGAAACGCGGCCAGGCCCTGCGCCTGTGCCTGCGCGGCATCGGGATAGCGGTTCGGAGTCTCGGGAAAGGGGCTCCAGCAGCCGCGGTCGGTGCAGGCCTGCTGCGCCTGCTCGAAGCGGCTGCGGTGCCGCGCAAACAAGGGGGTATCGATGTGCATGGCGTGTCCCGTTCAGTGCGCAGGGCGGCGCCAGATCAGGCGGTGGTGGCGAGCGACCGTGGTGCCGGGCACGGTGTCGGACGCCGACAGTGTCAGTGTGCCGTCGCTGGCGAAGTCCATGTTGCGGATCTGTGTGGTGCCGACGAAATTGGGATTCAGCGCGTGGGTCACCGTATGCACGACCTGCTGCCGGCCGTCCGGTCCGCGGCGCACGGCGTAGGGTCCGGCGTACTGGAAATAGCTCTCGAATGCGGCCAGCCGCTCGGCCTCGGGGGCGCTGCGCACGCTGTCGCTGGACAGTGGCGGACGGTCGGCACGCGCAATGCAGGCGCTCATCGTGCCGTCGTGGCTGTAGGTGATCAGCCCGGTGGCCTGCGCGCCGAAGGGCAGGGTCGCCGGCCGGCCATCGCCATAGGCGATCTCCCAGCGCACCAGGTGCCAGGTGCCTTGCAAAGGATCGGTTTGCGCGTCGGTCGATGCCGTGCCTGCGCTTGTTGCAGCCGTCAAGCCTGTCTCCTTTAACTTTCTTAGTTGAACTTATCTTAGGTCAATGATTTATGGCCCGCAAGTGGTAGGAACCCGAACGGGCCCCGACAATGTCGCCATGGCGTCACCTCCCGAAAAACTTTCCACCACCCATCCGTTCGAAACCCTGACCCCCGACCAGGTGCTCGATGCCCTGGAGACGGTGGGCCTGCGGGGCGACGGCCGGCTCACGGCCTTGTCGAGTTACGAGAACCGGGTCTACCAGGTGCAGCTCGAGGACGGCAGTGCCGTGGTCACCAAGTTCTACCGGCCCGGACGCTGGAGTGACGCCCAGATCCAGGAGGAGCACGATTTCACCCGCGAACTCGAAAGCGCAGAGGTTCCGGCAGTCGGGCCCATGCTGCTGGACGGTGCCAGCCTGCACCACTTTGGCGGCTTTGCCTTCAGCGTGTGCCCCCGCCGCGGTGGGCGCGGACCGGAACTCGACGATGGCGAGGTGCTGGAGTGGATCGGGCGTTTCCTGGCCCGCTTCCATGGCGTCGGCGCTGCCACCGCGTTCCGGCACCGGCCGGCACTGAACCTGCAGACCTTCGGGGAGGATTCGCGCAACTGGCTGCTCGACAACGAGCGGGTGCCGCTCGACGTGCAGGCGCGCTGGGCCGATGTTTCGCGCCAGGCGCTGGACCGGGTCGGGCTACACGACTGCCTGGCCGGTCGGACTGCGGCCGATGCAGAACCGATCCGCTTGCTGCGCCTGCATGGCGATTGCCATCCCGGAAACATCCTGTGGACACCGACCGACGTTCCCGCGTCGTCCGGCCCGGGGCCGCATTTCGTCGATCTGGACGATGCCCGTACCGGTCCGGCCGTGCAGGATTTGTGGATGCTGCTGTCGGGTGATCGGCAGCAACGCCAGCGCCAGCTGGGCGCTCTGGTCGACGGATACGAACAATTCCGGGAGTTCGACCGCCGTGAGCTGGCCTTGATCGAGCCGCTGCGCACGCTGCGCCTGATCCACTACAGCGCCTGGCTGGCGCGGCGCTGGGAGGACCCGATCTTTCCGATCAACTTTCCGTGGTTCGGCTCCAGCGACTACTGGCAAGGCCAGGCACAGATGCTGGAGGACCAGTGCGAGGCGATGGACGAAGCGCCGCTGGTGGTGTGAGTCCGCAGACCTTGGCGGCCAGCAGTGGCGATGGTCTTGCGGCTCAGAATGGCACGGCAGGGCCGACCCACCGTTCGGGCAGCGGCTGCGCGCGCTTCAGTGCCTCGGCCGCCGTGCACCAGCCTTCGCAGGCATTGCGCCCGGGTCGGCCACGCCACAGATTGCGCAAGGCCTTGCAGCGCGCGTAGAAGCGGAAGAAGCGCAGCAGCCGGCGGATCTCCTGAGGCGTTGGTGGCTGCGCGTTGCAGATCAGCTTGTCGTCGGACTCGCCGCGGTCGGTCAGCGTGATCGCGCCCCAGACCCGCAGGCGCCTGCGGGTGCCGAAGCGCAGACGCGGACCGAGCACCACCACATCGAGCAGGTCGCCCTCTCCGCCGAGATAGGCGGGCACCGCGCCGTAGTTGTAGGGGCAGGGCAGCGGCGACACGAAGTGAACCCTGCCGTTCGGATCACGCTTGAGAAAGCTGCCACGGGGCACCTCGATGAAGACCTCAACGACGGGCTCTGCCGCTGCGTCTGCGGTCGTGCCAGGTCGGAAGGTGCCGGTTGCGGACATGGGGCAAGCCTAACCGCTGCGGAAATGCGCGCATGTCGCACGCCCGGCCCAGATCGTGCGTTCCGGATATTTAATCCGGGTGTTATTGACGAATTTAATTAACCCGGGTAATATTCGACACATTGACAAACACCTGCACGGAACACCATGCCCGACAACCGCGAACTGAAGAACCACTACAAGCAGACTTTTGTGCCGCCTGGCGTTTTCGTGATTCGCAATACCGTGAACCACCGGGTTTACCTGGATGCCTCGCCGAACCCGCATGCCGCCATGAACCGCCACCGCTTCGAATTGACGATGCGCGGCCACCGCAACCCGCAGCTGCAATCGGACTGGTTGGCGCACGGTGCACATGCCTTTCGTTTTGAGGTACTCGACCAGATCCGGCAAAGCGCGCAGCCGGATTTCGACTACGTCGCCGAACTGGCGACCTTGCTGGCGTTGTGGCGCGACGAACTGGCGGGCTCTGCCACTCCCGCCTACAACCCGGTGCCTGCGCAGGATGCGACCTGTGCACGGGCGAAGCGGACGCATTGAGATGCAGACCATACGGCCAGTCGCACCCATGTCGACGTCCCCGTTGGACCAGTGCCTGGCGATCAGTGCCGCCCACGCCCGTATCCGTCGTGTGCTCGACGAAGAGTTGGCCACCTACCATGGGCTCAGCTATGGCGATTTCATCCTGCTGATGCAACTGCTGCGCGCCGAGGGGCATCAAATGGCCGCAAGCGCGCTGGTGCCCGTGCTGGGTATACCGGTTTCGGCCGTGGTCCGGCAGTTGTTGCCGCTGGAGAAAACCGGCTGGCTGCAACGCGACCCACAGGCCGCGGCCGATGGGCGGCGGTACGTGCGATTGCGCCCCTCCGGCAAGAGCCGTTTGCAGGAGGCCCTGCAGACCGCGCAGCAAACCTGCGCCGATCTGCCGCAATGGGCGCCTGCCGGTAACTAGCGAACGTCTGGGGCCGCCCGCATTGCCGACTCCGGCGATGCGGTGCCATGCGCGTGGGGCTAATCCCTGTGGGCCAGGGTCAGGCCGCGGATCCGCGGCCAGGTGTTCTGGATATGTTCACGCATGGCGCTGGCCAGGGCCGGGCCATCGCGCCGGGCCAGCGCCTCCATCATCCGGGTGTGCTCCGCCAGCGCGGCGGCCCAGTTCTCGGCCCCGGAATTGCCGCTGTAGCGCAGGCTGCGCATGCGCTTGCTCAAGATGGCGTGCGTCATGCTCAGCGTCTCGTTGTCGGCCAGCGCGATCAGCGCCTCGTGGATCTGCTGGTTCAGCACGAAATATTCCAGCCGCTGGCGCTGTTCGTACAACTGCTGCATGCGCTCATGCATGTCCAGGATCGCGTCGATGCGGGACTGTTCCGCCTTGCAGGCGCGTTCACCGGCAAAGGCCTCCAGCAGCGCGATCACGTCCAGCATGTCGCGCGCATCCTTGTCGGTGAAGACCTTGACGATGGCGCCGCGCAGCGGCAGCAGCTCGACCAGCCCCTCGGAGGTGAGCACCTTGAGGGCTTCACGGATCGGTGTACGGGACACCCCGAGTTGCTGCGCCAGTTCCAGTTCCTGAATCCGTTCGCCGGGAACCAGCTTGGACTCCACGATCATGTCCCGGATCCGGTTGGTCACTTCCTCATGCAGGGGAATGCGGGCGATCTGGGCGTTGGGGGCCGGAGAGTTCATATAGGCGCGAGTATGGCGAAGAAACTGCTTGACAGCATACCGTGTGCCGATTCTAATTATCCGTAATTACGGATTACACATTACCAATTTCATTGACTCTCCGCCACGATCGGTTCCCATGGACGCACCCCAACGCCCCGTCATTGCACTCTTCACCGGTGATCCCGCCGGCATCGGCCCCGAACTTGTCGCCAAGCTGCTGCAGGACGCACAGGCGATGCAATCGGCCGATGTCCTGCTGATCGGCCAGCAGGGCCAGGACACCGGTACCGCAAACCCCAGCTGGCACGACTGGGCCGGGCGTGACGCCGCCCCGTTCACCCCGGGGCAAGCCCAGGCCGACAACGGGCGCTACATGCTCCAGGGTCTGGCCGCAGGGGTCGATCTGGTGCGCAGCGGACGCGCCGACGCCTTCTGCTTCGCGCCGCTGAACAAGGGTGCCCTGCGCGCCGGCGGCATGCACCAGGAGGACGAACTGCGCTGGTTCGCCGAATACCTGGATTTCAACGGCGAGTGCGGCGAACTCAATGTGCTGCGCAACTTGTGGACGGCCCGCGTGACGTCCCATGTGGCACTGCGCGACGTCAGCGGACTGCTGAGCGCACCGAAAGTCGCCAACGCGATCCGCATGATCAGCGAGGCCTTGCGCGCCGCCGGCGTCGCGCAGCCGCGCCTGGCCGTCTGCGGTCTGAACCCGCACAACGGCGACGGCGGCAACTACGGCGACGAAGAAGGCCGTGTCATCGCACCGGGCGTCGCGTTGGCCGCGCAGCAGGGCTATGCCGCCGATGGTCCGTTTCCTGCCGACACCGCCTTCGTGCGGGCGCTGCGACCGCAGGGCGGCTACGACGGGGTGGTCACGATGTACCACGACCAGGGACAGATCGCGATGAAGCTGCTCGGCTTCGAGCAAGGCGTCACCGTGCATGGCGGCCTGCCGATACCGGTCACCACACCGGCACACGGTACCGCCTACGACATCGTCGGCAAGGGCCTGGCCAATCCGCAGGCCATGCGCAATGCCTTCGATCTTGCGGTGCGCATGGGTCAGGCGCACCGCAGGAAAACCATTTCCCAACAGCCCAAGGAGACACAGACATGAAACTCAGGAAAATCCTCTGCGCCGGCGTGCTGCTGGCGCCGCTGGTGGTGCTTGCGCAAAGCTACCCCAGCAAGCCGGTCCGCATCATGGTCGGCGCCAACGCCGGTGGCGGCACCGACATCATCGCGCGCATGCTGGCCGAGAAGATGGGCGAAGGCCTCAAGGGCAGCTTCGTGGTCGAGAACAAGCCCGGCGCATCCAACACCATCGCCGCCGACCTGACGGCCAAGGCGCCTGCCGACGGCTACACGCTGCTGGTGGCCACCAACACCGGGCAGGCCATCGCGCCGCACCTGATGAAGCTGGGTTTCGATCCGATCAAGGATCTGGCGCCAGTGGGACTGGTGGTGACCGTGCCCAATGTGCTGGTGGTCGGGCCCACGGTCACGGCCACCAACGTCAAGGAACTGGTCGCGCAGATGAAGGCCAAACCGAACGACTTCAAGTACGGCTCGTCCGGCATGGGCAGCACCCAGCACATTGCGGGTGAGGGCTTCAACCTGGCTGCCGGGGTCCAGAGCGTCCACATCCCCTACAAGGGCTCCAGCCAGGCGCATCTGGACCTGATCGCCGGCAACATCCAGCTGATGTTCGACACCACCTCATCGGCCATGGGGCAGATCAAGGCCGGCAAGTTCCGGCCGCTGGCGCTGACCACGGCCACCCGCAGTGCCGAATTGCCGCAGGTGCCCACACTGGCGGAGGCCGGCGTATCCGGCTTCGAGATGAGTACCTGGTACGCACTGTTCGTGACAGGTGGCACACCTGCCGACATCCAGGCCAGGCTGCAGGCCGAACTCGCCCGTGTGCTGAAGCTGCCGGACGTGCAGGCCAAGCTCAAGGGCCTGGGTGGCGAGCCCGGTGCAATCAGCGCCGATCAGTTCGCGCAGATGAACCGGCAGGAGTTCGACCGTTTCGGCACCCTGATCAAGCAGGCCGGCATCAAGCTGGAGTGAGCGCGCGCCGGACCCATTGGAAGGGCGCCAGCATCAGCACACCCAGTGCAAACGCCGCCAGCCACTGGGTGAGGGGCAGCGGCGCAAAGCGGAAGGTCGGGGCCAGCGCCGGCAGTGCCGTCACCAGCAGCAGTGCCGCCAGCGTGCCGCCCATGACCCACACCGTCACCGGCGGCAGCGCGCTGAACAGGGTGCGCCAGCCGGTACCCAGGCCGCGGCGGCTGGGCAGGATCAGCGCCGCATTGGCCGTCACCAGCATCACGAACACAAAGCTGCGCGCCTGCTCGCTCTGCATGCCCTGGGCCAGCAGGCCGGCGTAGAGCCCGACCAGCGCCAGTGTCAGAACGCCGCCCTGCACCAGGCCCTGGGCCATCCGGGCGCCGGACAGCAGAGGCTGCTTGCGGGGCCGGGGCGGTTCTTCCATGAGGGCCGCATCCTGGGCCTGCGCCTCGAACACCACCGAGCAGGCCGGGTCGATGACCAGTTCCAGGAATGCGATGTGCAGCGGCACCAGCACCAGTGGCATGCCGAACAGCACCGGCAGCAGCGACAGCCCGACGATAGGGACATGGACCGCCAGCGTGTAGACCATGGCCTGGCGCAGATTGATGTAGATCCGCCGCCCCAGCCGGATCGCCTGGACGATGGCCGAGAAGTCGTCGTCCAGCAGCACCAGCGCTGCCGCCTCACGCGCGACGTCGGTGCCGCGCTGCCCCATGGCGATGCCGATGTGCGCGGCCTTCAGCGCCGGCGCATCGTTGACGCCGTCGCCCGTCATCGCCACCACGTCGCCGCGCGCCTTGAGCGCCTCGATCAGCGCCAGCTTCTGCTGCGGTTTGACGCGGGCAAACACATGGACATCGGCCACGCGCAGCGCCAGCGCAGCGGCATCCATGCTGGCCAGCTCGGGTCCGGTGATGACCTTCTCGCTGGGGATGCCTGCCTGCGCGGCGATGGCGCGTGCGGTGCGCGGATGGTCGCCGGTGATCATCACCAGCCGGATGCCGGCGCGTTGGCATTCGGCCACAGCCTGTGGCACCTGCGCGCGCAGCGGATCGGCCAGGCCCACCAGGCCGAGAAACTCGAAATCGAAGTCATGCTGGTTTTCCGGATGGGCCAGATCCTCGTGGTGGCGCGCCTTGGCCACACCCAGAACGCGCAGGCCGCGGTCGGCCATGGCATCGGCTTGCGCCGCGAGCTGCGCCCGGACGACCGGCGCCAGATGGCAAAGATCGGCGATCGCCTCCGGCGCGCCCTTGGTGGCGACCACATCGGCGTTGCCGGCCTCGCCGTGCCACAGGTGGGACATGGCCAGCAACTGCGGCGAGAGCTCGTATTCCTGCGCCAGCGCCCAGCCCGGATGCAGATGGTCGGTGTCCTTGAGCTGCAAGCCGGCCAGGCGGTGGAAGGCCTGCTCCATCGGATCATGCGGCACGATCTCGCTGGCCAGCACCGCATATTCGAGCAGGCTGTGGAAGGCTTCGGGCAAGGGCGCATCACCGAGCGTGTGCAGGTCCAGGGCCTGGTCGCCGGCAAACAGATGCGCGACTTCCATCCGGTTCTGCGTCAGCGTCCCGGTCTTGTCGACACACAGCACCGTGGTCTGGCCCAGCGTCTCGATGGCGCCCAGCCGGCGCGTCAGCACCTGGCGCGCCGCCATGCGCCGCGCGCCCAGGGCCATGAACACGATCATGATGACGGCGAATTCCTGCGGCAGGATGCCCATGGCCAGCGTGATCCCGGCCAGCAGCGCGTCGAGCCAGCCGCCGCGCAGCGTCCAGAACAGCAGGGCCAGCAGCAGGCTCAGCGAAACCCCGATCAGGACCAGGCGCCGGGTCAGGCGCGCCACTTCGTCGCGCAACGGGGAAGGCTCGGAATCGATTGCGCCCAGCGACTGGCCAATGCGACCGAATTCGCTGTGGCGGCCGGTTGCCGTGACCTCGGCCAGCGCCTGACCGCTGACCACCAGGGTGCCGGCAAAGACCGTGTCGTTCGCCTGCTTGGCGACGGGGGCGGACTCGCCGGTCAGCATGGCCTCGTCGCAGGCCAGTTCATGGGTCTCGTGGGCCCGGGCGTCGGCGGCGACGCGGTCGCCTTCGGTCAACACCAGCAGGTCGCCGCGCACGACATCACGCCCGGGAATCCGCTGCGGTACACCGCCGCGGATCACCTGCGCACGCGGGCTTGACAGGTCACGCAAGGCCTCGAGCGCATTGTCGGTTCGGCGCTCCTGCACGATGGTCACGCCGATGATGATGCACACGAATCCCAGCAGCACCAGGGCCTCTTGCGGATCCCCCGTCGCCAGGTAGATGGCGCCGGCGCCCAGCAGCAGCAGGAACATTGGCTCGCGCACCACCTCCCACACGATGCCCGCCAGCGAGCGGCGCTGGCTCAGACCGAGTTCGTTGGCGCCGTCGGCCTGCAGGCGTGCCGCGGCCTCGGTTTGCGATAGGCCTTGCGGCGGCGCGCCGGCAGTCGTTGGACGGTCCATGGAAATGGCGTACGCAGGAAGTTGTCTTTCCATCATCGCACTTTGCGCGGACCGGTCTGTGCGCTGGCGCACAACTTGCCGATCAGTCGTCGTCTCCATGGTTTGGCCCGGCGCGGGTGGCGGCAGGCGTGTTGCCGTTCAGCGGTCCAGCGGGCGCCTGCTGCCATTGCCAGGCCCAGAAGCCCAGCACGGCGGCCAGCAGCAGTGCGGCCAGTGCGCCGTGGTTGTGTTTTGCGAGGTCCGGCCCCGCGCCCTGCACGCGCCCGACCAGCATCGGCAGGGCCTGGTTCTTGCGGCGCATCAGGCTCAGGCCCAGGATCAGCGCCAGGTGACCCAGCACCAGCCACAGGAACAGCTCGCCAGTGAATTCATGCAGCTCCGCCAGCCATTCGCCGCCCCAGTCGTTGTACGTGGCGTA
>Ga0116169_1001455_pt1 | contig 19613 bp, 13 predicted proteins | sample AD_UKC130_MetaG_FD_89796 | JGI IMG/M metagenome (GOLD analysis project Ga0116169, IMG submission 89796) | Active sludge microbial communities of municipal wastewater-treating anaerobic digesters from Canada - AD_UKC130_MetaG | ecosystem: Engineered > Bioreactor > Anaerobic > Digestate | place...
AGTACCAGGGTCTGGCCACCCAGGCCGTTGTCGGTGGTCTGGAACGTGCCGTTGTTGTTGTAGTCGACGAACACCTGCCCGGATACGCTGCGGCCGTTCGGGATCTCCGCGAAGTTGTTGCCTGTGCTGGTGGTGTTCGGCGGCAGCGTGATGCTGCTGATGCGGCTCACCGGCACCGTGGGCGCCGTAACCGTGCCTGCGGCGCCGCCGTTGCCGACCGCACCTGCTGTCGTGATGCCGTTGCTGGTGCCCGCCGGTTGCAAGGGCTCGCGCACGCTGTAAACGCCCGGCGCCAGGCCGGTGAATCGATAGTCGCCGCTGGCGTCGGTGGTCGTGGTCGCGATGACCGTGCCCCCGGCATTGAGCAGTTCCACCGTTACGCTGGCAAGTGCGGCGTCGGAGCCGTTCTGCACCCCGTTGTTGTTCTGGTCCAGGAACACACGGCCCGCGATCACGGACGGCACGATCTCGGCGAAGTTGTTGTCGGCCGAGCCGCTGACCTCGCCTCCGGCACCATTGCCGTTGAGCACGATGGCCGTGATCTGGCTGCTGTTCGCGTCCGGATTGGCCGCGCTGCCGGCGGTTCCGGTACTGCCGTTGATCGGGCTGATCGGTCCTGCGCTGGTCGTGCCATTGGTCGTGCCCGTGGGCGCTACCGGCTGACAGACCGAATAGCTGCCGGCCGACAGACCGGCGAACAGATAGTTGCCCGCCGCATCTGTGGTCGTCGTTGCCAGCAGTGCGCCCGTGCAGTTGGCGCCACTGCGCAGCTCGATGCCATTGCCGACGATGGGCGCATCGACACCACTATCGAACACGCCGTTGGGCGTGGTGTTGTTGTCGGCAAACACGCGACCGGAGATGAAACCCTGGATGCTGACCTGCAGCACCGCCTGGGTCGGTGCCTGGTTGTCGCCCAGCGTGGTCCGCAAGGCGCCGGCGGGAATGCTGTTGGTATGAACGCCGCCAACGGAGGCCGTGACGTTCACACTGATCGAACAACCGCCAGCCGGGATCACCTGGCCACTGGCGAAGCTGACGGTCGCTGCGCCCGCAACCGCTGTCACAGCGGGCGCGCCGCCCGGGCAAGTGGTCTGCACCGATGGCGTTGGCGCCACCAGCACGTTGCCCGGTGCCGTCGGCAGGTTGTCGGTGAAAACCGCGTTCGTGGTTGCCGCGGCCGTATTGCTGTTGTTCAGGAAGATCGTCAACCGCGACACCGTCCCTGGAGCGATCACCGGCGGGGCGAACTGCTTGCTGACCGACGGTGGTGTCGATACCAGCAGCCGCGCCCGGGTCGGCTCCTCGTTCACGACGCCTTCGGTCGTCGTGACGCCGCCGCCGGCGATCGTGTTCGTATAGGCACCGGAAATATTGCTCAGCACCCGGACCGTCACGGTGCAGCTGTCGTTGGCAGGCACGGAGCCGCCACTGAGCACCACCGACGTAGCCGCTGCCGCCGCCGTCACCACGCCCGGCCCACAGGTGGTCGCCGCATTCGCCGGCGTGGCCACGACCATGCCGGAGGGCAGACCATCGGTGAAGGCCAGCCCCGTCAAGGGCGCAGCGTTCGGATTGGCGATGCGCACCGTCATCAGCGCAAAGGCACCCGGTGACTGGGTCGTGCTACCGGTCGTGAAACCGGCCGGGTTGCCGGTGTCGAGCGTGAAGGCATCCAGGGCCTTGGTCACGACCAGCGGGCTGCGCGCGCGCACCGTATCGCTCGTGGGCTCGGAGTTGGAAATCGGAACACCACCGGAGGTGCCACTGACGGCACCCGCTGAAATGGTATTGGTGTAGTCGCCCTGCGCCGCAATCAGCACGTCGATCATGCTGGTGCAACTGGCCGCGGTGGAGCCGTTGGCCGCAGGGACGCTGGCGCCGGAGATGCGCACTTGGTTGGCCGCCGGCGCGCTGAGCGTCGCGCCGACGCAGTCGGTGACCGGGTTGGCGCCATCCGGCACCGTCAGGCCAACCGGCAGATTGTCGGTGACCGAAACGTTTGCCAACGCCAACGCAGAGGCATTGTGGAACGTGATGTGCAGCCGCGTGCGTTCACCTGGCTTGACCACGTTGGGCACGAAATGCTTGGTGATGCCGACATTGGCCTGGGTGGACAGGCTGGTCTGGGCCGAGCCGAAGTTGCTCAGGCCCTGTGCCGTGACGATGGCGCCGGCGGGGATCAGATTGGTGATACCGCCCACAGAGGTCGACGAGATATTGAAGGCCACTGTGCACGAGGCGTTCGCTGCCAGCGTGGCATTGTTGACCGAGAATGACCGCCCGCCCGCAACTGCGCTGAGCGTGGCCCCCGGGCAGGTCGTGCTGCCCGCCGGGTTGGCGGCGATCACCATTCCGTTGGCTGGCCCGCCAGCCAGGCCGTTGGTCGTGAAATAGTCGGTCAGCGACATGCCGCTGACCGGGACACCCGCACCGGTGATGGTCACCGTCATGCGACTGACCTGGCCTGGAAAGGTCAGGGTGCCGGGATTCGACGTCTTGGCCAACGACAACGGCGCCGGCGCGGAGAACAACAGGGTCGCGCTCACCGGCGTCGTGTTGACGACGCCACCGGCCGCCGTGATGTTGCTGGCCGGGATGGTATTGGTCCAGTCGGCGGTGCCAGTGGCAATTACGTCAAATACCAGTTCGCAGTTGCCTCCGCCGGCGAGACTGGCGCCACTCAGGCTGATACTGCTCGCACCGGCGGTGGCCGCAATCGCGACCGGGCCGGCGCAGCTGCTGTAGGCGGACGGCGGATTGGCGAGCACCATGCCGGTGGGCAGCGGATCGGTGATGCCCAGCCCGGTCAGTGCCACTGCCCCCGCGTTGGATACGCGAACCGTGACAGCAGACCGGCCGCCCGAAGCCACCGCTGCCGGGCTGAACGACTTGGTCGCGCTGAGCGCCGACGCGAACGTGATCGAGGCATTTCCACTGACGGGATCGACGGAGCGCGTGCTGCCATTGGCCAGCGTTTCGGTGCCCGCGGCGGTGACCGTGTTGTTGTAGGTGCCGGCCGGCGCAATGACATCAACCTGTACCGTGCAATTGCCACTGGCGCCTGTACCGTTGCCGGCGCGCGCCGGCACAGTGCCGCCATTCATCGTAATCGAGCTGCTCCCGGCTGCCGCTGTCACAGTGCCCGCGCCACAGGATGTCACCGCGTACAAGGGTGTCGCCACCCGCATCTGGCCAATGCCGCCATTGGTCGGCAACGGGTCGGATACGGACGCGTTGGAAATCGGATTGGCCGATCGGTTGGTCAGCGTGATCGTCAATCGGCTGACCGCGCCTTCAGACAAGGGTCCGGCCGGCGCAAAGGCCTTGGCAACTGTCATGACCGGGCGATCGATCGTGCCGCCAGGCGTCACGCTGGAGCCACTGATGGTGCTGGTGTTGCCGGGGTACGTCACGCCGCCGTCGGCAATGCTGTTGTTGACCGCGGCGCCGTTCGCCGCATTCGGGTCGGTCATGGTCCAGAACGTGACGGTACAGGCCGACGGCGTTGTGATGTTCGTGCGTGCCGGCACGCTGCTGATCGTCAGCGTGACCGACGTCGATCCGAGCGCCCCGGCCGTGGTGGTCACGGTACCGCAACCGGCCGACACTGTCGGCGTGTAGTCGATGCCTGCAACCGTTCCGGTCAGGAAAGACTGGAGGTTGCTGAAGCTGTCGGTGATCGCGACGCCGTTGCGCACCGCGGTGGAGAAATTCTGCACCGTGACCTGGTAGCGCACCGGGTTGCCAGGCGCCGGATTGGCCGGGCTGGCCGTCTTGAGTACCCGCAGGTCGTCGACCACCAGGATCGACGCCGACACCGATTGGCTGACGACGCCCGGCGCAGTGACCCCGACGGCCCCGGCAGGCACCGTATTGGTATAGCTGATCGGCACGCCCGGCGTCTGCGCGAAGGCATCGAAGTTGGCCGTCAGTGTGCAACTGCCGCCAGCCGGGATACTGCCACCGGTCAGTCGAACGCCGGTATTGCCCAATGCGCTTGCCGCTCCACCGCAGGTGGTCGACTGGCCGGTGACCTTGAGGCCAAACGAATTGGCGTTGCCGGCCGTGGTGCCGTCGATCGGGTCGTCGTCGAAGGTGGTGACCGTCAACGGCGCGCTACCGCTGTTGGTGAGGGTGATGGTCAGGCTGCCGGCTTCGCCACTGGCCAGCGCCGCACTGGAAAAGGCCTTGGCCACCGACAGCGGCGAGCGCACCGTGATGCCGGCACTGGCGTTGGCAGCCGGCACCAGGCCCAGGTCGTTGCTGAACTGGGTGGTGCGGTCGATGATGTTGCTGGTCGTTGCGGAGTAGACGCCGTTGGTGCTGTTTGCCACCACGTCCACGGTCAACGTGCAAACCGCGTTCGGCGCCACCGTGCCCGCACTGGCACTGACCGAGAATGCACCCGCAACCGGGTTGAACGTCGGGGCGGTGCCGCCAGGGCAGCTGCCCGTTGCATTGGGCGTGGGCGCCACCCGCAGCGTCGGCGTGCCGCCCAGCAACGGGAACACGTCGGTGATGCTGAAGTTGGGCAGGCTGATCGCGTTGGTATTGGTGACTGTCAGCGTCAGCGTGACGGGTGCACCGCCCAGAATCGCGGTGTTGTTGCCGAACGACTTGGCGATGGTCGGTCGATTGACACCACGCACGCCGATGCTCTGGGTGACGGCGCCGCCATTGGCGACGGCGCCGTTGCCGTCGGTGCCGGTGACCGACGCATTGGCGATCGTGTAGCTGTAACTGGCGACCGCACCGTCAGATGAGCCGGCCGTGACGGGTACGACGATCAGACAGGTGCCGTCGACACCGCCGAAATTGGCCGGAATCGACCCGCCGGCCAGCGAAAGCACCTGCGCGTTGACCGTCGCGGACAGTGTGCCTGACCCGGGGGTGGTCACATTGCCGTTCGGATCGGTACAGGTGTAGCTGGCGGCGCCGGCGATCCGCAGGCCGTTGGGCAGCGTTCCGGGCAAGGTGTTGGGCGGCTGGTTCGGAAATGAGACACCGGTGATGGCGGTGTTGGCGCTGTTGGACAGCTGAATCTGCAGGTTGGTGACCTCGCCCGGAAAAATCGGGTCGGGTCCGGCCAGCGTCACCGACGCCCCCAGTGCGGCATGGGCCACGCCGGGCAGGCAGAGACATGCAGCCAGCAGGCAGGAAAAGGCCCACTGGCGACAGAGAAAGAAACGATTCATCGAAACCCCACCAAAACTAGGCGCGAGTCTAGAGAATTCCGCGCTCAGGGACTGTAAACAAAGCGCAGGGCCATCGTGAAGCCGCCAGTACTGGGATGGTCGATATTCACCACGGCCTGATGCTTTTGCGCAACAAGCTGGACCAGCGCCAGGCCAAGGCCGTGTCCGGAGCCACCGGCCTTGCCGCTGGCATAGCGCTGGCTCAGTGCGGCGAATTCCTGCGGCGCGAATCCACGACCCTGGTCGTGCACAGACAGCTCGCAGTGGCCTTGCGCCAGCTGCAACGACAGTGTGACCGTGCCGCCGCGTGGCCCGTGGCGCAGCGCGTTCCAGCCCATATTGAGCACGGCACGGCGCAACAGGCGCTCGTCGCCAACCACCAGCGCCAGATCCGCGTCGCAGCGCCGCTCGATTCGTCCACCCAGCGTCTGCGCGTCCTCCCACAGGTCGTCGGCACAGTTGTGCAGCAGCGACACCAGGTCGACCTCGGCGAACTGGTGCGGCTCCACCGACTGGGCGCGGCCGATCAGCAGGAACTGTTCGGTCAGCTCCAGCGAGCGGCGCGCGCACGCATCCACCCGGGCAATCATGGCCGCATGTTCGGCCGGGCTACCCGCGCGCAATTGGTCGGCCAATGCACGCAAGGACACTAATGGGGAACGCAGGTCATGCGCAAGGTGGCGCATCATGTCGTCTCGGTATTGCCGGGCCTGGTCCGCGTCGCCGTCCACCGCCAACGCATCGGCAACCTCATCCACCGCCTGCGTGATCGCAGCGATGCGGCTCTCCACCGGGTCCAGGAAATGGGGGCCCTTCGTGTCGTTCAAAGCGAACGCACTCGGATTCAGCAACCCCTCCATGCGCGCCGTCTCGCGCGTCATCGTGACCAGACTGGCCTCGAGCCGACGCCAGCTCCACAACGGGTAGGCCAGCAGCACCGTGAGCACCACCGCCGCGACCGGGCACCACCAGCCGGCCTGCGTCATCACGGTCCAGGCCAGCACCGGCAAACCGGCGGCCAGCACGACGGTCAGCACCAGCGCACGCCGCGGCGACAGCAGCAGCAGCGCCACCAGGTACAGCACCACCACCCCGGCGCCGACCCCCATCTGCACCGGTACCGAAACTGTCTGGCGCAGCACACCCTGGCGCTCGGCATCCAGCACATGGGCCACGAACTCGACCCCTGGCATGGCGCCATTGACGCCGGCCAGCGGCGTCACCACGGTGTCGCCCAGGCCGGTTGCCGTGGCGCCGATCAGGATGGTCGCGCCGCGCAGCCGGGCCGGATCGACCCGGCCATCCAGCAGGTCGACCACCGGAATGCGGGCGAAATGGCCCGCCGGCCCGGCGAATGGCACCAGGCGCTCGGAGGGTCCGGTGCTGCCGGCACTGGCGATGGCAGCCGCCGCACCCGACGGCGAACGACCGACCGCGCGCAAGGCCAGCGCGAGGTGCGGATAGGTAACTCCGTCACCTTGCTCCCAGGCCAGGTAACGGCGGGTGACGCCATCCTTGTCGACCAGGGCCTGGGCATGGCCGAGCCGGGCCACGGCGGCAAACTGCGCCAGCGGTCGCACGGTGGCCACCCCGGCGCCGGGCATGAAGACCGGCAGCACCACGCGGCCATGGGCTGCGATCGCCTGCGCCAGATGGGCATCGGCCGCGGGATCGTCCTGCTGCGGCTCGGCCAGGATCACGTCCACCAGCACCGGTCCGGCACCGGCCTGCGTCAGGCGCTCGATCACCTGTGCCAGCACCTGGCGCGACCAGGGCCAGCGCCCGACCCGCGCCAGGCTGGTCTCGTCGATGGCCAGGATCAGGATGTCGGACGGCGCCGGCCGGCCGTCCCAGCTCACCCGGGTGTCGTAAAGCCCGTTGTCCAGGCGCTCGAACCACTGGCCGCGCTGCGCCAGCAGCAGGAACACCAGCAGCAGCAGGGACAGCAGGCGCCACTCCTGCAGGTGCCGGCCCGCCGCATGGTTCATGCGCGACTCACAGCAAGGGCAGCAACAGAGGAATCAGCAGCAACCATGGACGGGACGGCGGCGCAGGCGGTGGTGCCAGCGTGAACTGCTGCACCGCCGACCAGGGCCCCCGGGAGCCGTCGGGCAGAACCAGCCGCGTACGGATGTGGTAGGTGCCGGGCGCGGGCTTGGGCAGGTTCAGACGGGAGCCGGGAACGACCTGGTCGAAGTCGGGTTGGGCGAAGTCCGCCGTCCGGGACACCTGCACCTGGTGCGAGAAGCCGGCCGGCCCGGACCAATCCAGCTGCAAGCCACTGTCGCCGAGTTGGGGCGGCGCCATTGCCGAGGGCTCCAGCACCGTGAAGCTGGCCGGATCGCCCCAGGGCCCCAGGCTTGCGTCAGGCCGTTCGGTGGCCAGTCGCCAGTGGTAGACACCCGGCGCCAGCGGCGGCTCCATCACCTGGCGGGTTGCGCGGATGCCGCCCTGGTCGAACACCTTGTCGGCAAATTGCGCATCGCGCGCCACCTGCAGCCGGTAGGCCGGTGAGCCACTGCGATCGGCCCAGGTCAGCGGCGTGCCGGCTATGACGCTGGCCTTGTCCGGCGGCCCCAGCCGCAGCGGCGGCTCGGGGCGCGCCTGCAGCACGAACGCAACCTGCGCGTCCACCCCCTCGAGCGTCTGGGCATCGGCCGCACGCACCCGCAACTGATAGGCGCCATCGGGCAGATCGGTGAGCAGCCAGGCCGGCGCCGTGGTACGCGCCTCCTGCACGCGTTGCACGAAGCCACCGTCCCGGGCGACCTGCCAGCGCCATGCCGCGGCACCGGCCATGGCCGGCACCTGCAACAGCTGCGAGGTCCGCTCGATGCGGACTGGAATAGCCGACAGGTCCGGCGCCGGCAGCAGGCGCACCACGCTGCCGAGTTGCCCGTCCTGGGCGCGCAGGCCCGAACCTTGTGCGATCTCCACCGGGGCGGACGACGCGGCGCCCTGCGCCGCCACCCGCCCTTCAAGCACTTCGTGTCGACTGGCCTGCGCGTCCTGCGCCACCCGAAACCGGGTCCCGCGGACCGCCGTCACGACGCGCGGGGTGCGGATGTCGAACCGCGACGCCGGCGCGCGCAAGGGCGTGACCGTGGTCTCGACGCCGCCCTGCTCCAGGTCGATGCGGGTGGCGCGAACGCCGCCAAACGGGGTCTCGCGCACCAGCCCCAGCATGGCCCGGGTCTGCGGCGCGAACACCGCCAGCGCGCCGTCGGCAAAACGCAGCGTCAGCGAACCGCCTGCGCCGGTATCGAAACTGTCGCCCTGCTGCAGCACCATGCCGGCCGCCAGCGGCCCGCGACTGCCCGTGACGCTCCCCTGCACAAACACCACCTCGACCGGCAGCGCCGACCAGCGCATCCAGTCCAGCGGGATACGCAGCGACGCGCCGGGGCGCAGCCGCCGCGGATCGGCGATCCGGTTCAGTCGCTGCAGATCGCGCCAACCATGGGTCGGCTCCAGGTATTGTTCGCCGATGCCGATCAGCGTATCGCCCGGACGCAATGTCAGTGCCAGCGTGTTGTCGGCCGGTTCCGCCGCACCGGCCGCCACCACGCACAGCAGCGCCAGCAGGCCACCGGCCACCGGGCGCAAGGCCTCAGACCAGCGGCTCGAGGCGGTAGCCATGGGCATAGACCGAGTGGATGCGCCAGCCGTTGTCGGCCAGCTGCAGCTGGTTGCGCAGCTGGCTGATGTGGATGTCGAGCGTGCGCGTCTGCACCGTATCGTTCAGGCCCCAGACCGCCTCGAGCAGGTACTGGCGCGACAGCAGGCGGCCGGTGTTGCGAAACAGCACCAGCGCCAGCTCGAACTGGCGCTGGGTCAACTCCAGGATCTGCCCATGCAGCCGCGCGACCGACAGCTGGCTGTCGAACTCGTACGGCCCGACGGTCAGGGCGCCGGCGCCGGAGCCTCCATCCGCGCGGCGCTTGAGCGCCTGCAGGCGGGCCAGCAGCTCACCCTGCCGGGGCGGCTTGACCAGGTAGTCGTCCGCACCATGGGCCAGCGCCTGCACGATGTCCTCTTCCGCGTCGCGGCTGGTGAGAAACAGCACCGGCGTGTGGTTTTCCAGCTGGCGCAGCCAGTCGAGCACCTCCAGGCCGGTGGTGTCGGGCATCATCCAGTCCAGGATCAGGACATCGAAGGTCTCACGCACCATGGCCTGCTGGAAGCGGGCGCCGGTCGAAAAGACCACATGGCTGTGGCCGCCCTGGTCCAGCGCCCGGGTCACCAGGGCCGCGTGGTCCGGTTCGTCTTCCAGCAATGCAACTCTCAATTCGGCTCCTTGGTGATGCCCTGCAGGGCGCGTTCACCCCCCACCGGAACGCATGGGCAGATGCCCTTGAAGTCTAAGTCATGCCGTGGCCGCCGGCACGCCGCCATGGGCACCAAGGGCCTGCGCGTCGTACACTGACGGCCTGTTTGTGGAGACCATGGAGACCCTCGCAATGAACGCACCCACCTCGAAAAACCATCTCCTGCCCGAGATCAACCAGCGCGAAGTGCCGGCAGCGCTGATCGACGCGCTCAAGGCACGGTTCGAGGGGCGTTGCTCGACGGCCCTGGTCGTGCGCGAACAGCATGGCCGGGACGAGTCCTCGTTCGACGCACCGCCACCGGCGGCCGTGGTGTTTGCCGAAAGCAGCGCAGAGGTCGCTGAAGTGGTCAAGCTCGCCGCACAGTACAAGGTACCGGTCATCCCGTTCGGCGTCGGCTCCTCGCTCGAAGGGCATCTGCTGGCGGTGCAGGGTGGCATCAGCATCGACATGGGCCGCATGAACAAGGTGCTGTCCGTCAACGCCGACGACCTGACCGTGACGGTGCAGGCCGGCGTGACCCGCAAGCAGCTCAACGAAGACATCAAGAGCACCGGGCTGTTCTTCCCGATCGACCCGGGCGCCGACGCCACCATCGGCGGCATGAGCGCGACCCGCGCCAGCGGCACCAACGCCGTGCGCTACGGCACCATGCGCGAAAACGTGCTGGGCCTCGAAGTGGTGACGGCCAGCGGCGAGATCATCCGCACCGGCACGCGGGCCAAGAAGTCCTCCGCCGGCTACGACCTGACCCGGCTGATGGTGGGCAGCGAAGGCACGCTGGGCGTGATCACCGAGATCACGCTGCGCATCTACCCGCTGCCCGAAGCGGTGTCGGCGGCAATCTGCTCCTTCCCCAGCATCGAGGCCGCCGTGCGCACGACCATCCAGGTGATCCAGATGGGCATCCCGATCGCCCGCGTCGAGCTGATCGACAGCAACACGGTGCGCATGGTCAATACCTATGCCAAGCTGGGGCTGCGCGAGGAACCCATGCTGCTGATGGAGTTTCATGGCTCGCCGACCGGCGTCAAGGAGCAGGCCGAAACGGTGCAGGAGATCGCCAGCGAGATGGGCGGCAACGCGTTTGAATGGGCCAGCACGCCAGAGGAGCGGACCCGCCTGTGGACGGCGCGGCACAACGCGTATTTCGCCGCCGTGCAATCCAGGCCGGGCTGCAAGGTGATCTCCACCGACACCTGCGTGCCGATCTCGCGTCTGGCCGACTGCCTGCTGGACTCGGTTGCCGAGGCCGATGCCTCCGGCATTCCCTACTTCCTCGTCGGCCACGTCGGCGACGGCAACTTCCACTTCGGCTATCTGCTCGATCCGGCCAAGCCGGAGGAGCGGGTTGCGGCCGAACAGCTCAACCACCAGCTGGTGTCGCGCGCGCTGCAGCTCGAAGGCACCTGTACCGGCGAGCACGGCGTGGGCCTGCACAAGATGGATTTCCTGGTCACCGAGGCCGGCACCGGCGCGGTGCAGATGATGCGCACCATCAAGCGCGCGCTGGACCCGGACAACATCATGAACCCGGGCAAGATCTTCGCCTTGTAGAAGGATCGCAGCTGCAGTGCATGCGCATCGCGACGGCCGGCAGCGGCATGGCCAGCGCTGACGGCCGCGGGGGCGGCCGGATGCAGCGGGGCCGGGGCGGCCCACGGGTCACCCCGCCGCACCGGATGCTGCTGTGGTTCCTGTGGCCACTGCTGCTGGCCACCGCCTGGAGCCTGCCGACGCAGGCGGCACAGGCGGCCCAGGAGACCCGTCCCTGCAGCAGCATCACACCGATCACCGAGGCGCGGCGCATAGTCACCCGCGACGGACAGACGCTGGAGGATGGCATCGTCAGCCTCCCGGACCGGATCGCGCTGGCGTGGCGCGACCAGCGGGTCCAACTGCGCTACGAAATCGACGTGTCGGTCTGTGCCGATGCGCGCAGCGCGGCACTGTCGGTGTTCCGGGTCGGCGCTCCGTACACGCTGCACGTGCAAGGCCAGCCGCTGCAGTCACTGCTGTCCCACCGCTGGTTCGGCCACAGTGCCGGTCTGCCGGAGACGCCTGCCGTCGCCGACGACACGGTCTTCAACGGCCGCATTCCTGCCCTGCTGGCGCTACCCCAGGGCGCCGACAAGGCCGTGATCACGCTGCAGACCTTGCCCTACATCCCCTCCGGCCTGATCCGGCTGACCGTGGGCCCCACCAATGCGCTGATGCCCGTGGCCGTCGGCCACATCGACACGGTGGTGGGATTCACCGGTGCGGCTGCAGGCGTGATGCTGGTGCTGGCGATGATGGCCAGCCTGTTGTGGCTGCAGCGCCGGCACGACCTGGGTTTTCTGTGGATGACGCTGGCCTGCCTGTTCTGGAGCCTGCGGGCGCTGGCCTACTTCGACCAGACCGTCTACCTGCCCCCGCTGTGGTTCGAGCAGTTCAACCCCTACAACATCCTGCTGACCGCGATCACCTTGTGTGCCGCGACCCTGGGCAACGAAATGCAGCAGCGTCGGCCGGGCATGGCGAAGGCCGCCAACGCCGACTGGCGTCGCCGGCCACGCCAGGCGCTGCTGTTCGCCTTCGTGAGCGCCACAATGGTACTGATCGTCAGCCTGGTGACCGACCATGGCGCGCTGCTGGCGCGGGCCTACGCACAGAGCTGGGCCGCGGGCCTCTCGCTGGTGACGATCTGGTGGGTCTGGACCGGCAAGGTCCGGCTGGCGCAGCGCCACCGCATCGCGACGATTCTGGCGTATCTCAGCCTGATTGCCTGTGCGGTGCACGACATGGCCCTGGTGACCGGCGATATCGATCCGGCCGGGCCGAGTTACCTGTTCTGGGGCTTCACGCTGGTGCTGGTGGTGTACGCGCTGATTTCGGGCGACTACATCATCCGCACGCTGAACCGGGCTGAGAACGTCAACATGGAGCTGGAGCAGCGCATCCAAAGCAAGTCGGCCGAACTCGAAAACAGCTACCTGCAGCTGCGCAAGACGGAAATGGCCGGTGCCTTGTCATCTGCCCGGCTGCAGGAGCGCGAACGCCTGCTGCGCGACATGCACGACGGCCTGGGTGCCCACCTGATGACTGCGCTGCGTGGGGTCGAACGCTCCGCACTGAATCCGGAACAGATTGCGCAGTCACTGCAGGACGGCATCGACGAGCTGCGCATGATGATGGACAGCGCCGACATGGGCGCCGACCTCCCGGCTGCGCTGGCCGCGTGGCGCAACCGCTGGGACAACCGGCTGGGCGCCGCCGGCGTGCAGTTGCACTGGCATCTGGACGATGCGCTCGACAACATGGCGGTGGACAGCGACGCGCTGCTGCAGATCATGCGAATTCTGCAGGAGGCAGCCACCAATGTGGTCAAACATTCCGGCGCCCGCAACCTGCGGCTGAAGGCCTTGCACGTGGTGCAGCCCGGGCAGACCAGCCTGGTCATCGAGACGCAGGACGACGGCCGAGGACTGCCAGCGCAAGACACGCAGCCCCACCAGCGCGGTCTGAAGAACATGGTGCACCGGGCCACGCAGATTGGCGCGACACTGGAGATCGCCAGCGTCCAGGACGGCGCCAACAAGGGATGCCGGGTGCGCTTCACGCTGCCGATCGACCCGCCACCTCAACGGCCGGAGCGGCGCAAATCGGCCCGCCCTGAAATCGGCTAGTACCGCAAATCGGCCACTTGGCACTGCGTCGCCACGTGCCTGCGTTGCCTGGAAGCCGCTAACTGACCAGGCCGCGCCGTGCCGCCTCCACGGCCGCTTCGGCGCGTGAGGATATGTCGAGCTTGCGGTAGATGTCGCGCACGTAGCTGGTGACGGTATGCGCACTGATGCCCAGCAGCGTGGCGGCCTCCGGTACCTTGTAGCCCTTGCCGATCAGGCGCAGCACATCGACCTCGCGCTCGGTCAACTGGCGCTGCGGCCCCCCGGGCTCGCGCGCCGGGTCCGCCACCAGGGGCATGCTGCCGGAATTGCGATTCAGGTATTCGTCGGGCAGGTCGCGGAAATGCTGCAGCATGCGCAGCGCAATGGACGGCGACAGCGCCGGCTCGCCCAGCCGGATCCGCTGCAACTGCGAGACCACGACGGAGCTGGGCTGGGACTTGAGGATGTAACCGGTGGCGCCGGCGCGCAAGGCCGGGAAGACATGGGTGTCGTTGTCGTGGATGGTCGCGACGATGACCGCCGCACCGGGCCGGGCGGTCACCAGCTCGGAGATCAGCTCCTCGCTGGTGCCGTCGGGCAGCCCCCAGTCGACCAGTGCCAGCCCGTAGGCATGCCCGGTCATGCGTTCCCGGGCCTGGGCCAGGGTCGAGGCAGTATCCACCTGCCGCACCTCGGGCAAGGCGCGCGGCAGCAGTTCGGCCAGCCACTGGCGCGGCTCGTCGAGATCCTCGACGACCAGGGCCCGATCGAACAAGTTGGCAGGGGGCAGTTGGCGTTGCATCGATCGGGGAGGAGTGACTTCCTGTTACTGGACGTCCGCCAGCTTACACCCCTTTGACAGGAATAGGCCTGTGAGGTGCTCCTTGCGCCCCTGCGCCTGCTGCCCCAGCAACGCGTTCTGCTGCGCCTGCTGGGCCATGGCCTGCTGGTTGGCCACCTGCTGCTGGGCATTGTTGTTCGCCGCCTGCTGCGCCACACCGCCGAGCAGACCGCCCAACAGCGAGCCGCCACCGATATTGCCGAAGCCGCCGAAACCGCTGCGTGCCGCGCTGTTGACGACCGCCGCCTGTGCCACCGCACCGGCCACCTGTGCTGTCGCGTTGGCGTTCGGATCGACGGCGGCCACCGGTTGCACCGGCTGCGCGGCACGGGCCACGACCGCATCCATCTGCAAGGTCTCGGTGTAGATCTGCTTGCAGCTCAGGTCGTTGTCGCTCAGGCGCACGCGCTCGATGGTCTGGGCCTGGACGGCCATGCTGGTCAGCGCGACGGCGAACAGGCCGCAGACGGCCGCTCGGCGACGGGAAAGGATCGATGGGGACACGGGGACATCCTTATGTGTGGGGAGTGAACGGCCGCGTACACATGCCCCTGTCACAAGACATGCCAGCCACCAAGATCGCGAACATATCACCCGCCCACCGCTGCGTCACCCCCCATCTGGAGGGGATCGCGCCGCCCCGCAGCCGTACAGCGCCGGATCAGGGGCTTTCGGCAATGGCCTTGGCCAGGTAATCGATCTTCTTCTGCAGGTCGGTCTCGGTATCGGCATGTTGCTGCGCGATCTCCTGGAACACGAACTGGACCTCGATGAAGGCATCGACCATGTCCGGCGCGAACTGGCCGCCACGCTCCTGGAAGATCAGCTGCACGGCCCGGTCGTGCGGCACACCGGCGCGGTACACCCGGTCGCTGGTCAACGCATCGTAGGCATCGGCAATGGCCATGACGCGCGCCGCAGCCGGTGTCTGCTCGCCTTCGAGTCCTTGCGGATAGCCGTTGCCGTCCCAGCGCTCGTGATGGCCATAGGCGATCTGACGCGCAAACTCCATGAACGGAAGTTCCACGCCCGCGTCGCGGTGGATCTGTTCGATGGTGTCGCGGCCGGTCACCGGATGCATGCGAACAATCTCGATCTCGTCGCTGCTCAGGACGCTGGGCTTGAGCAGAATACGGTCCGGCACTGCGGAATTGCCGATGTCGTGCAGGGCCGCGCCCCGCACCATCGCGTCGATGACCGGCTCGGTCCAGTCGCTGGCGTACGGGGCGGCCGAGGCATGTAGTTGCGTCGCCAGCGTCTGAACGTACATCTGGATGCGACGGATATGGCCGCCGGCTTCGCCGGGCTCGGCCATGCCGGCCATGGCCAGCACCATCGCATCGAGGAGTTTGCCAGGGGTGTCTGCGACGGTCGCGGCCGGCAGCGTGTCGCCGGCAGTGGCATCAGATGGGGAATCGGTCAGGCTCAAGACAGGTCTCCGCGGTGAGGTTGCGACCCGATATTACGCCTGTCGCGGAACCGCGGCGGCAGCACCCGGCAGCGGGGCGAACGGAAGCCGGTACGCCCACAACGACCGGCCGTCGGGCAACACTTGTTCGATATCGGCGCCCTGGCCGGCGATCGGAAACTCCAGGCTGACCAGCCAGGCGCCGTCGCGCATCTGCGCAGCCGCCTTGGCCGCAGCGCGCGCCATGCTCTCGGGCCGCTGAAACAGGTAGACCATGGCGTACGGCTGCCAGTCGTCCTGCCAGATATCGCCCTGGCGCACCCGGGCCCAGCGACAGCGCCAGGCGCAGGCAGCGCGTAGCGGCCAGCTCCATTCCAGGCCATGCAGCTGCGCCTGCGGATAGGCCGCATGCAAGGCCCGCAGGCCATCGCCCAGGCCGCAGCCGGCATCGAGCACCAGCGCTCCGTCAGGCAGCGGCAGCCGGGCCGGCAAGCCGTCAAGGGCACCGGACGGCGTCGGGAACAGCGGCGCATCGCGCCAGGCCTTGAACGGGTAGAACAGCAGCAGCACGGCCAGCAGCAACAACCAGATGGCGTTGGGCACGGCGGCTGCGCCCGTGGCCACCAGCGACACCGGAAAGCCGGCGGCCATGATCAGCCGGCGCCAGCCGCTGTTGCCGGCCAGGCTCAGCAACAGGCCGGCCAGCACCGCGCAGACCAGGGCCGTGGAAGGCGCCAGCCCCAGCGCGGCCCCGCCCCGGAAAACCAGCCAGCCCACGGCCCAGACCAGGACCGCCGGCAACGGCCAGGGCAGGCGCACGGTCATGGCGCCGGCTTACCGCGTCGCGTGCTGGCTGATCTTGTCGATCAGGCCGTTGAGCTCCTCGAGCGAGCCGAACTGGATGGCCAGTTCGCCGAGCTCCTGCATGCGACCGCCGCGCTTGACGCGCTTCTTGATGCGCACCTCGACGTCGGCCGTCAGCAGATCGGACAGCTCCTCCTCCAGCCGCTTGAGATCGCGGGACTTTTCCTTCTTGGGCTTGGGCGAGGTCAGCGCGAATTCGGCACTGAGCTTCTTGACCAGGGCCTCGGCCTCGCGCACCGACATCTTGCGCGCGGCGATCTGGGTGGCCGTCGTGATCTGCGACGATTTCTCCAGCGCCAGCAAGGCGCGTGCATGGCCCATCTCCAGGTCGCCCGCCATCAGCATGGTCTGCACCGGCTCGGCCAGCTGCAGCAGGCGCAGCAGATTGCTGGCCGCGCTGCGCGAACGCCCCACCGCCTGCGCCGCCTGCTCGTGCGTCAGACCGAACTCCTTGACCAGGCGCTGCAGACCCTGGGCCTCCTCCAGCGGGTTGAGGTCTTCCCGCTGCATGTTCTCGATCAGCGCCATCGCGGCTGCGGACTCGTTGCCGACGTCGCGCACCAGCACCGGCACACTGTCCAGGCCCGCCAGGCGCGCGGCGCGGAAACGCCGCTCGCCCGCAATGATCTCGTAGACCGGCCGATCGCCCCGCGTCAGCGCCTGCTGTCCGGCATCGCCCTGCGGCTGCATGGCGCGCAGGCGCTGCAGGCCATCGGCAGCGTCCAGACGGCGCACCAGGATCGGCTGCATGATGCCCTGCGCCTTGATCGACTCGGCCAGCTCGTACAGGGCGCCTTCGTCCATGTGGGTGCGCGGCTGGTACTGCCCCGGGACCATGTCGGTCAGCAGCAGTGTGGCCGGCTGCACCGGTGCGGTGTCGGCACCGGTGCCGGTATCGTCGGCCTGTGCCGCCGGGCCGAGCAAGGCCTCCAGTCCCCGGCCCAGTCCCTTGAATTTCTTGGTGGCCATGGTCAGCCCTCCTGTTGCTGTTGTTTGAATGGTGTCGCCGGCGCATCGGCCAGCTGGGCGAGCAAGGCATGGCCTTGCGGCCAGTCGCCCAGCCCGGATTCGGCATTGATGTGGCCGCAGTTACCGCAATCGATGAACTGCGCGCCCCAGGCCTGGGCAAATTCCTGTGCCCGCTCGAAACTGCAATACGGGTCGTCGCGGCTGCCCAGCAAAAGACTGGGGAACGGCAGTGTCTGGCGCGCGATCCGCCGCCAGCTGCCGAGCACACCCGCCAGCGCGTCGCGCTGCGGGTCGCCGGGCGCCACCAGCAAGGCACCCCGGACATGTATGCTCAGCGCGCTGCTGGCGGCCCAGGCTGCCACCAGCTGGCAACCCAGACTGTGCGCCACCAGGACGATGTCGGCCGGCGCATCGGGCGCCTTTTGCGCCACATGGTCCAGCACCACGTCCTGCAGCCGCGCGATCCAGTCACCGCGCAAGGGCTGCATCCAGTCGTGTTGCTGCACCCGCACATAGCCGTGCTTGCGCTCCCAGCGGCTCTGCCAGTGCGCGGGGCCCGAATTCTGCCATCCGGGCAACAGCAATACCTTGGCATCGCTCATTAGCTACAAAATTGAGAGCAAACTATTGTTTTCAGAAGAGGTCATCTGGCATCTGGCATCTGGCGTCAGGCGGCCGGGATCGACAATTTGGCGATACGTGCCACCATTTCCTCGGCGAATGCAACATAGGCCAGCGCCCCCTTGGACGCCGGATCGAAGACCACACCCGGCACGCCATAGCTGGGGGCTTCGGCCAGCCGCACGTTGCGCGGAATCACGGTGTCGAACACCTTCTCGGCAAAATGCCCCTTGAGCTGGTCGCTGACCTGTTGCTGCAAGGTGATGCGCGGGTCGTACATGACGCGCAGCAGGCCGATCACCGCCAGATCCTTGTTCATGTTGGCGCGTACCTGGCGGATCGTGTTGACCAGATCGGTCAGGCCCTCGAGCGCAAAGTACTCACACTGCATCGGAACGATCACGCCATGGGCGCAGCTCAAGCCGTTGAGCGTGAGCATCGACAAGGACGGCGGGCAGTCGATCAGCACGAAGTCGTACTGCGCATCGACTTCGGCCAGCGCCTCCTTGAGCCGACGCTCGCGCCGTTCGACGCCGACCAGTTCGACCTCGGCACCGGCAAGATCCCGGTTCGCCCCAAGCACGGCATAACCGCAACCGGCCGACTCCAGCTTGTCGCTGCGAACCTGGGCCTGCGCCACGGTGGCCGAGCCCAGCAGGACATCGTAGACACTGGCGGCCAGCTGGCGCTTGTCGACGCCCGAACCCATCGTGGCATTGCCCTGCGGGTCGAGGTCCACCATCAGAACCCGCTGGCCGACCTTGGCCAGGCCAGCGGCCAGATTGACGGTCGTCGTGGTCTTGCCGACGCCACCCTTCTGATTGGCGATGCAGAAAATTCGTGCCATGCGTGTGTTCCTTCGGTGCGCGGACGGGGCTCAGGCTGCTACAGCCACGGACAGGTGCTCATCAATCCCAATGGCAGGGCTGCGCCCCGCTGGCAGCAACCCGCACCGGGACGTACATCGGCCATCGGCCCGCGTGCAGGTAAAGCGCTGCCGCGCGCGGGGCATGGAGGCGATCAGCCAGGCGTCGATTCGGCGCTGGGACAGGCGAGGCTCTTTCACGCGTTCAGTTGCCAATCGCGAGCTTGACGCCGAAACCAATCAGGAACAGGCCAGCAATCTTGTTCAGGATGCGCGAGATGCGGGGGCTGGCGCGCATGCGCTCGGCCAGGAAGTGCGACATCAGCACCATGGTGAGTCCGTAGGCAAAGGTCAGCATCGAAACGGTGGCCGCCATCACCCCGAAGGTCAGCAGCCCCCGGTGCCGGGCCGGATCGACGAACAGCGGAAAGAAAGCCATGTAGAAAACAATCGCCTTGGGATTGAGCAACGTGATCGCAAAGGCCTGGCGCAGAAAGTGGCTGGGGCGAATGTTCAGGATCGGCTTGTCACCAGGGCCCGCCAGGAGCATGCGCAAACCGAGCCATGCCAGATAAGCGGCGCCCAGCCATTGCACCGCATGGAAGGCAGTGGGAGTCGCGGCCAGCAAGGCGGCGACGCCGGCCACCGCCAGCCACATCAGGACCTGGTCTCCGAGCATCACCCCCAGCGTGGCGGCCAGGCCGCCACGGATCCCGCCCTTGCTGGTGGACGTGATCAGGGCCAGGTTGCCGGGGCCGGGGATCATCAGAAAGACGATGACGGCGATGACGAACGCACCGTAGTCCGCAATGCCAAACATGGGGAAGTTCCTTGAGGGTGAGAGGCGAGTTTACTGCCTACATCCGTGG
>Ga0116169_1001458_pt1 | contig 19580 bp, 15 predicted proteins | sample AD_UKC130_MetaG_FD_89796 | JGI IMG/M metagenome (GOLD analysis project Ga0116169, IMG submission 89796) | Active sludge microbial communities of municipal wastewater-treating anaerobic digesters from Canada - AD_UKC130_MetaG | ecosystem: Engineered > Bioreactor > Anaerobic > Digestate | place...
AAGGTGCTGAACACGGGCCACCGCAACGGCTCGCACTGGCGGCCCGCGGAAGTGGATGTCTCCATCCGCCCCGGGTGGTTCTACCACGCCCATGAGGATGACCAGGTGCGCTCGCCTGAGAACCTGCTCCAGGTCTACTATGAGTCCGTGGGCCGCGGGTGCAACCTCCTCCTCAACCTGCCCCCGGACCGGCGCGGCCTCATCCACGAGCGCGATGTCGCCTCGCTCCGCGAATGGCGGCGCATCCTGGACGCCACCTTCGCCACCGACCTGGCCCGCGGCGCGCGCGTGACCGCGAGTAACACGCGCGGCAACGACCCGCGCTTCGCGCCCACCCACGTGATCGACGGCCGGCGCGATACCTATTGGGCGACCGATGATGACGTGCGGACACCGGAGCTCGTCCTGGACCTGGGCCGGCACGCCACTTTCAACGTGGTGTGCGTCCGGGAGTATCTCCCTCTTGGCCAGCGCGTCGATTCGATTGCCCTGGACCGTTGGGATGGCGAGCGGTGGGTAGAGTTCGCGAGCGCGACCGGCATCGGCGCGCAGCGCCTGATCCGGCTGCCGGAGCGGATTACCACCGACCGAGTGCGCCTGCGCGTCACCGGGTCGCCCGTCTGCCCGGCGATCTCGGAGCTCGGGCTTTTCGCGGAGCCATGACGGCGCATCCATCCCAAGGAGGGCCGCCAGGCGTGGAGAAAGAGACGCCGGGAGGAGTTCCATGAGCGAGTATCGCGTTGGAATCATCGGGTGCGGGCGACCGCACAAAACGGAAGGATCCACGGGCTACGGGCAGGCACACCGGCACATGCTGGGCTATCAGGCGTCGCCAGAAGCGCGCCTCGTCGCCGTGGCGGATATCGTTGAGGAGAACGCGCGCGCGTTCCAGGAACAGTACGGCGCCGAGAAGAGCTACACCGATTACCGGGAGATGCTCGAGAAGGAGCGCCTGGATGTGGTGAGCATCTGCACCTGGCCGCACCTGCACGCGCCGATGGTGTGCGACGCGGCTGAGGCAGGTGTGCGCGCCATCTTCTGCGAGAAGCCGATGGCGACCACCTTCGGCGATGCCAAGCGCATGGTAACCACCTGCGAGAAGACCGGGGCACTCCTGGCGTTCTGCCACCAGCGCCGGTTCAACCCGGTTTTCCGCAAGGCGAAAGAGATCCTCAAGTCGGGCGCCATCGGCGAGCTGCGTCGGCTGGAGGCGTCGTGCAGCAACCTCTTCGACTGGGGCACCCACTGGTTCGACATGCTCTTCTACTACAACGACGAGACTCCGGTCGAATGGGTCATCGGGCAGATCGACATCCGGGATACCCGGCCCGTCTTTGGTGCGCCGTGCGAGGGCCAGGGGCTGAGCCACTTCAAATACCGCAACGGCGTGCGCGGGCTGATGATCACCGGCTATGAGGCCGACCTGGGCGCGAGCAACCGGCTGATCGGCACCGATGGCGTCATCGAAGTCGGGGTAGCGGGCGGGCCCGACCTGCGCGTGTGGACGAAGGGCAGCGCCGGCTGGGAGACGGTTCCCGTCGAGGGCGGCCTGCACGGCTCCGATGGGTTCCGCCTGGGGGTGCTGGACCTGCTTGATGCCCTGAAGACGGGCCGCGAGCCGGAGCTATCCGGGCGGCGCGCGTTCCAAGCCACGGAGCTGATCTTTGCCACCTACGAGTCGAGCCGCCGGCGCGGGCGCGTCGATCTCCCGCTGGAGATCGAGGATTCGCCGCTGCAGGAGATGCTCGACCAAGCCTGACTCCAAGATGCGAGGAGCGGCGGATGCACCCGCCCCCGCTCCTCGCATCGCACCACACCCCACCCACGCGCAGTAGGTACGCCCGAGGCATCAACGCACCCGCCCCAAGCAGGCCGCACCCCGTCTCCGCGCTCCCCACCCCTCTCCGGACCCGGTTTGGCCCGCCGCCGAGGGGGAAACCTCGCCTGAGGATATCCCATGGGAGGAGATGGGGATGAAGGCGGTTGTCTACCACAAGCCGAAGGAGATCCGCGTTGAGGACGTAGATGATCCCAAGATCCAGGACCCGAGAGACGCCATTGTGCGCGTCACCTCGACGGCCATCTGCGGCTCGGATCTGCACATCTATAACGGGACCTTCCCCCAGGCGAGGCCGATGGTGCTCGGCCACGAGTTCATGGGGGTTGTTGAGGAGGTCGGGAAGGAGGTCAGTACCCTGAAGAAGGGCGATCGTGTGGTGGTGCCCTTTCCCATTGCGTGCGGCACGTGCTGGTTTTGCCATCATGATCTCCCGATCCACTGCGAGAACTCTAATCCGAAGCACTACGGCCCAGAGGGTGGCGTGCTGAAGGAGAAGGGCGGCGGCCTCTTCGGCTATACAGACCTCTACGGAGGCTATGATGGCGGCCAGGCGGAGGCAGTGCGCGTGCCTTACGCCGACTATGGTCCCCGGAAAGTGCCCGAGGGCGTTCCCGACGAGCAGGTTCTGTTCCTCACTGATATCTGGCCCACGGGATGGGCAGCCCTGGATTGGGCACAGCTTCGCGGGGGAGAGACCGTCGCGGTGTTCGGATGCGGACCGGTGGGCCTTATGGCGCAGAAGGCCGCTTGGATTCAGGGCGCCGGGCGGGTCATCGGGATCGACATCCAGGAGTACCGTCTGGAGATGGCACGCAAGGCGGCCAACGCGGAGACGGTGAAGGGAAAAGGCGACCACGTGGTGCAGGCGATCCGCGATATGACCGATGGCCGCGGCGCCGATGTCTGCGTGGATGCCGTCGGCATGGAGGCGGATATCGGGGCGCTTCGGAAGGCAGCAGCTGCAATCCACCTCGAGGCCGGGACCATCGACGCGCTGCAGACCGCGATCCGCGCGGTGCGCCGGGGTGGCGCCGTTCCCGTCGTAGGCGTCTACGGCACCAGTTACGACAACTTTCCCTGGGGTCAGATCTTCGACAAGGGGCTTCGCTTCCATGCCGGACAGGCCCCCGTACACTACTACATCGACCGCCTGATGCAACTCATCCTGGAGGGAAAGGTGACTACGCACGACATCATCACACACACCCTGCCCCTCTCCGAGGCGCCCAATGCCTACCGCATCTTCAACGAGAAGGAGGATGGGTGCGTGAAAGTGGTGCTCAAGCCCTGAGATGTGGAGCGACGGGGCCGCGGATCGAGGCGATGCGCCCGGCTTGAAGCTCGCGGCAGACGCACTGCCGGCGGGCAGCCTGGCGCGTTACGCCTCGCGCCGCCGCTGGTGCGATCCGTAGCCACTCCCTGGACGGCGCCCGATGCTTTGGAGCTTCGCGAGAAGCCGGGCGCGGCTCTCGGCGGGGGTATCGGTAGCGCCCGCCTTACCCGGATAGAGCGCGTAACTCTGCCTGTAGCCCATCTCGGTGACGTTCAGCATCACGACGTTCGCGCCGCGCTGGAGAGCGAGGATCCGGCCTTCTGGGAGCAGCGTCTCCATCGCGGTGGTCGCGGGGATGTTGATATCCGGCAGGAGCAGCCGGGTGATCGCCATCACCTTGCAGCTGAGCTCGAAGCTGCCGTTCGGGCTGCCAGCCAGCGGCGTGTCGGGGTTGGCGATGAAGGGGCCAATGCCGATCATGTCGGCATTCAGCTCACGAAAGAAGAGGATGTCGTCGGCGAGAGACTCCAGGCTTTGCCCGGGGATGCCCACCAGGCAGCCCGTGCCCACCTCGTAGCCCAAGTCACGGAGGTCATGGAGGCAGCGCACGCGGTTGTCCCAGTCCATGCCGGGATCCATCGCCCGGTAGAGGGCGCGGTCGGTCGTCTCAATCCGCAGGAGGTAGCGGTCAGCGCCGGCTTCGCGATAGGCCTGATACACCTCGCGCGGCTTCTCGCCCATGGAGAGCGTCACAGCCACGTCGAGCGCCTTGATTCTGCGGATGAGATCGCACATCCGGTCCACCGGCAGGATGTTCGCCTCGCCAGATTGAAGTACCACGGTGCCATAGCCGAAGGAACGAGCGGTTTCGGCGCAGGCGAGAACCTGCTCTGGCTCCAGGCGGTAGCGCGACAGGCGGCGGTTATCGCGGCGGAGACCACAGTAGAGGCAGTTGCACTTGCAGATGTTGGAGAACTCGATCAGCCCGCGCAGGTGTACGGCATCGCCGACATAGCGCGCGCGCACGCGGTCCGCCGCGGCGTAGAGCGCGCCGTCATACGCATCCGTTTCCAGCAGGGCCACGATCTCGTCGCGGGTGAGGGAATGCGTCACTTCCGCCTCGGCTAGGCGCGAGGCAAGATCGGTTTTGCTGCATTTCTGTGCATTCATGCTTGGCGCTTCCTCCTTCCGCTGGCGTGAATGCGCGGGCCGGCCGATTCCGGGAGGGCAGCGCGGGTGCTCATCGCCCGCGCCGCCCCGAAGGTGCAGGAGGAAGAGGGCGGTCCCCCATATGGGGTGAAAGGGGTCCAGAAGGGGCAGCACGCCCTCCCCTCTTGCATCAGGCGCGCCCGTTGCGCGCGCCCGAACCGATTAGCTCGATACGCCGGCCTCCGTGGCACCCGCCTTCGCGAGCTCGCTCTCCAGGACATCGAGCGCTTTCTGGAGCGTGCACCGCTCTACCACCGTATCGTTGATCGCGACGGTTGGACCGCGGTCGCACCGCTCGAAGCAGAAGGTGGCGTTGACATCCACCAGGTGCACTAGGCCGCGCTCCTCGATCTGGTCAATCAGAGACTGCAGGAGACGCTGGGATCCGCGGACCATGCAGCTCGTGCCGACGCAGATGTTCACCTTCACCTTCGCCTGGCCGTTGCCATTCACCAGGGCGATCTCCTCGTCGCAGATGCGCCGGCGGCTCGTGTAGTTCGTGTGCAGCAGGTGGTGCGCCTTCTCGCCGCCCACCTCGCCGAGGTGCCGGTCGTAGCACTCGGTGACCACGTGGTTCTCCTGCGACTTGTGGAACTCGAGCATCTTGTCCGAGTCGTAGAGACCGCGGGCGCGCAGGCGGCTGGCGCCCGGATCGCGAGAGACAGGCTGGCCAGCGCCGCCGATGCAGCCGCCGGGGCAGCTCATCACCTCGACGATGTCGTAATCACACTCGCCTGCCATCACGCGCTCGGCCACCCGGCGCGCGTTCGCGAGCCCGTGGACGATGGCCAGCTTCAGATCGACACCCGGGGCGACGTTCACGGTCGCCTCGCGCAGGCCTTCCTCGCCGCGCACGGCGCGGAAGTCGACGCCTTCCAGGCGAGTCCCGCTCACCTTCTCCACTGCGTAGCGGAGCACCGCTTCGGTGACACCGCCGGACGTCCCGAAGATGACGCCCGCGCCCGTCTTGAACCCGAACGGCATATCGAGCGATTCAGGCTCCAGCCGGCTGAAGCGGAGGCCCTGCGCCTCGATCATGCGGCCCAGCTCCTGGGTCGTCAGAACGTAGTCGACGTCCGGAATGCCATCCTGGATGAACTTCTCCTGCCTCGCCTCGAACTTCTTCGCCGTGCATGGCATGATCGAGACGATCACCAGGTCCTTGTTCTCCACGCCCAGCTTCTCTGGGAGCACCTCGCGGGCGATGGAGCCGAACATCTGCTGGGGCGACCGGCAAGAGGAGAGATGCGGGAGCAGGCTGGGATAGTACTGCTCCGCGAACTTCACCCACGCCGGGCAGCAGGAGGTGAAGATCGGCAAGCGCTCGCCCTTCTCCTTACGCGCGAGGAACTCGGTCGCCTCTTCGATCACCGTGAGGTCCGCCGCGAAGGAGGTGTCGTAGACCTGGTCGAAGCCCATCGCCTTGAGCGCGGCCACCGTCTGGCCCATGCTCACCGTGCCAGGGGCCAGCCCGAAGTGCTCGCCGATGGCGACGCGCACCGCGGGAGCGATCTGGGCCACCACCTTCTTCTTCGGGTCGCTCAGCGCTTCCCAAACCGCGTCGATCTCCGACTTCACCGTGAGCGCCCCCGTGGGGCAAACCGAGGCGCACTGGCCACAGTAGACGCACTCGACGTGCTTCAGGTCCTTGCCAAAGGCGGGCAGGACCGCCGTGGACGCGCCTCGGTAGGCGAAATCGATCGCGCCAATTCCCTGGATCTCGTGGCAGACGCGCACGCAGTCGCCACACAGGATGCACTTATTCGGGTCGCGCACAAGCGAGGGCGAGCTGCGGTCCACCGGCACCGGTTGGTGGGTGGACTTGAAGCGCACCTCGTCGACGCCCAGGCGCCGAGCGATCTCCTGAAGCTGGCAGGAGGCGCTCTTGGAGCAGGTGGGGCACGTCTTCTCGTGGTTGGCCAGCAGCAGCTCCACGGCGATCTTGCGGATCTCGCGGATCTCCTGCGTGGTCGTCTTTGCCTTCATGCCCGGTTCCGGGGGCGTGGAGCACGAGCCGACGATCCCCCGCCCTTCCACCTCCACGAGGCAGAGGCGGCAGGCACCGTAGACGCTGAGGTGAGAATGGTAGCAGAAGGTCGGAATGTCAATCCCCGCCTTCCGGATCACCTCGAGCAGGTTGCGCTCGCCCTCGATCCGGACCTCTTTCCCATCTATCGTTAGAAACTCGTTATCGCTCATTATCCGTACCATTCCTGGTCAGGGCCACCGTCATTGAACAACGCGGCTAGAGACCTGTGACCGCCCCGAACTTGCAGCTCTCGGCGCAGACGCCACAGCGGATGCACTTCTCAGGATCGATGGCGTGGGGCATCTTCCTGTCGCCGCTGATGGCGCCGACCGGGCACTTCTTGGCGCACAGCGTGCACCCCTTGCAAAGCGCAGGGTCGATCGCGGGCACGAGAAGCGCCTTGCACTGGCCAGCCGGGCACCGCTTCTGGACGACGTGCGCCTCGTACTCGGCGCGGAAGTAGCGCAGCGTGGAGAGAACCGGGTTGGGCGCCGTCTTGCCCAGGCCGCAGAGCGAGCCCTTCTGCACCGCGCGGGCTACCTTCTCGAGCAGGTCCAGCGTCTCGAGCGTGCCCTGGCCCTCGATGATCTCCTCGAGGAGGGCGAGCATCTGCTTGGTGCCCTCGCGGCACAGGACGCACTTGCCGCACGACTCGTTCTGGGTGAACTGCATGAAGAAGTGGGCGATCTTGACCATGCAGGTCTGTTTGTTCATGACGACGAGACCGCCGGAACCGACCATGGCGCCCACGCTCCGCAGCGAGTCGTAATCGAGCGGGAGATCGAGTTGAGCCTCGGTGAGGCAGCCGCCGGAAGGCCCGCCGATCTGCACCGCCTTGAAGCCCTCGCCCGTGATCGCACCCGTCGCATCGGTGACGCCGCCGCCGATGTGGTGGACGATCTCGCGCAGGCTGGCTCCGAAAGGCACCTCGATGAGGCCGGTGTTGGCCACATGCCCGGTGAGCGCGAACGTCTTCGTGCCGGGCGACTTCTCCGTGCCCATGGCCCGGAACTCCGCGGCGCCCGCGCTCAGGATCAGCGGGATGGTCGCCAGCGTCTCCACGTTGTTGATCACCGTGGGCTTTCCAAAGAGACCGCTCTGCGCCGGGAAAGGCGGTTTGGGGGTCGGCATGCCGCGCTTGCCCTCGATGCTCGAGATGAGCGCCGTCTCCTCACCGCACACGAAGGCGCCCGCGCCCTCCATCACCTGGATGCGGAAGGAGTGGCCCGTGCCGAAGACGTTGTCGCCCAGAATGCCAAGCGCCTCAGCGTCCGCTAGCGCCTTGCGCACGCGGCTAACCGCGAGCGGATACTCGGCGCGAACATAGATGTAGCCTTCATCCGCCCCGATGGCGCGCGCCGCGATCATCATCCCCTCGATGATGCTGTGCGGGTTGCCCTCCATCAAGCTGCGATCCATGAAGGCGCCCGGGTCGCCCTCGTCTCCGTTGCAGATGACGTACTTCTTGGGCCCCGGCTGCTGGAGCGTCAGGCTCCACTTCTTCCCCGTGGGGAAACCGCCGCCGCCCCGACCGCGCAGTCCAGAGTAAGTGACCTCCTCGCAGACCGCTTCTGGCGTCATTCGGGTAAAGGCCGCCTCCGCAGCGCGGTAGCCCCCGTTATGGATGTACTCGCGGATATCCTCGGGGTCGATGGCGCCACACGCCTTGAGCACGTAGCGGTGCTGAAGCGTGTAGAAGGGGATCTCGCCGGTGCCGCGACACTGCTTGCCGCTGAGCGGATCGGTGTAGAGCAGGCGCTCCACCACTTCGCCGCCCTGCAGGGTGGTCTCGATAATCTCCGCCACATCCTCGGGGCGAACCCGCGTGTAGAGGATCCCTTCCGGTTCGATCGTGACGAGCGGACCCTGCTGACAGAAGCCCTGGCAACCGCTCTTCGAGAGGCGAAGGTCCCCTCCCGCTGTCTCGGCACGTAGCTCCGTGGCGACCGATAGGCCGGCCGCGGCAATCTGCTGCTCGAACGCCGCATGAACCTTCAGCGCCCCATTGGCGACGCACCCCGTGCCTGCGCAGATGATCACCCGGCGCTCGTAGGTGCGCGCCGCTTGCCAGTACTCCCGGGCCACAGCATCCAAATCGGGCCGGGGCACCGGCTGCATCGTCTCGGAAACGCTCATCGTGACTCCTCGCTTGCCAGGATCTCTTCAATCACCTCGACTGCCTTCTCGGGCGTCATCTGACCATGCACCTGCTCGTTGATCACCACGACCGGAGCCAGGCCGCACGCGCCCAAGCAAGACACCGTCTCGACCGTGAAAAGCATGTCGGGAGTGGTGCTCTGCTTCTCCTTCAGCCCCAGGCGCTCGCGGATCGCCTCGAGGATCGGGATCGATCCCTTCACGTGGCAGGCCGTGCCGTCACAGAGTCGGACGATATACTTCCCCTTCGGCTCCAGCGCGAAGTGGGCGTAGAACGTGGCCACCCCATAGACGCGCGCGGGCGAGATGCCGAGCGAAGTGGCAATGTAGGTGAGCACATCCTCCGGCAGGTAGCGGTACTCCTCCTGCACCGCCTGCAGGATGGGCACCAGCCGGCCCGGGTTGCGATCGTGCTCGTCGATGATCTCGCAGACGCGCTGAAACTTGCGGTGCTGCTGAGATGCGGAGTGTAAGGCCAGAGCCATGTCAGGCTTCCCCTTCCTTCTCGAGGATCTCCGCAAGCTGTCGAGAGAGAACAGCGAGCCCTGATGAGAGATCCTCATTCTGGACCACAACATTCTCGGGAACGATGATCTTCGCTGGAGCGAAGTTCCAGATAGCGCGAATCCCAGAGGCGACCATCAGGTTGGCGATAGAGGGCGCGGCATCGGCGGGCGTCGCGATGATCCCCATGCGAATGTGCATCCGGCGAGCCAGGTCGGTGAACTTCGACAGCGGAAGCACTTCCTTGCCACGGAGTGGCCGACCCACCTTGGCGTCGTCGATGTCGAACGCAGCAACGATGTTCAGGCCGTGCCGCTCGAACCCCTCATAGCCCATCAGCGCGGCGCCCAGGCTGCCCGCGCCTACCAGGAACGCGTCCGTCGTGTTGTCCCACCCCAGGAACTCCTCAATCGCCTGGATCAACTCCGAAACGGGGTAGCCAACCCGACATTTCCCCTCGATGCCCGTCACCGCCAGGTCCTTGCGTACTTGGATGGACTCTAGATGGAGCTCGTCGGCGATGGCGGTACTCGATACGAACTCGCGACCATCCTTCTCCATCTGCCGCAACAGGCGAAGGTACGTCGGCAGCCGCCTCACTGTCGGCAGCGGCGCGCCCTTCTGCTTCCCAGTCTCCATGGGTCCCCCTCCTGAGTAACTGGCACCTCGTATGGATACGCCCTTATCGATAAATCATTATCCAATTGCATTATCGCATAGAAGAGAGCGGTTGTCAACACCCTTTTGGGAGAATCACGCGCTCGAGGGAGATCCGGGAGGCAATTCAGGCGGCGAGACGGGGGGCTACGAGGGAGAGCCCCGACGGGGCTTTGCCGGGAAGCAGCGCGGAGCTTCGGGCTCCGCGCATGCGCGCGTCCGGCCCTTTCATCCGTGGTATCGGCACCGGCGCGCGGGGCGCTCGCGCGCCGAGCCAGGGTTTGGAAGGGGGAATACCGATCGCGCGCGAAAGAGAGGGAAGGATGGACACGCGGCGATGATGGAACTGCTGGCGGATCACTGCGTCGGGGAGCCGACGATTGCCGTCCTGCGAGAGGCTGGCTACCGCGTGACGCGCCTGGTAGACGTCACCGGAGGCGGCGACGGCCCAACCCTGGCAGACGGCAAGGTCGCGGCGATGGCGGCGCGCCAGGGGCGATTGCTGCTCACCGAGGACCGCGACTTCCGCACGCGGGTGCATTACACCCACCGCAACCACCCCGGCGTGATCCTCCTCCGAGACACCGCCACCCACCGCGACGCCGTCCACCGGCGCCTTCTGCGGCTGCTCGCCTCGCCGCCAAAGCGCCTGGCGGGTTCCATTGTAGTGATCGACCGGCGCTCCGCGCGAGTTGAGCCCGCGCGCTAGCTACTCGCGCAGGAGCTGTGCCAGGCGAGCGACACCCTCTTGAATCCTCTCGGGAGTCGAGTTGGAGAAGTTGAGGCGCATATAGCGGTCGCCGCCACCTTCCGGGAAGAAGTCGCACCCGGGCACGAAGAGCACCTTGTGCTCCACCGCACGCTGCATCAGCGGCCAGGTATCTACCCCCTCGGGGCAGGTCACCCAGAGGAACATGCCGCCTTCCGGATGGGTCCACTGGTAGCGCTCGGGGAGCAAGGCGCGCAGCGCCGCGTCCATTGCCTGGTAGCGCGTTCCGTAGGAGGCGCGAATCTGCGCCAGGTGCGCCGTGGTATCGCAACTTGTCATGAACTCGCAGGCGACCCGCTGGTCCAGACTGGAGGTGTGCAGATCCGCCGCCTGCTTCAGGATGAGGAGCTTGTCGAGGATCTGCCTATCCGCCACAACCCAACCGACGCGCAGCCCCGGAGCAATCGTCTTCGAGAAGGTGCTCGCGTAGATGACGATGCCCTCGGTGTCGAGCGCCTTGATCGGCGGAACGTGCTCTCCGGTATAGCGCAGCAGGCCGTAGGGGTCATCTTCCACGATGACGAGCGACAGCTTGGCCGCCGTCTCATAGAGGGCACGCCGGCGCTCCGCAGGCATGGTGATTCCGGTCGGATTCTGGAAGTTGGGGATCGTGTAGAGGAACCGCGGCTGGTGCTTGGCGACGAGCTCCGGAAGCGCTTCGGGGATCAGGCCGTTGTCATCCGTAGGCACGGGCACGAAGCGTGCCTCCGAGCCCTGGAACGCCTGGATCGCCGCCAGATAGGTGGGGTTCTCCGTCAGCACCACATCGCCCGGATTGAGAAAACACCGCCCCAGCAAGTCCAGCGCCTGCTGAGAACCACTGGTCACCTGCACGTTCTCCACCCGGCAGGCGACGCCCCGCTGCGCCATCGCCTCAACCAAATACTCGCGCAAGGGCGTGTAGCCCTCGCTCGGGCCGTACTGCAGCGCCCACGACCCTTCGCGGATTAGAACACGGTCGCACGCCGCGCGAACAGCGTCTACAGGAAAGAGTTCAGGAGCCGGGAGCCCGCCGGCAAAGGAGATCACATCGGGCTGTTCCGCCACCTTCAAGATCTCGCGGATGGTTGAGCGCCGCATTCCCTCCAGGCGGCGCGCGAACAGGTATTCCATTGTAGCCCTTCCAAACCGAGGATATCTGAATCGTAGCACGATGCGATCCATCTGTCAACGCGAAAATCCTCCTTTCGGGATTCCCAGAACGATGCTTGACAAGCGTGCGGGGGTGTGCAATAATGGTCAATGGATACAGTTTTATCGATAAGGATCTATCCATAGCCGCCAGCAGGAGAGCGGCGAAGGACACCGGCGGAAGCCGGAACGAGTACGAGAGCGAGCAGGCAATGAGTGCACAGCTAGTGGAACCGAAGCCGACTTGGGCCAGCCAGGTGATCAAGCGGGACGAGGTGACCCGCTATTTGCAGGATGGGCGCGATTTCATTGACGACGCGGCGCTGGAGGCGCAGCTCGCCTCCGCCAAGCCGGACCCGGTGCGCGTCCGCGATATCCTCCAGAAGTCGCTCGCGATTGAGACTCTCACGACCGAGGAGACGGCAACGCTTTTGAGCGTTTCCGACGAGGCGCTGTGGGACGAGATGTACGACGTCGCGGCGCAAGTCAAGAAGAAGGTATATGACAACCGGGTGGTCACCTTCGCGCCGATTTACTGCAGCGATCTCTGCGTGAACAACTGCCTCTACTGCGGCTTCCGCGCGGGCAACAGTGGGATAAAGCGGCGTTGCCTCACCATGGAGGAGATCGCCCGCGAGGCCGAGGTGCTGGCCGGCCAGATCGGTCACAAGCGCCTGATTCTTGTTTTCGGCGAGCACCCGCGCACCGACGCGCGCTACATCGCGGAAGCGATGCGCACCGTCTACGCGGTCGAAGTGCCCACGCGCACCGGTTCCTCCACCGGGATCCGCCGGCTCAACATCAACGCGGCGCCGATGTCGATCGACGATCTGCGCCTCCTGAAAGAGGTGGGCCTGGGCACCTTCCAGGTGTTCCAGGAGACCTACCACCACGACACCTACGCGAAACTCCACCCGAACGGCACGGTGAAGTCGGACTACGCCTGGCGGATCACCTGCATGCACCGCGCTATGGAAGCCGGCGTGGATGACGTCGGGATCGGTGCGCTCTTCGGGCTCTACGACTGGCGCTTCGAGGTGATGGGCCTGGTGGCTCACGCGCACGAGCTGGAGGCGCGCTTCGGGATCGGCCCGCATACTATCTCCTTCCCGCGGCTTACCCCCGCGCTCGACACGCCGTTTGTCCAGGAAACGCGGTATCGCGTCTCCGATAAGGAGTTCAAGCGCCTGGTCTGCGTGATCCGGCTCTCGGTGCCCTACACGGGGATGATCATCACCGTGCGCGAGCGCCCGGACGTGATCCGCGAATGCATCCCGATGTGCACCCAGCGCGACGCGTCGACGCGCATCGGAGTGGGCGCCTATCAAGATGAGTACGAACAGCAGGAGGCCGACCGCCAGCAGTTCACCCTGGGCGATACCACCTCGCTCGATAGCGTGATCCGCGAGCTGGCCGAGATGGGCTACATCACCTCCTTCTGCACGGCAGGCTACCGCTGCGGGCGCACAGGAAACCACATCATGGATCTCCTCCGCTCCGGCAAGGAGGGCTGCTTCTGCAAGCTCAACGCCATCCTCACCTTCCGAGAATGGCTGGATGACTTCGCGTCTCCGGAGACCGCCAAGGCAGGCGAGCGCATCATCCAGAAAGAGATCGAGGAAACCCGTGATAAGGTGCCCGAGAAGCTCTTCCGGCAGCTGATGGCCTACTACGAGCGAACCAGCCGCGGCGAGAAGGATCTCTATTTCTAGGGGAAGCGGAGGCCGCCGGCGAGAGCCGCATTGCGGGAGACGAGGATGAACAATCAGGCACCAAAGGGAATGCGCCTGCACATCGGCCTCTTCGGGCGCACCAACGTGGGCAAGTCGTCGCTGCTGAATGCCATCACGCAGCAGAACGTGGCGATCGTCTCCGCCGAGCCGGGCACCACCACCGATCCGGTCGAGAAGGCGATGGAACTCCTGCCGCTAGGGCCGGTCCTTTTCATCGATACCGGAGGGATTGACGACCGGGCCACGCTCGGGGCGGAACGGGTGGCGCGCACGATGAAGGCGATCGACCGCACCGATCTGGCGATCCTGGTGACGGAGCCGGACGGGTGGGGCGACGCGGAAGAGGGCCTGTTGCATCGCCTGCAAGAGCGCCAGGTGCCCGTGATGGTCGTCGTGAACAAGAGGGATCAGGGCCCTACCGCGCCGGCTCTCCGCGAGCACCTGGAACGCGCCAAGATCCCCTTCGCCGAGATCTCGGCGAAGGACGCGCCGCAGGAGACGGCGGCGCTGATCAAGGAGAAGCTGCTCCAGCTGGCTCCAGAGGAGTGGATCAACAGCCGGCCGATCGTGTGCGACCTTCTCCAGCGTGGCGACACCGTGATCCTGGTGGTGCCGCTGGATGAGGAGGCGCCCAAGGGCCGGCTGATCCTGCCGGTGCAGCAGGTGCTGCGCGAGTGCCTCGAGTACGGGGTGCGCTCCTACGTGATCGGTCCGGATCAGGTGGCGGAATCACTCGATCAGCTGCGCGAGCCGCCTCGACTGGTGATCACCGATTCTCAGGCGTTCGCTACAGTGATGCCGGCGACACCGCCCGAGATCCCGCTCACCAGCTTCTCGATCCTGTTCGCGCGTTTCAAGGGCGACCTGGACGCCCTCGCGCAGGGCGCGCGCGCGTTGATGGAACTGACGCCGGAGAGCAAGGTGCTCATCGCCGAAGCGTGCACACACCACCCCTTCGGGGAGGATATCGGCCGGGTGAAGATCCCCCGGTTACTGCGCAACCGCGTCGGGGCCGGCCTGACGATCGACGTGGCGAGCGGCAAGGAGTTTCCTGAGGGCCTGGCAGACTATGACGTGGTGATCCATTGCGGCGGATGCGTGTTGAACCGCCGGGGGATGCTCTCGCGCATCTTACGCTGCCGCGAGCAGGGCGTGCCGGTCACCAACTACGGCATGGCCATCGCCGCCGCGCTTGGCAATCTCGATCGGGTGCTGCGCCCTTTCGAGACGCTACGGGATGCCCGGCCAGCCGCTTAGGCTGGGATTGACATACCTGTGGGAGGGTGCGTGGGAGGGGCCCCTGCCCGGCTGGGCCAACCACCGGGCAGGGGCGAATAGAACGCCCGCCGGTGACGCGACGAGGAGAATCATGAGCAGCCAGGGGGGACAGGTCGTTTACACGAACAAAGCACACTGCCGGGATTGCTACCGGTGTCTGCGCGTCTGCCCTGTCAAGGCCATTGGGATGGATGATGGCCAGGCCTACGTGGTGGCAGAGCGGTGCATCTCCTGCGGCACGTGCATCCGGGAGTGCCCACAGGGCGCCAAGGCATTCCGAAACGACGTCGATCAGGCAGCGCGTCTCATCGCCTCGGGGGTTCCAGTGGGTGCGAGCATCGCGCCTTCGTTCGCGTCTGCCTTCACCGAATGGGAGCGAAAGTGCCTCCCCTCGGCGCTGCGCCGGCTCGGGTTTGCCTACGTGGGCGAAACAGCCATCGGCGCCTACCATACGGCGCTGCGAACCCGCGAGATCGTGGATGCGCGCCCCAACCGGTCGCACATCACCACCGCGTGTCCCGTGGTGGTGAACTATATCGAGCGCTACCGTCCGGATCTCCTGGATCTGATGATCCCGGTCGTCTCGCCGATGCTGGCACACGCCCGGCACATCAAGGAACGCCTCGGCCATGGTTCGCGAGTCGTCTTTATCGGGCCATGCGTCGCCAAAAAGGCGGAGGCAGAACGACCGGAGAACGCCGGCGTGGTCGATTGTGTACTCACCTTCACGGAGCTGGAAGAGTGGTTCGAGCGAGAGGGCATTCAGCTGGCGCAGTGTGAAGAGAGCCATTTCGACGAGGAGCCAGAGGGTGAATCGCGCTACTTCCCGCTCGTCGGCGGGATCTTGCGTACCGCCCACATGGAGACCGATGTTCTCGCGCCGCAGACCATCTCCGCGAGCGGCTTTGACGAGCTTCGCGAGTCGCTGGAGGTGCTCAAGCCCAGCGGGCTGCCGATGATCATCGAGCCGCTTTTCTGTCACCAGGGATGCATCAACGGTCCGGCGATGCCCACCCGGGCCAACGCTTACGCCCGTCGCCAGGTGCTCCTGGGCTACGCGACGTCCGCACGCGGACGTACCCCTCAACCCTATACCGACACCCACGGTCTCGACACCCGCTTTGCGGCTCAGCCGGTCCTGGATGCCGAAGGGGTGTCGGAAGAGCAGATCCGCGCCGTCCTGGAGCAGACAGGTAAGGCGAACCCCGAGAACCAGCTCAATTGCGGCGCGTGCGGCTACGCGACATGTCGTGATAAGGCGATTGCGGTCGTCCGTGGCATGGCAGAGCCGGGAATGTGCATCCCCTACATGCGCCGCCTAGCCGAGCAGCGCACCGACCGCATCATCGAGACGAGCCCCAACGGCATCGTCATCCTGGATGAGCACCTGCGGATCTTGAGCATGAACCCGGCGTTCCGACGCTTCTTCATGTGCTCCGAGGCAGTATGTGGTCGGCCAATCTCCTACCTGATGGATGCCGAGCCGTTCGAGCAGCTCGCCACCGGAAAGACGGATCTGATCGAGACCACCGTGAAACATGCCCGGCATAACCTGGTCTGCCACCAGATCCAGTACGCGTTGCGCGAAGAGCGGCAGTACGTCGGTATCTTCGTCAACATCACGCGCACTCAGGCCGACCGCGAGAAGCTGGACCGCCTGCGGACGCAGACCGTGGCGCAGGCGCAGGAGTTGCTCCAGCATCAGGTGGAGATGGCGCAGACCATCGCCGGCTTCCTGGGCGAGAGCACGGCGCAGAGCGAGATGCTGCTCGAGCGCCTGATGCTCCTGGCCGGGGGCTCTCGCGATGGCGATGAGGGCGGAAAAAGGAACACCGATTGGATCGCGGACACCTACACGTCGAAGTAGAGGCGCACCAGATCTCCAAGCGGCCAGCGGCCCCCTGCGGCGACGTCGCGCGCTACGAGCGCTCGCCTACCGATACGGTCGTGGTCATCTGCGACGGCCTCGGCTCCGGGATCAAGGCGAACGTGGCCGCGAATATGTGCGCCGCGCGCCTGCTGGGGCTTCTGCGGCAGGGGCATTCGCTGCGCGGCGCGTTCGCAAGCGTCGCCCGGACGATGGAGCGGGTGCAGGGGTCTGGCCAGCCGTGGGCCGCGTTCACCGTGGCCCGGATCCTCAGTGACGGCATGGCCACAGTCCTCACCTACGAGATGCCCCCGCCGCTCTTCGTCACCCGGCGGTATGCCGACTTGCTGCACCCGCGGAGCATCGCCGTGGACGGCGCGGTGATCAGCGAAGCCAACCTCCACCTGGCGCCTGGCGAGGGCCTGCTCTTGGTCAGTGATGGCATCACTCAAGCCGGGCTCGGTGCCGGCTACCCCCGAGGCTGGGGCAGCGAGGGCGCGGCCAGGCATCTGGGCGAGCTGCTGCGTGACGGCACCCCCCTGCGCGAGCTCCCCCGCCGGCTCGTGAGCCAGGCGCGCAAGATCTCCCGCGGGACGGCCGGCGACGACTGCACCGCCTTGCTGGCCTCCTGCCGCCTCGGGAGCACGATCAACATCCTCACCGGGCCGCCCAAGAACGCGGCCGAGGATCTCACCGTGGTGAACCAATTCCTCATGATGGATGGCGTGAAGATCGTGTGCGGCGGCACGACGGCGAAGGTGGTCGCGCGTTGCCTTGGCAAAGAGGTGCGCATGGAGGAGAACCCGCAGAGCCTCCTCGCCCCGCCACGCTACCAGATCGAGGGCATCGGCCTGGTGACCGAAGGCGCTGTGACCCTCAATCAGCTTTACAACGTCCTGGACGAGGACCCATCTGCCTTCGAGGAGGTGAGCGGCGTCACGGAGCTGCACGCCCTCGTCCGCGCCGCCGACCGGATCAACATCTGGATCGGCGGTGCAGAGAACCCGGCCACGACGGATATCTCCTTCCGCCAGCAGGGAATCCTGAGCCGGCACAAGATCCTCCCCCTCCTCGCGAAGAAGCTGCAGGAGATGGGGAAGCTCGTCGTCGTCAAAGAGGTGTAGCCTCTCCTATGCCCGCCCGCATGCCCCGCCCGCGGTCGCGCGGGCGGGCACGCGAACAAGGGGCGCCGCGTGGTCTGGCGCATCCCCCCTATTGCGCCGTTGGGTTCAGCTTCCAGGCGATGTTGTTGTAGACGGCGTCGGCGGCCTCCCACTTCACGTGGCCGTCGATGAAACCGATATTCACCCCATCCATGTGCGGGACGAGCCACTTGTGTGTTGTCGAGACGTTCGCCCCGCACGTCCATTGGGCGCACAGCGCCGACGTCAGAATCGCTCGCGAATCACCGAGGGCCGGGTGATTGCTATCATAGCACATGTACTTCTCGGCGGGGCGTTCGATCTGGGCCAGCGTAACTGAGCTCTGTTGCCAGAGCTGGTTCGCGAAGCAGTAGTTGGGCCGGATCGGATAGGTCATGCCGTGGTAGGGGAAGTCTTTCTCGTGGTATCGGCTGCTAGGGCAGCGGTACACCATCCAGTTCTTGATGTAGGCCTGGAGCTGGTGCGGCCAGAACACCCACGGATCGACCGTAGCCGACCCGCTCGCGTAGCACGGGAATCTCTCGTCATAATCCTGGACGTACTGGAGCATCGCCATGGCGATCTGCTTCACGTTGGACTGGCACGACGACTTGCGCGCGTTCTCGCGGGCGCGCGCGAAGACCGGGAACAAGATCGCCGCCAGGATGGCGATAATGGCGATTACAACCAGCAGTTCGATTAGCGTAAAGCCTCGCTTCGCGCAACATTTCCCCGCACGAGTCGTTTCAGACATCGCCGTTCTCCTTTCGACCCAATGGGATGTGATGCCGGCCGACCAGGCCTGCATGGCGGAAGCTGTACTCTTTCTGAGAAGGGCCTAATAGCTCGGTCTCTCGCCGGCTTGACAGTGCCGTTCCACGCGCGCCTATGGATTCCTGCAAGCGATGGGGAGTAAATGGTACAGAGGAAAACAGCCATCCCCCTCCCTTAGGCATGGCTGTTTTCAGATCAGTGAGGCACTTTTCGCAACCCCGTGGCGCCGGAGCGCTGTATCAGGAGCTGCGAGAATCGACGCGCTTGATCGTCACGCGCGCGGTCGTCGCAACCGGGCGTGGTGCCGGTTTGACCGTCACGGCCGCCTTCGTTACGGCACGCCCCGACGTTTTCGCTGCGGCTGCCGCCTGCGCGGGCTTGGCGGGAGTCCGCGGCGTGGCGTTGGCACCACTGCCGCGCTGCGCCATCGTGATCGGCTGCTGCTTGGCCAGCCCGGCGAAGCGCGAATCCTTCAGACGGCGCACCACATGGACCGGCGTGCCTACCGGGGTCCAGTTGAAAAGCCACTCCGCGCTGCTCTTGGAGAGGCGGTAACACCCGTGGGACCGCCGCCGCGGCAGCTCGGGCGAGAAGAGCGCCGATTGATGGAACCCCTGCGCGGTCCATCCCATCCGCATCCAGTAGCGCATCTGCGCTCCCTTCTCGCCCGGACGGATCGGATCGCCATCGGTGTTATAAAGATTTGAGCGTTTATCAATAATCTTCTCAGTGATCCGGAAGGTGCCGATATCCTTCCAGACAAACTCCTTGCGGTTATTCGAAATGATCGGTTCGCGTACCAGACGCCCATCCTCGAGTGGATAGACAAGGGCCGTCTCCGAGTCCACTACAATCATCTTCTCGGTAGCAGCGGCTGGCACGCTCGCCATCAGAATCGCCAACGCGCCCAGCACCGCCCATTGATAGCTCTTCACCAGATCCCTTCCGCATTCATGTCTACAGATTCCCTGTGTCACACTATACAACATTCTTTTGGGTAAGGACCATGATGCCGGGGCACGGTTCCCATTCCGATTCTCTCGAGTCGGCGTGGCGGATCGCCGGGCCGGCGCGGCTGGCTATCGCAGGGTGAGGAGCACTCCGGCAACGATGAGCAGCGCGCCTGCAAGCGTCACCGGCTTGACCGATTCACCGAGGACGAACACCCCCAGGGCCATCGCCAGGACGAAGCTGAGCTTATCAATCGGCGCGACGCG
>Ga0116169_1001462_pt1 | contig 19567 bp, 17 predicted proteins | sample AD_UKC130_MetaG_FD_89796 | JGI IMG/M metagenome (GOLD analysis project Ga0116169, IMG submission 89796) | Active sludge microbial communities of municipal wastewater-treating anaerobic digesters from Canada - AD_UKC130_MetaG | ecosystem: Engineered > Bioreactor > Anaerobic > Digestate | place...
CCGTAGCCGGTTTCAAGTGGCGATGGGTGAGCCTTGCTCTCGCGCTGGCGGCTGCCGGCGGCCTGATCTTCCTCTTCACGAGCGAGACGTTCATCGTCAGCCGTGTCGAGGTCGGGGGCACAACCTACGTCCCGGCGGAGGAGATCTACACGCTGAGCGGCATTGCCAACAAGCACATCCTGCAGGTGAACCCGGAGGAGGTCGCGCAGCGCGTCGCCACCTCGCCCAGCCTTGAATCCGCCGAAGTGATTGTCGAGTGGCCCGCGCGGGTGATTATCCTCGTGCAGGAGCGGGAACCAGCCATCGTGTGGGAACAGGGCGAGTGGCGCTACTGGGTAGACAGCCAGGGGAGGCTCATGCCTGAGCGGGTGGAGATACCCTCGCTGGTGCGGGTCGTCAACGAGGGGGAGGAGATCCCCTTCCAGTGCCCCGGCCCGGCGTGCTCGGAGGCAGGGGAGATCACGATTGACCCCGCTGTTGTCGCCGGTACGCAGCATCTCAAGACTCTACGCAGCAACATTGAGATGCTATACTACGATCCCGTGCATGGCCTGAGCTACCAGGATGGGCGGGGCTGGCGCGGCTACTTCGGGGTAGGGGCTGATATGGACATCAAGCTCGCGGTCTACGAGACGCTCATCGAGGATCTGGAAGCGCGCGGGCTGGTTCCGGTGTATATTGATGTCAGCAACCCCGATGCGCCGTTCTATCGAATCGCGCGTTGAGGTATGCAACCAGTACACAGTGTGAGAAAGTAGCCAAACGGTGAGCACAGAACGCATCGTCGTCGGCGTTGACGTCGGCACAACGAAGATCTGCACGCTCGTCGGCGAGATCGGCGCCGACGAGACCATCCGCATCATTGGCGTCGGCATCGAGCCCTCTCAGGGGATGAGCAAGGGCACCGTCGTCGATGTGGCGCTGGCAACCGAAGCGGTGCGGGCCTCCAAACGGCAGGCGGAGCGGACGTCCGGCTATGAGATCGGGCGGGCGTATGTCAGCGTCGCCGGGAAGCACATCCACTCGGTGAACAGCCGGGGGGTGACGGGCCTCAGCCCGAACCGGGGCGCGGTCGAGCCGGACGACGTCGAGCGGGCGCTTGAGGCGGCACAGGCGATCGCGCTGCCGCACAACCGCGAAATCATCCACGTCATCCCGCGTACCTTCACCGTCGACGGGCAGGAGAACATCCGCAACCCGCTGGGGCTGCACGCCTACCGCCTTGAAGTCGAGGCGTACATCATCACGGCGGCGGCGTCCTCGCTGCGCAACCTGGAGAAGTGCATCAACGATGCCGGGCTGGAGGTTGACCGCTTCGTGCTGAACCCGCTCGCCAGCGCCGAGAGCGTGCTGACCCAGGCGGAGCGCGAGTCAGGGGTGGTGCTCATCGACATCGGCGGCGGTACGACAGACATCGCCGTTGTGATCGAGGGGACGGTGTGGCACACCGCCGTCATTGAGGTGGGGGGCAACCACATCACGAACGACATCGCGCACGTGCTGCACCTGCCGGTCAGCGAGGCGGAGCGCATCAAGATCGACTATGGTAACTCGCGCCCCGACACCGTGCCGACCGACCAGATCGTCACAATCCAGCCGTTTGGGGAGGACATGCCCACGCAGCTTCTGGCCTACGACCTCGCGCAGATCATCGAGGCGCGTGTGGACGAGATCTTCACGCTCGTCGTGCAGGAGCTTAAGCGTTCGGGCTACGACGGCCTGCTGCCCGCCGGTGCGGTGCTCACCGGCGGCACGTCCGCACTGAAGAACATCCGGCACAACGCCAGCGCGATCCTGCATATGCCGGCGCGCATCGCCCACCCGGAGAAGATCACCGGGCTGGTGGACAAGCTGAAGATCCCCCAGCATGCGACCGGGGTAGGGCTGCTGCAGTTCGCGCGGCGGCTCGACAGCGGCATGGCGGACAGCCTCGGCACAAGCCCGCGCCGGGGCCGGCGCTCCGGCGGCCTCGCTGTCGGCGATAAGATCGGCAACCTGCTGAAGCGGCTGCTGCCCGACGAATAACGGGGTGGTGGCTTCCGGGCCGGATGGCGCTTGTACTGCCGCCGGGCAAAAATACGTACAAGTTCCCGTTTTTAGTTGCATCATTTTTCACTTTATTGATAATGAGGATATGTGGGGTGGTTACCTCGTGCGTCTATATGCCAAAAGTTGGTATATAATCGCATAATCAGCCAACAATCCGGACGGATCAGGGTGGGTCAGTCCTCAGCGGTGATCCACAGCATTAGCCAGGAGAAATACCCATGGTGGACCAGGAAGCTCAGTCATCGTCCTACGCCAAGATCAAGGTGATCGGTGTGGGCGGTGGCGGCAACAATGCCGTGAACCGCATGATTGAAGAAGGTATGCAGGGCGTCGACTTCGTCGCCGTGAACACGGACGCGCAGGCCCTGGACTCGTCGCTTGCCAAGCACCGGGTGCAGATCGGCAAGAAGCTGACCCGCGGCCTTGGCGCAGGCGGCGACCCGGAGGTGGGGCGCAAGGCGGCAGAGGAATCCCGCGATGACCTTGCCAAGATCGTTGGCGAGGCGGACATGATCTTCATCACGGCGGGGATCGGCGGTGGCACCGGCACCGGTGCATCGCCCATTATCGCCGACATCGCCAAGAAGTCGGGCGCGCTGACCATCGGCGTGGTGACCAAGCCCTTCAGCTTTGAGGGGCGGCAGCGCGAGCGGGTCGCCATCGAGGGCATCGAGCGGCTCAAGAACGCAGTGGACACGCTGATCGTCATTCAGAACGATCGCCTGCTCAAGATTGTCGACAAGCGAGCCAGCCTGAAAGAGGCCTTCTCGGTTGCCGACGATGTGCTGCGCCAGGGTATCCAGGGCATCAGCGAACTGATTACCGTGCCCGGCCTGATCAACCTCGACTTTGCCGACGTCCGCACGATCATGGCGGAGGGCGGGGCTGCGCTGATGGCGGTCGGCCATGCCTCCGGTGAGGATCGCGCGCGCAAGGCAGCGCAGATGGCGATCACCAACGAGCTGCTTGATGTGACGATCAACGGCGCGAGCGGCATCCTGTTCAACATCACCGGTGGCCCTGACCTCTCGCTGTACGAGGTGAACCAGGCCGCCGAGATCATTAAGGAAACCGCGGATCCGAACGCCAACCTGATCTTCGGCGCGGTCGTCGACGAGTCGATGGGCGAGGAGATGCGCATCACCGTCATCGCGACGGGCTTCGGCCAGCTTCGCACCGCTCGCCCGCGCTTTGGCAACGAGGGGGCTGCCAAGCCGGAGGCGGGTGGATTGGACGTGCCTGCGTCTCGCCCGGCGTCGGTCGACGAGCAGCAGCCGCGCAGCTTCGAGGACAACATCGACATGCCGGCCTTCCTGCGCCGCCGCTACCGGGAGCAGAGCAACGACTAGGTGGGCACAGCCTTCACCGCGTGGCCCGGCTAACCTGAACCGTCGCTTCCCTGCGCACCGCAGGGAGGATGTGGGCTGCATCGAATACATTCGTCCCCGGCCTGGGCCGGGGACGTTTTGTGCTGCCGGGCTGGTGAAAACTCAGCGCGGGTTGTCGTCGAAAAGCGCCTGCTGCGGATAGGCCAGGTCGTCGGCATCGGCGTAGCCGATTTCCAGCAGGTTGTGGTTCACCTTTTCGAACTGCTCGTGCAGGTTGGCCTGCTGGATCAACTGCACGGCGGATGGCTCCGCCGAGTACACACCGAGCACCGTAACGAACGTCCCCCGGTAATAAGAGAGCCAGCGACCGCCCTCGATCTGCGTGCTGAGCGGGCGTCTTTGCTCCGGCAGGTCGGTATCCCGGTCACGAAGGCTCTCCAGCAGGGGGGCGATTGTTCGCTCCGGCACGTCCACTGTGCCGAACACCCGTATGATGCCGCCCGTCCAGTTGTCGTAAATGGCGAGCCCTTCGAGGCGGGCGGCGTGCCGCTTGCGCAGAATGCCCGTGTAGCCCTCCGAGGCGGCGCGCTGCCAGGCGTCGGTGTGCGGATCGCGCGAGAGCAGGCGCAGAATGAGCGTCTTCTGCTCGGCATAGTGCGTGTAGATCGCCTGAAACTGCGCCTGGTTGATCTGCCCTTCGGTCAGCTCCCGCGTGACCTGCGCCATCTTCTCCTCGATAGTAGCGAGCGCCGTGTCCGGGTCATCGCCGAGGCTCTCGGCGACAGGCTCGTCAAGCTCGCTCAGGTCGATGCGGTCGTGCGGGTCGGTGGGGTCGGTCGTGAAGGGGGTGGTCCCGTGGCGGCGGGCGCGTTCGACCTCTTCAGGATACAGCCGCCGCAGGATCGACCGCGCGGACGACGACACCCGGAAGCCGGGCTCGCGCCGGTCGGGAGTGTCATCGTCGGTGGGCTGGTTGGGGTAGGATGGTTTGCTGTCGGTCATGGCAGGCGGCTCCTGTCTCCTGTCCTACCTGCGTAGTATAACATTCCCTGGCACCGGCGGCGCGACTGTAACAGGACTGCGAGCGCGGCTACGGGTGCCCGTTCGGGAACATCGTGCGCTGCGTAATGATCTCCTCGACGCTGTGCCAGTGCGAGCGCACCATGCCGATGAGGTACAGCGAGCCCGTGACGAGCACGAGGTCATCCGGCCCGGCGAGCGCGAGGCCCCGCTCCAGCGCGGCAAGCGGCACAGGCTCGGCCTCCACGCGGCTGACTCCGGCGGCCCGGGCGAGGTCGGCCAGGTCCTCGGCGAGGATGGCGGGCTTGCCCTTCACCTTCGGGTAGGTCGTCACAACCTCGTCGGCAAGTGGCGCGAGCGCCTGCATGATCGGCTCGACGGTTTTGGCTTCGAGCATCCCCAGCACAAGGATGAGACGGTTGTAGTCAAATACCTGGGGGATAGCGGCCAGCAGCGCGCCGATCTTCTCCTGATTGTGCGCACCGTCCAGAACGGCGAGCGGGTTCGTCTGCATGACTTCCAGCCGCCCGGCGAAGCACGCATTCGCCAGGCCGCGCCGCAGTGCCGCCTCGTCGAGTTCAAAGCCCTGCGCCTCGGCGTAAAGCTCCAGCGCGGCGAGTGCGAGCGCCGCGTTGGCAAGCTGGTGCTGGCCCAGCAGCCCGACGGTCGCGTCTTCTAGTGTGAGCTTCAGCCCGTGATAGGTGAAGCGCCCGCCATGCCGCGTCAGTTCGATAGGCTGGTAGTGAATATCGCGCCCGAGCCGGATGGTGCGCGCCCCGCGCCGTGAGGCCTCCTCCTCGATAACTTGCCACGCGACATCCGCCACATCGCCGACGACGACCGGCACGCCCGGCTTGATGATCCCCGCCTTGTGAAACGCAATCGCGTCGAGCGTTTCGCCGAGCACGCGGGTATGGTCGTAGTGTACGGTGCTGATCACGCTGACGCGCGGCATCACCACGTTGGTGGCGTCGTAGCGCCCGCCCATGCCGACCTCGATCACACCGACATCGCATCCCTCGTCCGCAAAGTGCCGCAGCGCGAGCCCAAGCCAGGCTTCGGCATAGTGCGGGCTGCCGAGCGCGCTGTCATAAACGGCGAGCGCCTCCACGCCCTTCATGACGCGATCCACCAGCCGGATGGCATCCGGTGCGCTGATGAGCTTGCCGTTCACGCGGGCTTTCTCAAGCGGCGTCTGGAGGTAGGGTGAGGTGTGCGTGCCGACGCGGTGACCCATCTCCTTCAGCATCGACTCGCACAGGATGGAGATCGATCCCTTGCCGGAGGTCCCCCCGACGTGGATGATGTCCATGCTGCTCTGCGGGTCGTCGAGTTCGTGCATCAGGTGGCGGGTGCGCTCCAGCCGCCGCTGGAACTCGGCTTCACGCTCCTCCGGGTCGTCGAGCGACTCGGCTGGCCGGGTGATCAGGGATTCGATACGTTTGAAGGCGGTGCTGAGTTCGTTGTTCAAATGCCAAAATCCTCGTCGTCGACATCAAGGCGGTATCGGCCCCGAATTGTAACACACTCTCCCCTCACCGAAAGGCCGAAAAATCCCACCTATGCGAACCACATCCCCAGAAAAAACCGTTCAGGCATGGCGGCCTGAACGGTGGCGGAACTGTGCTTGCCTGCTACGCGTCCTCAGGGTATCGCCTCGCCGCCCTCTCCCGGCGGGTCGGTCGGCGGCTCCGTCGGTGGCTCAGTCGTCTCTGGCGGCGGTTCGGTCGTTTCCGGCGGCTCCGTTGTGGGCGGCTCGGTCGTCTCCGGCGGCGGCTCGGTTGTTTCTGGCGGCGGCTCGGTCGTGGGCGGGTCGGTCGGCGTGTCGGTCGGTGTCGGCGTCGGCGTGGTGGGCGTTGCCGTTGGTGTGACAGGCGTTGCCGTCGGCGGAACCGGCGTCAGGGTCGGCTTGGGCGTGTTGGTCAGCGTGGGCTTGGGCGTATTGGTCGGGCGCGGCGTCCGGGTTGGAGTTGGCTGTGGCTTGCTCGTTGGCACGATCTGGCGGACCGGCGGCCTGTCCAACTTGGGCGGGGGCGGTGGCGCGCAGTCGGCGCAGTTGGGGCCCTCGCCCTGAGACGCACGGCAGACGCCATCGTTCACGCAGAGGCAGTCGGTGCTGCACGTGAGCGAGTTCTCGCCTGGCACGTTGCATACGTTGTCCCCACAGAATGGCCCCGTAGTTGGCGTGGGGAGGGCGGTCGGGCGAATGGGCTGCCCGCCAGCAGCGGTCGCCAGTTGAGCTGTCGGCGTTTCCTCCGACCCGGCCTCGCTGGTCGATGTCGGCTCAGGTGTCTCAGGCAGCGTCGCGACCTCGAAGACGTATTCGGCCAGCAGGCCGCTGTTCTGTGCGACGACAAACGCGTTTCGCGCCCGGTCGATGTCCGTCGGGGTCAGCGCCACAATATCACCAATCGCGCCGGATGCGAGGACTTCGACCCGGCTGCCGGGCTGCATCTGCGCCCGGTCGCCAAGCGTTGACTCGACATAGCAGCCGCCCATCAGGCAGTTAATAATGGCGTTGCCGGGGTTCGCCTCGCCCTGGCTCCAGAAGAGCGGGATGAAGACGCTGGCCGAGGCGCCGTTAACTCTCGTCAGCGAGCCGGCGGACTGCAGTTCGACCACCGCGTTGGTCGGGCCGCGTCCGGGGTACTGGAAGACGAAGACGTTGCCACTCACGACCTGGAGGTTGATGGCCGGCTGCCCGTCTGTGCTTGTAAGGCTGTTCACGCCAAGCACGGACTCAGTCTCCAGGACGATAGCGGTGCCATCCTTCATGGCAAACACGGCGTAGCCGTTCGCCCCGGTTTCGATGTGCATCCCGGCAACGAGCGCCTCACCCCGGCGCGGCTCGCGCGGCGGCAGCCCGTCGACATCTCGCAAGGACACCGAGCCAAACGTCGAGATGATCACGGCGGGAGCGTCGAACTCAATCGGCGGCAGGCTGACCGGCTGTCCGGTCGGCACGCTGACGCTCTCGCCGTCGGGGGGCAGCTCAAATTCCAGAGAGTTCTCACGCCCGCGCGCCTGGTTCAGCAGGAAGATGATCGTGACGACGAGCATCAAGACGAACACACCCGCGCTGACGATCGAGCGGGTGGAGATGCCGAAGCTGCGCCGTGTAACATAACCCGGATCGCCCTCCGGGTGCGCGGGCGGCGTGTCCAGCCGTGCGGGCTGCACCTCGCTGGCGCGCATCGCGTTCAGGCGGCGCCGGAACTCGGCCAGTTCTTCGTCGTCTAATCCAATTGGCAACGGGAAGTCCAGTTGCCGGTTATCCCTCATCCAACCGCCTCGCGTGTGCTCACGTTATGACGTCCGATAAGACTTACCCGCCTATTGTAGCACAGATTGAGCACGCATTCCGCCAGCGACGAACCAGCCGTAACAGGCCGGAAGCTCCCGCCGCGGCGGGACTCCTGTTTGATCAATGACGATGGCTGGCGGGCATGGCAACGCCATGCCTGCGCTGTCAGCCCACGTATCGACTGAGAATGCTGTCGACGCGGCTGCCGTAGCTTTCGCCGAACAGGTTGAGATGAACAAGGAGGTAGTAGAGTTGGTAGAGGGGCTGGCGCTCCTCATAGCCAGGCGCCAGCGGGAAGACCTCATTGTAGGCCTGATAAAAGTCCGGCGGGAAACCGCCAAAGAGTGCCGTCATTGCGAGGTCGGCCTCGCGGTCACCGAAGTACACGGCGGGGTCGATGATGACCGGCTCGCCGCTCAGCGCGACCATCCAGTTGCCGCCCCAGAGGTCGCCATGCAACAGCGACGGGTGCGTAAGACGCTCGTCGAGCCACCTGTCCAGCCGCTCGATGAGCTGGTCGAGGCGGCGGGCGCGCTCGCGGGGCAGGAGGCCCCGCTGTGCCGCCAGGTCGCGCTGGACGCCGAGCCGCTCACTGCGGTAGAAGTTAACCCAGGAGCGGGTGCGGCGGTTCTTCTGTGGCAGCTCGCCGATATAGTTGTCGTACTCAAGCCCGTAGCTGGGGTAGACCTGCTTGTGCTGCATGGCGAGCTGCCGCCCCAGCTCGCGGGCGGCGTTATACCGGCTTCCGTTACGGTCGATCCACTCCAGAATAAGGTACTCGGTGTGGCTGTTCGGGACGCGCCCATGCCCGATCACATCGGGCACGCGGACAGCGCCGGCATCGCGCAGCAGGCATATACCGCGCGCCTCGCAGTCGAAGAATCGGGGAGGGGGAGATTGGTGCCACTTGACGAAATAGCGGTTCTGTGCCGTCGTGACACGCGCCGCGTGGTTGATGTCACCACCGCCGACGGTTGAGACCTCTTTGAGCGGGCTGTCGTCCCCCGCCGCGCGCAGTGTCTGGCTGATAGCCTGCTTCAAGTCGTCTGACAGATACCCACCCGGTTTCATGTGCAACTGCCCTTCTCCGGTTATTTGTGTATCGTGCCCCTTTCCTCCTCCCCAGGTGGCCGATCAGGTGCGAATACCCTCCTTCTCACGGATGTGGTCGAGCAGCCCCCGGCAGCCCGCCACAACCAGTTCATACACATAGTCAAACCCGCCCGTGTAATACGGGTCGGGGACGTCCGTCTCGTCCACGCCCTCGGCGTAGTCCAGCAGCAGGCCGATCTCGGCGTTTGTCGGCCCCAGGCGGCGGATAGCGGCGAGGTTGCTGCGGTCCATCGCGATCAGGTAGTCTGCCTCGTGCAGGTCGTTCGCGTTGATCTGGCGGGCGACGTGCTGGAAGTCGATGCCGTGCGCTCGCAGCACTCTCTGCGTGCCCTCGTGTGCCGGTTCGCCAACATGCCAGGACCCGGTTCCCACCGAGTCCACGATAATCTGGTCGCTCAGCCCTGCCTTTTCTACCATGTCTGCAAAGACCGCTTCTGCCATCGGCGAGCGGCAGATGTTGCCGAGGCACACGAAGACGACACGTATAGCCATACAGTGATATCCCTTTCGATCTCAAGGTGAACGAAAAATATAGAAGGCAAAATTAGTCTTAAATGATGATACCATAAACTGGAGCGGACTTCTTGCTTTGCCTGTGGTGCGCCGGAAAGAGGAGAAGCGGCCCCCGGATCGGGTTAATGGAGGGTCGGAAGATGGGACGAATATTGTCAGAATTTGTTTCTGAGCATTCTTAAAAAAACACGCCCCCGGGCAAGTTTTAAGATAGCCCCCCTTTAGCCCGGTTGCGCCCGATCTGTCCCCATGATAAGCTACGGCGACTCCACCCAACACGGATTGCAGCGACGCAAACGATAGATCCAAAGGCGAAAGGCAGCTCATGCATTGCCCATTCTGTGGTGCGACTGAGTCCCGCGTCGTTGACACGACGTCGGACCCTGAACACGACGAGATACGGCGGCGGCGGCTCTGTCAGGTGTGCGGAAAGCGCTTCTCCACGGTTGAGCGCGTGAGGGCCGAGCTGCCGCTCGTCATCAAGGACAATCCGGGTGGGGCGCCGCTTCGCCGCGAGGCGTTCGACCGTGCGAAGCTGCGCCGGAGCATCCTGACGGCTTGCGCCAAGCGGCCCATCTCCGAGGCGGCTATCGACCGTCTGATCGCCGGTATCGAGGCCCGGCTCCGCGCTGAAAACCTGGGTGAGGTTTCCAGCCGGGTCATCGGGGAGATGGTCATCGAGGGGCTACGCGACCTCGATGAGATCGCGTACATCCGCTATGCCATCGTCTTCCTGGGGCTGGAAGACCTGGCAGCCGTTCAGGGTGAGATCGAGCGACTCCTCAAACAAAAGTACAGCAACGAGCATCACGCTCAGCCCCGCTAAAGCAATAAACTGCACAGGCATCTTGTCGTTTGATATGCTGAAGGCATCAGGCCGCAGCATGCCAGGAGGGAGTATTTGTGGTCGATCAGGTAGAGAAACCAGACCAGACGAGAGTCTACGGGCAGCGCCCGCCTCTTGAACGGGGCATTGACCTGTCCGAAAATGCGCGTACCGTGCTCGAAAAGCGCTACCTGCGCAAAGGGCCTGATGGCAAACCCGTCGAAACCATCGAGGAGATGTTCTGGCGCGTGGCGTGGCATGTCGCCGAGCCGGAGGAGGCGCACGGGCAGGATCGGCAGGCGGTTGCCGAGCAGTTCTACGACCTGCTGACGAGCAAGCGCTTCTTCCCCAACTCGCCGACCTTCACCGGCGCGGGGACGCCGCTGGGGCAGCTTGCGGCGTGCTTCGTGCTGGCCATCGCCGACGACATGGGGCGCGAGGAGGAGGGCATCTTCCAGACGCTGCGCAACGCCGCGCTGATCCAGCAGACCGGCGGCGGCAACGGCTTCAGCTTCAGCCGCCTGCGCCCGAAGGGGGCGCGCGTCTCAAGCAGCAACGGCGAGGCGACCGGCCCGGTGGGCTTCCTGCGGGTATACGATCAGGCCTTTGGGGAGATCGCGCAGGGGGGCTGCCTCGTGCCGGACACGCTGGTCATGACGGATCGGGGCCTGCTGCGCCTTGACGAGATCGTCACACACCGCGAGCCGGGCACGTGGGACGAGCACGAACTGCGCGTCGCTACGGACGAGGGCTGGCGCCGCTCAGGTGCCAGTTACAACAACGGTGTCGCCCGGGTGCTGCGGGTCACAACCGATGCCGGCCTTGAGTTGACGGGTACGCCGAATCACAAAGTCAAGGTGATGACGGATTCCGGGCCGGAGTGGCGGGCGCTGGAGGACCTCCAGCCCGGCGATGCGATCCTTGTGAAGCTGGGGCAGTATATGCCCACTTCGGCTTCACAGGAACTACCATTTCCGACCGAACAGCATAAGAAGCTGGACAATGACCTGGCGCTTGAGCTTGGCCGGGCAGTCGGAGGGGCACAAGTAGATGGGGCTATCCGCGAACTGCTGGTCAGAAACCGGCTGCTAACTGGGTCGCGCATGACAGAAGTGCCTCGTGCTATACGGTGCAGCCCGCGCTATGTCGTCGATGCCTTTCTACGCGGGCTGTACGAGGCTCGGCAGGTTCCTGGTTTGCCAGGAGTTGATAGCTTGGACCCTGCCTTTGCCAAGCAGGTAGCAATCCTATTGATAGGCCTCGGCTATCCGGCGGCTATCGAGGTACGCGATGGTGCAGCAACGGTAAAGATAGTCGAAAAGGAGACCGTGCCGGACTTCTCCGGTCCAAGCATACTAGACTACCACGATTCTCCCTTTGGCGTTGTTTGCCCGCAATGTGCCGTCGACGACCTCTGGTTCGTTACGGTTGAGGCTGTTGAGGACGCCGGCGAAGCGCCGACGCTTGACCTTGAGGTGGACGGCAACCACACCTATCTGGCTAACGGCCTTGTCACACACAACTCGCGCCGGGGCGCCAACATGGGCGTGCTGCGTGTCGACCACCCCGACATCGAGGAGTTCATCACCGCGAAGGCCGAGGAAGGCCAGATCGAGAACTTCAACATCTCCGTCGCCGTGACCGATGCCTTCATGCAGGCCGTGAAGGAAGACAAGGACTTTGACCTGATCAACCCGCAGGATGGCACGGTATGGAGAACGGTGCGGGCGCGTGACCTGTTCAACAAGATCGTCAAATACGCGCACCACAACGGCGAGCCGGGCATGCTGTTCATCGACGCGGCCAACCGCGACAACCCCGTGCCGCACCTCTACGAGCTTGAGGCGACCAATCCCTGCGGCGAGCAGTGGCTTGGCCCATTTGAGAACTGCTGCCTCGGCTCGGTGAACCTTGCCCAGCACGTCACGCCGGAAGGGCAGGTGGACTGGGAGAAGCTCCGCGAGACGGTCGAGCTTTCCACCCGCTTCCTCGATGACGTGGTGGACGCCAACAAGTACGTCCCGGCGGTGCCGCAGCTTGAGGTCGCCGCGCACCGCGTGCGCCGCATCGGGCTGGGCATCATGGGGCTGAGCGACCTGATGTACCGCCTCGGCGTGCGCTACGGCTCGGACGAGGGGCAGGAATTCGCCGCGCAGATCATGGAGTTCGTGCACTATCACTGCATGCGCACGAGCGTCGAGCTGTCCCGCGACCGCGGGCCTTTCCTGGCGATCCGGGGCAGCCGCTTCGACCCGGACGACCTGAAGTGGGAGCCGCCCACGCCGCTCAAGCCCTACAAGCGCGACTGGGGCCGCCCCTCGCTGGACTGGCAGGCCATCGTTGAGGGCATCAAGCGGCACGGCATCCGCAACGGCGCGCACACCACCATCGCCCCGACGGGCACGATCAGTACGGTGGCGGGCGTGGAGGGCTACGGCTGCGAGCCGGTCTTTGCGCTGGCCTACGTCCGCTACTTCGACGACAAGGGCACGCGGCGGAAGCTCCAGTACACCAGCCCGCTCTTCCAGCAGGCGCTGATCGATGCCGGGCTGGACGAGGCCACGCGGCAGCGGATCATCGAGCAGGTCAACGCGACCGGCTCCTGCCAGAACGTGCCCGAAGTGCCGGACGAGATCAAGCGGGTGTTTGTCGTCGCCTCCGACATTACCGCCGAGGAACACGTGCTGATGCAGGCCGTGCTGCAGCGCTTCGTGTCGAACTCCATCTCCAAGACCTGCAACTTCCCCTCCACCGCCACCGAGAAGGATGTGGCAGACGCCTTCATGCAGGCCTGGGAGCTGGGCTGTAAGGGTCTGACGGTCTACGTGGCGGGCACGCGCGAGAAGGTCGTGCTGGAGACGGCGGAGACGGCCCGGAAGCGCCAGTCGCAGGAGACGGCGGAGCAGACCGCGCCTGCCGCGTCTACCGCGCCCGCCGCCGAACCGGCCTCGGACGCCGAGTTGCCGCTCTTTGGCCCGGAGAAGAAGAAGCCGCGCGCGCGGGTGCTGCCCGGCTGGACGTACCGGCTGGAGACGCCGCTCGGCACGATGTTCGTCACTGTCAACGAGAACGGGGAGAGCGAGCCGTTCGAGGTGTTCATGCACACGTCGAAGGCGGGCAGCGAGACGGCGGCGGTCAGCGAGGCGATGGGCCGCCTGATCAGCTACATCCTGCGGCTGCGCTCGCCGGTGCCGCCCCACGAGCGGCTCAAGGAGGTGGTGCGGCAGCTTGAGGGCATCGGCGGCGGGCGGTCGCTGGGCCTCGGCCCGAACCGCGTGCGCTCGCTGCCGGACGGCATCGCGCAGGTGCTGATGGACTACCTCGCCGACCGCAAGGAGCGGGCGGAGCAGGGCAACCTGCACGCGCGGAACCACGAGCAGGCGGAGGCGCGGCCCGCAAGCACACCCGCCGCGACCGGGCAGATGGCCTTCAAGTTCGGCGACCTGTGCCCGGAGTGCGGGCAGGCGGCGGTAGTCAACGAGGAGGGCTGCCGCAAGTGCTACGCCTGCGGCTACAGTGAGTGCTAGGGTGGATGGCGGGTAGCTTATAGCGTATGGCGAGTAGATGAGAAACGGGGCGGCCTTTTCCGGGGAGGGGCCGCCCCTTAGCTATGTTCCCGCGCGAGTGGGTGAGTTAATGACCTACACTACACTTTCATGTTGTCGAGACGGTGCTTCCAGTCCAATGGCTCATACTTGAAATCAAGCGGCCGATAATCAACGTTCACGATGAGAAATTCTGCATTGTTGAAGTTGAGGCGTACGCGTTCACCGGCTACTTTTCCTAAAAGCGCTTGGCCAAGTGGCGACAAGTAGGATATACGCCCCTGTTGGGGATCGACCTCGTCGGAGCCAACAATGGTGTAGGTGAACTCGTCATCATAGTCCAGGTCTCGTACTGTGACGGTCGCACCAATGTCGACACATTTCTTGTCCTGTAGCGCTTGCACATAATCTTCGATTATGACAGCGCTTTTCACTCGAGCATTAATCTTAGCTAGTTCAGCTCGGAATTCACGTGCAAGGTCATGGATAGGGAGATCGAGCGGTCGCCCCATTCCACTACCGGGGGATAAGGCGAGAAGCTCGGCCAATTTCGCACTTCCCTCTCCCTCCATGTATTCAAGTTGAGCTCGGTAGGCATCATACTTCGCTCGGGATAAGTAGGCGGTTTCATTGCTCATTGAAGTGTCGCTCCTTGTAAGTAGTGTTGCTGTAGGCGTCGATGGTTATGACGGCGGCAGCTTTCCGCCGCTGATGAGCGCAGAACGGACATCACTGCTTGTGACAGTTGTGGCAAGTAGGTCAACCTGGTTGTCGGTCCGAACTCCACAAGGTTGCATAACACCGTCTAGCCTGATTCGGATCGAGTTCCTGCAACCTTCAACACATCTTTCCCTTGAATGGCAACTCAGATTCGGACAATTGTTAACCTGCCCCGCAGTTTTGACGACGAAAACGGCGCCGGATGGGAGCTTGTAGATTCGCTGGGCGTATGGATGGAAGATTTCCTCGATAATAGGATTTCGCTTGGACAGTTCTTGCTCCAAATGGCCTAGGGGCACATATTCGTATCCCGGTTGACTCGTGCCTGGAATGAGATCGAAAAATTTGATGACTAAGCCGTCATACTTGACCGATAATGCTTCAAATGCTTCTAGCTCCCCTATATTGAGGCTACTGTAGATTGTGTTGATTTTTATTGGTAACTTGGCTTTGAACGAGCGATCGATGCTGTCCAATACGGATGCCAGCTTATTGCGTTGGGAGTATAAGCTATAGCCTTTAGGAGACAACGAGTTCAAACTTACCGTTGCGCTGTCCAAACCTGCTTCGACCAGCGATTGGCTCATTGAGCCTAATAGTATACCGTTGGTAGTTAACTTTACTTCTCGCACAGCAGGTATGTTCTTCAAGCGAACGACTAGATCAACCAACTCTTGTTCGCCAACTAAAGTTGGCTCGCCATCACCCGCTATTCGGACAATCACTGACTTTGCAGAAGTTGCGTCGATAACTCTCTCAATGCACTCAATGAATTGATAGTTGGTGATTGCCGTGATGTTGTCATGACGAAAATAGTCGTGGTGACACCAAACACAATCAAGGTTGCAGAAGCGTCCGTGGACTCGTGTCCCTGCCTTAGCTGTTTTGTCGAGGCGGAATCGTAATATCATGATCTGCTCCTATGGTAATAGAGGAGGAGATAAATTAACTAAGCTCAGGGGGTGTTGCCTGTAGCTTGGAACCCACCATCAGTTCTATAGCAAACAGCAACTGGTATCGGTATGAGCGTTCAGGAAGGCTATGAACGTTGTTGAAGACATTATCTCGCGCTACGCAATTTGGTCAGAAGCAAACGTGGCTTATTTGTGATTTACACGGTTTGGATTGGAGTGGGTTGTGCAACTGATGACCGCAGCAATAGGCCCGTGTTCTAACTGCTACGAGCTCAATTAATATAAACGTAAAGCTAACTAAGCGCTATTAGGAACAGCGTCGATTCTGTGAAAAATGCGTGAAAAATTGTATGAGTAATCCCTCCCTCTACCCCTCCACCCGATCCTCGATCTCCCACACGTGATCCAGCACGTGCCAAGCGGCGCGACGCACGTAGTACCGCAGCGGCCAGCGCGCCCCGCCGCGTGGACCCGTCTCCGGTAGCTCGCCGCGCATCTTCGCCGCCATCGCTTCGACCTCCTCCTGCCGCAACAGGTCGATCTCGGCCTGCACGTCCGGCGCGTCGCCCGGGCCCGGCGTCCAGCCGAGTTGTTTCAGGTAGGCTCGCCCGGCGTCGAGCACGTGCCGCGCGATCTTCTCAAGGTCGCGCCCGCCGCCGCGCGGACCCTTCCGCAGTTCCCGGCCCTGCGCCGCCGCGATGGCCCCGGCGAATGCCTCCCAGCAGGCCCGCATGATCAACTCAAACCGGCGCAGATCGTCCTCGCTCACCGGCTGGGTGTCGGCGGGGGGCGCCACGCCCGGCACGCCGAAGTCGGTGCCTGAGGCGCCGCCGAGCCGCTCCACCACCCGGAAGGCCTCCGCGCGCTCCGGCGGGCTGAAGGCGAGCCCCGCCCGCTCCATCACCCGGGCGTAGCGTGGGCCGTACGCCGCGAGCGCCTCCAGCGCCGCCTTTTCGTCGCGCCCGCTGCGGCTCCAGCCCGGCCAGTCCGCCGCCACGGCGAACACCTTCTTCTCGCCCGTCTCGATGTACACGTCGATGGTATTGTTCTGCTGGCTCATGCCGTCCCCCTTGATGGCCTGCTTTTCCACAAATCTCCCCTAACCAGTATACAGATTCGAAACCGGGCGCTGCACATGGGATTGTGGTTTTCCGGTTCGGTAGACTCGGACAGAGAGCAGGCCAGCGCAAAGGAGCATTACCCATGACAACCGAGCGCGACACCGATATTCGCCTCCCGATGCGGGAGGATCTGCGGGTCGGTAACCAGTTCCCGGACTTTGAGTTGCCGGAAGTCAGCGGGCGCATGTGGAGGCTGTCGCGCCTGCTTGGCGATTATCCGGGCGTGCTGCACTTCAGCCGGGGGGCGTTCTGCCCGAAGGAGCGCCGCATGGCCCTGAACCTCGTCCAGCACTTCCAGCCGGAGTTGTTCGTTAACTCCTGCACCCTGATCACGGTCATGGCGGGCGACCGGCTCGATGCGATGGAACTGCGTGACTCGTCCGGCGCGATGTGGACCTTCCTCGTCGATGAGGACCGCTCATTGCTGTATGAGTTGCAGATGGTCGATACGACCGACGACCTGCACGGGCACATCTACATCCCGTACACGTTCGTGCTGGACCACGACCGCACGATCTACAAGATTTACAACGGCTGGTGGTATCTGGGCCGCCCGACCGTTGAGGAACTGCGCATGGACCTGCGCGCGCTGATGATGCGCCGCGACGACTGGGTCTATCCGGGCACCGGCCAGCCCGGCTGGGAGCCGGGGCAGGTGGAGCGGCTGTTCAACGAGCCGCCGGGGAGCTAGTGGGATGGGTCCCCTCATCCCCGCTCCGAGCCGCCACAGGCGGTTCGGAGCGCCCCTTCTCCCACCAGGGGGAGAAGGGGCTAGTTGGCTGCGCCAACTGCACCGCGACAGCCAGTCGTGCCGGGGTGAGGGGACCGGGTGGGGTCGCAGAGGGTATGCGTTTTCCTGCAACCCATGACCGGGCTATAATACGGCATGCTCTGTTGCGATTCTCACCCGGAGGCTTCCTTGACGAAAGAATTCGTAAACCCCATCGTCCGTTTTCTGGTCGCTTCGATTGGGCTGGTCGCATATGTGCTCGCCCGCACGATCACCAGGGCGACGGATTTCCCGGCTCCGATCCTGTGGATACTCGTCGTCGGCGCGGTGGGCAGCGTCATCATGACGTTCATGTACATGACCCGTCAGAAGAAATACGAGTTTGTTCAGGTGCTGCGCTTCACCTTGATCGTGTCCGTGCTTGCGTTCGGCGTCGTGTTCGGCATCACCTGGCTGCTGAGCCGGTAGCTAGCCTGCAGGGGGATGAGGGCATCCCCGGCAGGCTGTGTCGTTATGGGGCGATAGTGTGTCGAGATCTTCTACCAATTTAACCATTTTGCTCTTTGTGCTGACTCTGGGCGCGGTGTCGTTTTACTCCGGCTTCCGGCCCTGGCTGTTTCGCTCGCTGGTTGGCCTCCTGCTGCTGGCGCTGACCGCTGTGGCGATGGCGCTGGTCCTGTGGTCGCTGCGCTCGGAGAATATAAGCTGGAAAGGCTCGTTGAGCATCGTCGCCTTCGTAACGTTCATCGTCATCACCGTGATCTACGTGCCCGTCTGGCTGATGTTCACCTACACGCCTGCCGCCGCGAGCGGCTTCTAGCGCGGCATGTGCGCGCCGTCTGACCTCCCTGTGCCATGATGAGAGACATACCCGTGCGCCGACCGCTCACCGTGCTCGTTCTGCTCGCGGCCTGTTTGCCAGTGCTCCTCACCGGCTGCGCCGCGCCCGAGCTTGATCTGAACGCGCTGTTCCCCGCCGAGGTGGGGAACTTCACGCGGACGGCTGGCCCCGGCATCGACGAGGAAACGGGCGTGGATGTCGCCGTGTACGAGGCGGCGGAGGGTACGGTGACGCTGCGCGTGCGGCAGGTGGCCACCGAGCAGGTCGAGCGGGCGCTTGCCACGCTGCCGCCATCCGCAACCGACGTCGGCCCCGACCCCGGCCTGGGCCAGCGCGACGGCGTGTTCTTCACCTTTGCAAGCCAGTTCCACGCGGCCTGGGCCAACGGGGACTGGGTGTTCGTGCTCTCCGCCGACACCGACCTCGCCCGGCGGGCGTTCCTCGCGTCGTATAGTTATTAGCCCTCGCCCCCGGCGAGTCATAGATGCGCCGGGAGCGAGGTCATGCGATGCCCGCCGCGACTAAACGTCGCGGCAGTTTTTGTTTTGTCGACTGGTGCTCTCCGTGACATTGGGTACACTACGGGAGCCAATTTCACGCTGACGGATTGCAAGACTGAGCACCTCGGAGCACTGCCCATGACCAAGCACCTGCTGCTCGTCGCCGGGAACATCGGCGCGGGCAAGACCACCATCACCGAGCGCATCGCCACGCGGCTGGGGTGGGAGGCCGCCTACGAGACGGTATCGGACAACCCCTTCCTGCCCGACTTTTACGCCGATATGCGCAAGTGGTCGTTCCATCTACAGGTGTACTTCCTCGGCGACCGCGCGGAGATGCACCGCCGCATGGCCGCGCTGCCGCGCTCGGCGATTATCGACCGCAGTATTTATGAGGACGCACACATCTTTGCGCGGGCGCTGCACAGCATGGGCAACATGACCGACCGCGACTATCTGGCCTACCGCCGCGTGTACGACCTCGTGGTCGAGTCGCTGCCGCGCCCCAGCCTGCTGCTCTACCTCGACGCCAGCGTGCCCGTCCTGCTGGAGCGCATCCGGCAGCGCGCGCGGGACATCGAGACGGGCATCACCGCCGAGTACCTGAGCCTGCTGGCCGGGTTTTATGAGGAGTGGATCGCGGAGTTTGACTGGTGCCCGGTGCTGACCATCCCGGCGGAGAACCTCAACTTCGTGACGAACGAGCAGCACATCTCGATCATCATCGACCGCATCCAGCAGAAGCTGGCCGGGAAGGAGCAGGTTGTCTTCCCCCCGGAGCTTCAGAACAACCGCCAGCCGTAAAAGCAACAGAGCCGCCTCCTGCTGGAGACGGCTCTGCCTGTTTCAAGCCTGCGCGGCTGTGTGTGCTACTCGCGCGCCCGGTCCGCCTCAGGCCCGGTTGCGGGCGGAGTGCTCGGCTGGCCGCCCCGGTTCCGGCTGAACTCCCGTACGAGGAGGAAGGCCCCCAGACCCAGCAGCGCGAAGGTCGTGAGCGTCACCGCGCCGCTCAGCATCCTGCCGAACATGGTCAGCCTGCCGAA
>Ga0116169_1001478_pt1 | contig 19390 bp, 16 predicted proteins | sample AD_UKC130_MetaG_FD_89796 | JGI IMG/M metagenome (GOLD analysis project Ga0116169, IMG submission 89796) | Active sludge microbial communities of municipal wastewater-treating anaerobic digesters from Canada - AD_UKC130_MetaG | ecosystem: Engineered > Bioreactor > Anaerobic > Digestate | place...
CAACGTGATCGTGCCGATGGCCACGGTCTTTCTTGGGTCGCTTGCTGCCCACGCGATCTACTTTGTGGTGGCGCCAGAGTTCCCCATCGCGCGCCCGTTGCGCATTGGGATGACGGAATCGCTGCTCAATATGTTGTTCACACCGCCCCTCTACCTGGCTCTGACCCGGTGGGGCTTGACGTATCGGAGGTAGGAACCTGCCATCCACGTTCCGGACCCGACTGGTTCCGGCAGGTTCTGAGTAGGGAGTGAAGTATGCCAAAGCTGACAGGAGCGCAGGCGCTCATCGACTGTCTGCTGCGGGAGGGGGTTGACACCGTCTTCGGAGTGCCCGGCGGCGTTCTCCTGCCGCTGTATGATGCGTTTTACGATTCTCCCATCCGCAACATTCTGGCGCGCCACGAACAGGGCGGCGCCCATATGGCGGATGGCTACGCGCGTGCCACCGGGCGCGTCGGTGTTTGCATCGGCACCTCCGGCCCCGGAGCCACCAACCTCATCACCGGGATCGCCAACGCCAACATGGACTCCATCCCAATTGTGGCATTCACCGGTCAGGTACCCACTTTCAACATCGGCAAGGACTCCTTCCAAGAAGCAGACACCTTTGGCATCACGCTCCCCGTGGTGAAGCACAACTACCTGGTCAAGGACCCACGCGACCTCTCTCGGGTGGTCCACGAGGCGTTCCATATCGCCTCGACTGGCCGGCCCGGCCCCGTGGTGATCGACTTGCCCAGAGACGTCACCGGTGGCGACTTCGATTACACGCCCTCCGAAGCCCCGGTAGAGATCCGCAGTTACCGGCCAACCGTCCAGGGGCATCCGATGCAGATCGCCCGCGCGGCGCAGCTCCTGAATGCATCCACGCGCCCGATCCTCTACGTAGGGGGCGGCGCCATCCACTCCGGGTGCCATGAGGAAGTGCGCCAGCTCGCTGAAAAGCTCGCCATTCCCACCACCACGACGCTGATGGGCAAGGGCGCCTTCCCTGAGACCCACCCCCTCTCGCTGGGAATGCTGGGGATGCATGGCACGGCCTACGCCAACTACGCGGTGCACCACTGCGATCTCCTCGTCGCCATCGGCGCGCGCTTTGATGACCGCGTGACCGGAAAGCTCCAGACGTTCGCCCCCGAGGCCAAGATCATCCATATTGACATCGACCCGGCAGAGATCGGCAAGGCCAAGCCGGCGGATGTGCCGATCGTTGGCGATGCCAAAGGCATCCTCGAGGCCATCCTGGCCAAGGTGGAGCCTTCCGACCACTCGGAGTGGCTTCACCAGATCCGCCAGTGGAAAGAGGAGTTCCCGCTCCAGTATCGCGAGGATGGCACGTTGAAGCCGCAGCAGATTCTCCAAGAGCTGCATGCGGTGACCGGCGGCCGGGCGATCGTCTCTACCGACGTGGGCCAGCATCAGATGTGGGCCGCGCAATACTACCTGTGCGACCGGCCGCGCCAATTCCTCGCCTCGGGCGGGTTGGGCACGATGGGCTTCGGCCTCCCCGCGGCCATTGGGGCGCAGTTCGGCCGACCCGACGAGACCGTGGTGTGCGTCTGTGGCGATGGCGGCTTCCAGATGACGCTCCAGGAGATGATCGTCGCCGTGGAGCATCGCCTCCCGGTGAAGATCATCCTACTCAACAACGGCTACCTCGGTATGGTGCGGCAGTGGCAGCAGATGTTCTGGCAGAACCGCCTCTCCGGGGTGGATATCTCCATGCAGCCGGATTTCGTGAAGCTCGCTGAGGCATATGGCGCCGCCGGCAGGGAGATCACCGAGGCGCGCGACGTGCGCCCGGCACTGGAATGGGCGATGGAGATCCGCGACCGCCCCTGCCTGCTCAATTTCCGCGTGGCACGCGAGGAGAACGTTTTCCCGATGATCCCCGCAGGGGGGTCCATCGACCAGATGCTCATAGATTAGGAGAGAGGCGGGCTTGGGCGCGCGCGCCGGCGTGGCTTGCCGCGCGGGCGCTTCTGTGCGCGAGCCGGCCACTCCCAGGCCTTCAAGGTGCGGCACACCGAGCGTTATCTCCCCGAGGGGGTGCCTTGCGCGAGATCGCTGTGCCACACTCATGGGGTTTGCAAAACTCGAAAGAAAGGAGGGGTCGCCCTCGGCGGGCGACTGGTGTCTTCCGCCCACCGCTGCGGCATGTGGGCTTTCGACGCCACTAATTCTGTGAAACATACTCTGTCGGTTCTGGTGGAGAACCGTTTCGGCGTGCTGGCCCGGGTAGCCGGCTTGTTTGCCCGCCGCGGCTACAATATCGAGACGCTCGCGGTGGCCCCGACAGACGATCCATCCATCTCACGCATGACGATCGTCGTCGCCGGGGATGATTCGGACCTTGAGCAGATCACGAAGCAGCTCAACAAGCTGATCGACGTGATCAAGGTGAATGACTATACGGATGTCGCCACCGTCGAGCGCGAATTGGCGCTGATCAAGATCACGGCAGAGCCGGGCGTGCGCGGCGAGATCATGCAGATCGCCGACGTTTTCCGCGCCAACGTGGTGGATGTGGGCGAGCGCAGCTTCATTCTTGAGGTGACCGGCAAGGTGGACAAGATTGACGCGCTGACCCGGCTGCTGGAGCCCTATGGCATCCGCGAGATCGTCCGTACGGGCAAGATTGTGCTCTCGCGCGGCATCCAGCCGCTGTGAGTGACGCGGGGTGCCGGCCATGGAGATGCGCGAGCTGATTGACGAACAGACGGCGAACGCGGTGATGAACACGCTGGCGGTGGCCCTACCACTGGCCGGCGCGGTCATCGGCGCCCTCGCCGGCACGCTCGCGCGCCGGCCGGTCCCGGGTGCCCTGCGCGGCCTGGCCGTGGGCTGCCTCGGCATCCTGAACTGGGTCTTGTGGCGTCTTTATAACGCCATTATGGACCAACTTGGTCTAGATACGGTCAAGAACCTGCTGGTCAACCTGGCCCTCTTCGTCGCGCTCGGGATCGCTGGCGGCGTGGCGGCAGGGCTTTATCTGCGTTCGAGGCAACCGGCCCCGGATGAGGAGACGCCCCCGGCGCAGCAGGCGTAACAGCGGGTGAGTTGCATCCAGGTGCGGGGATCTGGGAGGGCACGCGTCTGCTCTCCCCCCAAGCATGAGGAAAGGTGCCATACTGGCGCCCGGCTCCAGATTCCCCAACACCTGGACGCGCGCGCCCCAGGCGCGCGGAAGGAGAAGGACATTGGCTAAGGTCTATATGACGCGGACGTGAATCTGGACTTGCTCAAGGGCAAGACGGTGGCCGTGATCGGGTTCGGCAGCCAGGGTCACGCGCATGCGCTCAACCTGGCGGACAGCGGCGTGCAAGTTGTTGTTGGCGCGGTCCCCGGCGGCCGCGGTTGGGCTGCCGCGGAGAAGGCGGGCGCCAAGGTGATGACCACCCCCGAGGCAGCCGCGGCCGGCGATGTGATCATGATTCTGACGCCGGACGAAACGCAGCCGGCCATCTATGAAGAGCAGATCCGCCCCCATCTGAAGCCGGGGAACGCCCTCGCGTTCGCGCATGGCTTCAACATCCACTTTGGCCAGATCGTGCCCCCCAAGGACGTGGATGTGATCATGATCGCCCCGAAGGGCCCCGGGCACCTGGTGCGCCGCCAGTACCAGGAGGGGAAAGCCGTGCCGGCGCTCATCGCCGTCTATCAGGACGCCACCGGCCACGCCAAGGATCTCGCGCTCGCCTACGCCAAGGGGATCGGCTCCACGCGCGTCGGCGTGCTTGAGACCACCTTCAAAGAGGAGACGGAGACGGATCTGTTCGGCGAGCAGGCAGTGCTTTGCGGTGGTGCTTCCGCCCTCATCATGGCCGGGTGGGAGACGCTGGTCGAGGCCGGCTACCAGCCGGAGATCGCCTACTTCGAGTGCCTGCACGAGCTGAAGCTGATCGTCGATCTGATCTACGAGGCGGGCATCGCCGGGATGCGCTACTCGATCAGCAACACGGCAGAGTATGGCGATGTGACGCGCGGCCCGCGCGTGATCACCGAGGAGACCCGCGCCGAGATGCGCCGCATCCTGGGCGAGATTCAGCGGGGCGAGTTCGCTCGCGAGTGGATCCTCGAGTGCAAGGCCGGCAAGCCGGTGTATCGCGCGCTCACGCGCATGGGCGCCGAGCACCCGATCGAAGAGGTGGGCCGCCGGCTTCGCGCGATGATGCCCTACCTGCAGAAGAAAGACCTGAAGGACGTCTCGTAAACCCATCGGAGTGGCGCGCGCCAGCGCGCGCGCCACTCCAATATCTGAAGGGGTGAATCCCATGCGCCGCATCGCAATCTTTGACACCACTTTGAGAGACGGCGAGCAATCGCCTGGCGCCAGCATGAACCTGAGCGAGAAGCTGGATGTGGCACGCCAGTTGGCACGCCTGGGCGTTGATGTCATTGAGGCGGGGTTCCCCATTAGCTCTCAAGGAGATTTCGACGCGGTACGCCTCGTCGCGGAAAAGGTCACCGGGCCAACCATTGCCGGGCTCTGTCGTGTTGTCCCTGCGGACATTGACCGCGCAGGGGAAGCCCTCCGCCCGGCCGCGAAGCGACGTATCCATACCTTCATCGCCACGTCCGATATCCATCTGAAGCACAAGCTGAAGAAGTCGCGCGAGGAAGTCCTGGAGATGGCCGTGGCCGGCGTGAAGCGGGCGCGCAACTTCACGGATGACGTGGAGTTCTCTGCCGAGGATGCCTCGCGCACCGATCCAGACTACCTCTGCCAGGTGGTCGAGGCGGTCATTGACGCCGGCGCCACCACGGTCAATATCCCGGATACTGTTGGCTACGCGGTGCCCCACGAGTTTGCCCGGCTGATCGCCACGCTTCGCGAGCGCGTGCCGAATATTGACCGGTGCGTGCTTAGCGTCCATTGCCACAACGACCTCGGGCTGGCCGTCGCCAACTCGCTGGCGGCGATCATGGCCGGCGCCGGGCAGGTGGAGTGCACCATCAACGGCATCGGCGAGCGCGCCGGCAACGCCGCCCTCGAAGAGGTGGTGATGGCGATCAACACGCGCGCCGACCAGTTCCAGGTTTCCACCCAGATCAACACGCGCGAGATCTACCGCACCAGCCGCTTGGTCACCGACGTGACCGGGATCCAGGTCCAGCCGAACAAGGCGGTCGTCGGCGCCAACGCCTTTGCACACGAAGCAGGCATTCACCAGCACGGCGTGCTGCAGGAGCGCACCACCTACGAGATCATGAGCGCGCAAGATGTCGGCATCGCCGAAAGCCGCCTGGTCCTGGGCAAGCACTCCGGACGGCATGCCTTCGAGAAGCGCCTCCATGAGCTTGGCTACACGCTCAGCAAGGAGGATCTCGACCGCGCTTTCGCCCGTTTCAAGGAGCTGGCGGATAAGAAGAAGGAGATCTTCGACGCCGACCTCGAGTCGATTGTCGCCGACGAGGTCCACTCGGTACCCCAAGAGTATTCGCTGGAGTACATGACGGTGGTGGCCGGTCTGGAGGGTTATCCCACGGCGACCATCAAGGTGCGCCGCGGGCAATCGGAGCTGGTGGACGCCGGCCTCGGCGTGGGCACCATCGACGCGGTGTACAAGACGATCGACAAGCTCCTCGGCATCCCGCACGAGTTGGTGGAATACTCGGTGAAATCGGTGACGGGCGGCACAGACGCGCTTGCCGAGGTGACCGTGAAGGTGGGCGCCGATGGGCGCACCTACGCCGGTCGCGGTGCGAGCCTCGATGTGGTGGAGGCAAGCGCCAAGGCCTACATGCAGGCGCTCAATAAGCTCGTCCACTACCGCGCAACATCCGCGCAACGATAAACACCCGCATTGCATCGGTCACGCGGGAGCAAACGGCACGCCGGGGGGTCGCGCGGCGTTTAACCTCCGCGCTGCTTGCGTGCGAAGCCCTGCCGGGCTGGGCTGAACAGGCCCGAAGGGGCTTTGCTGAGAAGCAGCGCGGAGCTTCTGGCTTCGCGCGCCGGGGGAGGCCGCGCTCCTGCGTAACGTGCTCGCCTCCGCGCATCGCGCGGGCGCAACTCGCGCGACTTCAGACCCGCGGCTATCGCCTTGCAGCTCGTGCAAGCGTGTGGTATAATGGCAATTGTGAAAAGAGAGTTTTCATCGCGCCGGTTCACCGCCGGCGCTCATACGGAGAAGGAGACTACCTGCCGGTGGCTGTCCACGCACGTCCGGGACATACGCCACCGGCAGTCCATCGGTTGGAGCCGCGCCGCGGCTTGATCCCCAACAACACCCCCTAACTGGCAGGCTCGCGCCTGACACGCTCTCTGCGCCCGGAATCCCGGTATCGCCCGGCCCGATTCTGCCAGTCGTGCGTTCTTGAGTGGCTCTGACCGAGGTTCAAGATGAAAATCAAGATCTACGACACAACACTGCGTGATGGTTCACAGGCAGAGGGAATCTCCTTCTCGCTGGAGGATAAGCTGCGGATCGCCGCCCGGCTCGACCGGTTTGGCATCGATTATATCGAGGGCGGGTGGCCCTACTCCAACCCAAAGGATATCACCTTCTTCGAGCGCATCCGCGAGACGCCGCTGAAGCATGCGCGCGTGGCCGCCTTCGGTAGCACCCGGCGTGCCCGGCTCTCTGCCGAGGATGACCCGAACCTGCGCATGCTGGTTGCCAGCGGCGCGCCCGTGATCACCATCTTCGGCAAGTCGTGGGATCTGCACGTCATCGAGGCGCTTCGCGTCACGCGCGAGCAGAACCTGGAGATGATCGCCGATTCGGTGCGCTTCCTCAAGGCGCACGCCGAGGAGGTGATCTACGACGCCGAGCACTTCTTCGATGGCTACCGCTCCGATCCGGAGTACGCGCTTGCAACCCTGACCGCCGCTGCCGAGGCGGGCGCCGATTGCCTGGTCCTGTGCGACACCAACGGCGGCTCGCTTCCCAACCAGGTAGCCGAGGCGATTCAGGCTGTGCGTGACCATGTGCGCGTCCCCATCGGCATCCACGCGCACAACGACTCCGAGACCGCCGTCGCCAACTCCATCGTAGCCGTCCAGTTCGGCGCGGTCCATGTGCAGGGCACCATGAACGGCATTGGCGAGCGCTGCGGCAACGCCAACCTCTGCTCCGTGATCCCAAGCCTGGAGCTGAAGCTCGGGCTGGAGACGATCGGACGCGAGCGCCTGCGCGAGCTGACAGAGGTTTCGCACTTCATCGACGAGGTGGCAAACCTGACGCCGAACGACCGGCAGCCGTTCGTCGGGCGCAGCGCGTTTGCGCACAAGGGCGGGGTTCACGCCGATGCCGTCCTGAAGCTCGGGAGCACCTACGAACACCTGGCGCCGGAAACGGTGGGCAACAAGCGTAAGATCCTCGTCTCGGAGCTGGCCGGCGGCAGCGCCGTACGCCACAAAGCAGAGCAGTTCGGCGTCGATCTCACCAAGGACTCGCCCATCACGCGCGCCATCCTCGATCAGGTGGTGCGCCTGGAGAACGAGGGCTACTCCTACGAGGGCGCGGGAGGCTCACTGGAGCTCCTCATCCGCAAGGCGCAGGGGGAGTATGAGAAGACCTTCGACCTCATCAGCTTCCGGGTCATCATCGAGAAGCGCGCCGGCGACGAGGAGCCGATCACGGAGGCGACGCTGAAACTGCGCGTTAACGGCGAGGTTGCGCACACGGTGGCCGAAGGCGATGGCCCGGTGCACGCACTCGATAACGCGATGCGCAAGGCGCTGCAACAGTTCTTCCCGCATCTGGCACATATGCGCCTCACCGACTTCAAGGTGCGCGTGGTCAACGTGCGTGAGGGCACCGCAGCGAAGGTGCGAGTCCTGGTGGAGACGACCGATGCCCAGGAGACGTGGAACACCGTGGGCGTCTCGACCAACATTATTGAGGCCTCGTGGCAGGCGCTCGTCGATGCCGTGGATTACGCGATGATGCGCGAGCGGCGCCCGCGCAACGGCAACTGAGAATACGCGAGAGCCGCCGCTGAACCCGGAAACGCTGGCGTTCACCGGCGGCTCTCACCGTGTTTGCCCGCGGCTCTCGCGGGGCTTCTTGGCCTATCCCCGAGGCCAGCAAAGGAGAGAGGCATGGCGCTTGCGGATCTGGTAAGCGAATACGTTCCTGCCGTTGATGGCGAGATGGCGGCCGTCCTGGCCAGCAGCCCGGGAAGCCAGCGGATCGCTCCGTACCTGCGTTACCATCTGGGATGGGTCGATCAGGAGTTCCAACCGCTTGGCCCCGCGGAGCAGCGCCGTTACGGCGGAAAGCGCCTGCGCCCGATCCTCTGCTTGCTCGCCTACCGCAGCGCGCGCGACGATTGGCAGCGAGCCCTTCCCGCCGCCGCGGTCGTGGAGCTCATCCAGAACTTCACCCTCATCCACGATGACGTGGAGGACAACGACCCGGAGCGCCGCCACCGCCCCACCGTGTGGAAGCTATGGGGCGTGTCCCACGCCATCAACGCCGGCTCGCACATGCAAGCGCTGGTCAACGCCGCCGCACTCCGCCTCACCGCCTGCGGCGTCGCGGACGCGGTGGTCCTGGAGGCCGTCCGTCTCCTCACCGACTGCATCCTGGAGCTGACCGACGGCCAATACCTGGATATCTCCTATGAGGGCCGCTTCGATGTGACGCTCGACGACTACTTCACCATGACCGGCGGCAAGACGGGGGCGCTCTTCGAGCTCTCATGCCGCCTGGGCGCGTTCCTCGCCAGAACGGACGACCCGGAGTTTGTGGATGCCTGGAGCCAGGTCGGGCGCTCCTTTGGCCTGGCATTCCAGGCGCGCGACGACACGCTCGGCGTCTGGGAGAAATCTGCGGCCACAGGGAAGGTGCAGGCCGGCGACATCCTGAAGCGGAAGAAGAGCCTGCCAATTGTCTACGCCCTAACGCACGGATCGGCCCAGGAGCGGCAGACAATCATCGACGTTTTCTCCCAGCCGGATCTGGGCCCCAGCGATGTGGAACGCGTCGTGCAGGTGCTGGATCGGTGCGGCGCCCCCGAGTACTGCGCCCGGATCATGCAGGAGCAGGGCCGCCAGGCACTCGCCGCCCTGGACCGCCTGCCGGATGTTCCCGCGGTGGCGCAGGTGCGCGGCCTCGTCGAGCAGGTGCTCGCCGGCTGAAGCATCACGGGAGCCGCCGCGAGGGAGACGCCCATGAATGCCCAGGGAGCAGGCCAGGCGGAGCATGGTTCCGGGAAGGTCCCCGCGCATCCGGAGGGGCCATCATCACGGAGTGAGAACACCCCCGCGCCTGCTCCGCATCCGGAGCGATCCTCTCCGCCGACTATCGCGGTGATCACTGGCCCGACGGCCGTCGGAAAGACAGAGATCGGCGTGCTGGTCGCCGAGGCGTTGGGCACGGAGATCGTGAACGCCGACTCGATGCAGGTGTACCGCGAGATGCACGCGGGCACCGCGAAGCCAACCGCGGAAGAGCGTGCGCGAGTGCCGCATCACCTGGTGGATGTCGCCTCGGTGAGGGACGTCTTCACCGTTGCCGATTTCAAAGAGCTGGCGATTCCGATTCTGCACCGGCTGATCGCGGTGGGGAAGATCCCGCTGGTGGTCGGTGGCACCCGCCTCTACATCAAGGCGCTCACTTCGGGTTTCTTCGAGGGCCCGCCACGTGATCCCGAGTTTCGTGCGCGGATGGAGGCGCTCGCCGCGGAGCATGGCCGGCCCTACCTGCACGCAATGCTCGCCGAGATCGACCCCGACAAGGCGGCAAAGCTCTCGCCGCATGACCTGAAACGGATCGTCCGCGCCCTGGAGGTGCTCCACGTCACCGGGCAGCGGATCAGCGAGCTCCAGGCGCAGAGCCAGGAGGCCCAGCCGCCCTTCCGGGCGATCCTGATCGGTTTGGTGCGCGACCGCGAGGAGCTCTACCGGCGCATCGACGAACGCGTGGATCGGATGGTGGAAGCCGGCCTGTTGGAGGAAGTGCGTGCGCTTCATGAGGCCGGCCTCGATGAGCGCCTGACCGCAATCCAAGCCCACGGCTACAAGGAGCTGATCGGCTACCTCCGCGGGGAGTATGACTTCGCGGAGGCGGTGCGCATCACCAAGCGGAACACCCGCCACTATGCCCGCCGCCAGCTCTCCTGGATGCGCAGCGAGCCGGGGATGCACCTCCTCGATGCCTCGCGCCCCCCGGAAGAGGTCGCCGCCGACGCCACGCACATCATCGTCGCGGAAGCCTGATCCGCATCACCCCTTCCCTGCCCGTCCGCCGCCGCTCTCAAGGTTTGCACGCCGTACTGACAGGGAACGCGTCAGACCGGGAATGAACGTATGGCGCGCTTCCCAGGAAAGGCGGGCATGGGATGAGCTTTCGCATCGGCAGGGTTTGGGGGTTCCCGATCGAGATCGATGTCTCGTGGTTTATCATCTTCGCCCTGGTGGCGTGGACGCTCTCTGCCGGCTACTTCCCCCAGCTCTTCCCAGACGCGCCTGCCTCGGTTAACTGGGTGACCGGGGTGATCTCGTCGCTGCTTTTCTTCGCGAGCGTGCTCGTGCATGAGCTGGCGCACTCCTATGTGGCGATCCGCAACGGATTGGATGTCGGCGGGATCACGCTCTTTCTCTTCGGAGGCGTCAGCCGAATCACCCGGGAGCCACGCAGTCCGGAGCTGGAGTTGAAGATGTCTGCGGCCGGGCCGGCCACGAGCGTCCTCCTTGGCGTCCTCTTCTGGGGCCTGGGCTATGGCGCGCGGAGCATCGGTCTACCGGGGCATATCGTGGCCGCAGCTGGTTACCTGGCCCTGATCAACGTGATCCTGGCGATCTTCAACATGGTGCCTGGCTTCCCGCTGGATGGTGGGAGGGTGTTGCGCGCCCTCCTGTGGCGATTTACGGGCAACCTGGAGCGCGCCAGCCGCTACGCATCCTATTCCGGCCAGGGCTTTGGCTACCTCCTGATGGTCGGCGGCGTCCTTTTCATCCTGTCCGGCAACCTGATCGGAGGCGTCTGGTTCATCTTCATCGGGTGGTTCCTGGTTGGCGCCGCCCAGAACGCCTACCAACAGGTGTTGCTGAAGCGCGCGCTTTCTGGCATCCCCATCGAGCGGATCATGCAGCGCGACGTGCCCCACCTCGATCCGAGCCTGCCGATCCGCGACGTGGTCGACGACTACCTGGTCCGCCACGATTACAGCGCTTATCCCGTGATGGAGGGTGACCAACTCGTGGGCATCCTCACCATCGATGAGGTGCGCAACGTGCCGCGCGCGCGCTGGGACGCCACGACCGCGGGCGAGGCGGCAACACCGCCTGACGAGCACCATGTGATCGACGAGCGCCAGGATGCCTGGGACGCCCTGATGCGGATGATGCAGGAGGATGCGCGCCGGTTACTGGTCGTGCGCGATGGCCGCCTGGAGGGTGTTGTCTCTCGCGACGGCATCCTGCAGGTGGTTCGTACCAAGCTGCAGCTGGAGGCCTGACATGCCCGAGGAAGAGCGAGCACTGCCCCACCCGCGCTATGAACCGGGGCCGACGGAAGCCGCCGGCCCCATCAAAGAGCCGCTGCCGCGCCGCGAGCGGCCGCCGGACGGCCCCGTGCCACGAATGAGCGGCGGCGGGCCCAGCCTCGTGGATGAGCCGCCCGATGAGGAGAGCGGGCTTGGCAAAGCCAAGTTCCGCGAGAACGCCGAGATGGAATAGCCACGCCCGCGAAGGCTATAGACCGTGTCCCCAGAATGGGGCCGGGCTCTGCATCACCTGATCGCGGCGCATCCACTTGGCATGGCCATCGAGGAAGGTGATGTTGAGGCCCTCCATATGCGGCCCGGGATCGGGGATGCCGTTGTTGGCATTCCAGGCCGCATGGCCCCCGGGTGTGCAGATATAGCAGTAGGCCAGTCTCAGGGTCGTGTAGCCCTGGTCTGGCACCGGAGCGGTCTCCAGGATCGCCGCGACATCGGCCGGCGCCTGCACCTTCGCCAGGGCAATGGAGCTCTTCACATTGGAGATGTGCGGGAACATCACGCCGTAACCCATCGACTGGTGCCGCCGGCTCGGGCACATTAGCACCTGAGAGTTCTTGATGTACGGCATGAGGAGCTCTATCCACGAGGTCTCATAGCCCGTCACTGGCCCTACAGTATAAGGTACCACGTACTCGTCGTAATCCTGGGCATACTGCATCAAGGCCATTCCCAGCTGTTTGCAGTTCGAGAGGCAGCTCGACTTGCGCGCGTTTTCCCGGGCGCGCGCGAAGACCGGGAAGAGAATGGCCGCCAGGATGGCGATAATGGCGATCACCACGAGCAACTCGATCAGCGTGAACCCAGCTTGCCTGCGATTGACCATCGCTGCTCTCCTTCCTGAGCGCCAGGAGCGCCATGTCCCCTGGCGCATCTTCCTGGGGGAACTGCCCGCGCCCACATCCTGCCGGGCCAGGGAAGCCAGCGCCCAGGTCCCCCGCCAGAGCCAACCTTTTGCCTCTCGAATGGGTGTTCGCGGCTCCGCCGCGGGATCCTTCCCATCCTCTCGCAGACATGCAGGGGATACTCGGGGCGCGTCAATCCCCGGCGGACGCCCGCAGCGCGCGCAGTCGCTCTTCCGCACGCGCAGCCAAGACGACATCGCCGGAAGCCACCACGCGCGACCAGGTATCCGCGGCTTCTTCACGAGCGCCAGTTGCCTCCAGGGCGGCGGCCAGTCCGGCCTGCGTCTCGGCATCATCCGGGTTGAGGCGGGACGCCTGTCGGAAAGCGACCACGGCCTCCGCCGGCCGCCCCGTCAGCGAGAGGACCTCCCCCAAATTGAAAAGGGCCTCCGCGTCGCCCAGATCCGCGCGGAGAGCCGCGCAATAGTGCTCATCGGCGGCCTTCAGCCCGGCATCGCGCTCCGGGCCGGACGGCAGATCCTTCGCTCGCTCGAAGAGGAGCACGCCCAGGTTGTTGTGGGCGCCCGCGTGGTTGGGGCATAGGCGAATCGTCTCGCGGTATTCGGGGATCGCCTCTTCCTGCCGGCCAGTGCGGTCGAGCGCCACGGCCAGGTGGTAGCGGGCGGCGTAATCGTCATGGTCCAGTGCAAGCGCCTGGCGATAGGCGGCAATGGCGTCCTCCACCCTGCCAAGCTGATCGAGGGCGTCGCCCAGGCCCCGGTAGGCAGGCGCGCGCTGCGGCATTCGGCGAATCACCTCGCGGTAGTGCGAGATCGCCTCGTCCGGTTCATTGAGCTCGGCAAGGAGATCCGCCAGATAGTGGCGTGCCGTCGTCTCCTCCGGATCGAGGGCGAGCGCCTCGCGGAACGCATCCACCGCTTCCCGGCTCCGGCCAAGGGCGCGCAGCGCCGTGCCCCGGTTCGTATGTGACGCCGCCAGTGAAGGCTCGAGGCGCGCTGCCTCGCGAAACTCATCGATGCTCTCGGCGATAGCCCCGGTATAGAAAAGTGCCAGACCCAGGTTGTTATGGATGCCGGCGGTGCCGCCCCCCAGACGGATCGCTTCGCGCCAGTGGTGGATCGCCTCGGTGAGCTGGCGTTCCTGGCTCAACAGCCAACCAAGGACGGCATGCATCTCCGGTGCGTCGGGCTCCGCCGCCAGGCGCTCCTGCGCCCGAGCGCGCCGCTCTGCGGCATCCCCCGCCGTGGTTTCAATGTCACGCGCGAGCGCGATCACCAGGTTATCTCGATACTCCGCGTTCTCGGGGCATGCGCGCACCGCCTGGCGCCAATGCGGCACCGCGTCCGCGTAACGCCCGGCTTCGCACAGCGCGTCCCCCAGGAAAGCATGGACGACCGGATCCTCCGGGGCAAGCCGGGCGGCCTGTTCCCAGGCGGAGACGGCCTCCTCGCGAAGCCCTTTTCCGCGCAGGACGACCCCCAGCGTGGTATGCGCCAGCGGGTTGTCTGGGCAGAGGCGCACGGCCTCGCGCAGCTCGGAGAGGAGCTCTTCACTGCTCTCAGCATCTGGCCCACCTTGATCCAGAAGCGCGAGCGCCAACCTCAAACGCGCCGGGCCATCCTCGGGATCGCGGCACACCGCCTCGCGATAAGCTTCCAACTCCTCTCTCAACACGCCCTCCCCGCTCTATCGACGAATCGCGCTTCTGATCGCGCACCGGATCGCTCTTCGCCGGCACTCTGCCAACTCCTCCTCTGAAGTTCCCGTCAGCGCTCGGAGAAGGAAAATGGCGGGTGCGTGTCCAATACAAGAGCATCGGGGTGTGAACCCCATACCCTTCAGATGAAGCGAGACATCCGCTGGCATCCCCGCCCGGCATTGCATGCCTCCATCGCATGGATGCCAGCCCTCTCCGGGAGCCCGATGGAGAGGCGCTCGTGGATGCCATACAGAGCCCGAAATACCCGGGAACAGCCTCCGAGGCCGGTGAAGTCCCCCGTGGCGGGCATTCGTTTGGGCGCATCGGAAGGGTCTGGAGGTTCACTTCGATAGCGGACGGGTGGTATCGCGGCTTGGTCCGTGTTTGCTCTCCGGGCAAGACGGGGCGATGCTGGCACAATCGGCCCGTAGCTCAAGTGGATGGCGAGGGGTGTTGGAAAGGAGCGGAGGTTTGATCAAGGCCGGCATCCGTATTGCAGTCCCGCTGCTAATGCTGTTGCTGAGCGTTTCGCACGCTCATGCACTCTATTCATATTCAGATGTGGTCTCCTCGCTCGAGGAGCTGTGCGCGTCGGCCTCTTCGCCGGGCGGCCCCCAGATGCGCGTTGTCGAGCTCGGCACGACGCTCAAAGGAAAGCCGATTCTGATGGCGGTCCTGAGCGCCGCGCCCGTGGAAGACCCCAAGAGTTCCGACGATGTAGAGGAGCCGGCGGAGGAGCCTGCAGAGGCTCCCGCAGCAACGGCACCGGAGCCGGGCGTGGACGCTCCCGAGAGCGACGCGACCGAGCCCGCCGTGCTCACGCTGACGCTGGATCCGGTGGATGAAGCACCTGCCGCCGTCGAGGCAGCCATAGCGGCGCCGCCAGCGGGGGAGGACCGCCCCCGGCGCGTATTCATCCTGTGCCGGCAGCATGGGAATGAGCCCGCCAGCACCGAAGGCGTGATGCGGTTCCTGAAGGAGTATGCCACCACGGAAGATCCAGCGAAGCTCGAGATCCTGCGCCGGGTCACCTTCCTGGTCGTGCCGATGCTCAATGTGGATGGCGTCGAGAAGGACCAGCGGCGTAACGCGCGCAACGTGGATCTCAACCGCGACTGGCTCTCGCAGTCTCAGCCGGAGACGCGCGCCATCGTGCAGGCCGTGCGCAAGTGGCGGCCGGACCTGCTCATGGATCTCCATGAGCTCCATCCCACGGACCAGACGCCGAGCTTCGTCGAGGCGATGGAGCCGGAGGCAGGCGCCCGAGGTGGCGTGGGCGCTGCCTGCAACGCCGCAATTGCCGCGGTGGTCGGACCGCTGCGCGAGCAGTCGATTCGCATCTACGCGCGCCCCGTCTTCAACTATCGCGAGCCCCGTCTCGCCCACCGCTATTTCGCGGTGAAGGAGGGCGTGCCCGCGATCCTGGTGGAGACCCGGCGAGCCTGGGGCCTGGCCCTCGAACATCGGACTGTGGTTCACTACGCGGCGATTGTTGCAGCGGCGCGTTACATGGCCGGATACGAGCTGACCACTCCGTCGCGCGTCATCGCGGAATGGCTGGAGCCGAGCGCGAACACCGCCTATCGCACGGCTGTAGCCAAGCGCAGCGGGAGTGGCGGGGATGACAAGGTCGCCGAGGCGATCGCCAAGCGTCAGAGGGCCCAGCTGGCCAGCCGCAAGGGAAAGCCCGCAAGCGTGGATAAGAAGCGCGCCGAGCTGATCAAGAAGCGGGCCGCGCAACAGAAGAAGAAGACCCCGGCGAAGAAGAAGTAGGCGAGGCACGCCCGGCGTGGTGCAGCCGCATAACATCATGCCGGGTTCCCCGCATCCGGGAAGGTACCGATGGAAGAACTGGCAACCGCGCAGGAGCATACGGCGTGGGTCGAGGTGCGCCGCGACGCGCTGGCGCACAACCTGGCGCAGGTGCGCGCCCATATCGGTCCTGATGTGCGCCTCCTGGCCGTGGTCAAGGCCGATGCCTATGGCCACGGCGCCGTGGAGGCCTCACGCACCTTCCTGGATGCCGGAGCCGACTTCCTCGGGGTTACGCGCGTCGAGGATGCGCTAGAGCTCCGCCACGCCGGTATCGACGCGCCGATCCTGGTTTTCGGTGCCGCACTCCCGAACCAGGCGCGCGTGGTCGTCGCGCACCGGCTCTCGCAGACGGTCTGCACGCTGGAATCGGCCCGGGCGCTCTCGGCGGCGGCACGCGCCTCTGGGACCACGGCGCAGGTTCACGTGAAGGTCGACTCCGGCATGGGGCGCATCGGCATCCGCTGCGCGGAGCTGTTGGAGTTCGTGCGCGCGCTCCACGCGCTTCCCAATCTCGAAGTGCAGGGGATCTACACCCACTTCGCCACGGCATTGGAGCGCGAGCTCACCTTCGTCCGCAAGCAACTCTCGCTCTTCCTGCGCGCCGTCGCGGAGGTGGAGAAGGCCGGGCTGGGCCGGCCCCTGATCCATGCCGCGAACAGCGCCGCCATCCTCCGCCTCGAGGCATCCCATCTCGATATGGTGCGCCCCGGCACGATCCTCTACGGCCAGTATCCCTCGGCGCACGTGCCCCGGATTCTGGAGCTGCGCCCGGCGTGGCAACTTAAGAGCCGGGTCGCCTTCGTGAAGCAGGTACAGCGCGGCCAATCCATCGGCTATGGCCGCGACTTTCTCGCGCGGCGCGAGATGACGGTCGCCACCATCCCGCTCGGCTATGCCGATGGCCTCACGCTCACCCCGGTTCGCACCGCGCGCTCGCTCGCCGAATTGCTGCGCACGGCGCGTGAGTTCGCGCGCCGCGGGCGGATGGGAGTGCGCGTCCACGGCCAACACGCTCCCTTCGTTGGCCGCGTCGCCATGCAGATGTGCTGCATCGACGTGAGCCACATTCCAAACGTGGAGGTGGGCGACGAGGTTCTCCTGCGTGCCCGCTTCACGCTCACCAACCCGCGGATCCCCCGCATCTACTGCTAACCCTTTCCCCTGAAGAATCGAGCCCCCTGAGAGGGCGCCCAGATCCCGCGATCCCCCGGCGAGGAACGCCTTCGCTGCGCGGCAGGTGAAACGCACGCTGGAAAAGCGGTTGACACATGCAGGAACGGCTGTTATACTGGGGCGCAGGGTAGACCTATTCTCGAGGCATCATTTCGTGGATGAAGGAGGCGGTCATGCTTGCTTTTTCCGGACGAAACCGTGGCTTTACCCTGATCGAGCTGCTCGTCGTCATCGCCATCATCGCCATTCTCGCGGCGATCCTCTTCCCGGTTTTCGCGCGCGCTCGTGCCAACGCGCGCAAGGCGAGCTGTCTCTCCAACATGAAGCAACTGGGCATGGGCATTATGGGCTACGTCCAAGATTATGACGAGACTCTGCCCCCTCGCGCAAACTGGCAGCCGCAGCGCACCTACTGGTACTACCTGATTCGCCCTTACCTGGGCGCGAATGTCAGCAACTCGGCCAGCGCGCTTGAGAGTATCCTGGTCTGCCCCGAGTACAAGACCAGTTATCCCGACGGCGTCGAGGGAATCTATCCCAAGTGCAGCTATGTTCCCAACCTTTACCTGATGCAAGAAGACACCGCTGTCGGCCTAGCGCAATGTAACTACCCCACGGATCTGGTCCTCCTCGCGCCCGGGCGCAACTCGGTCGGCTCCTATGGGCGCGATGATGCTAGTGGCGATGTCAACTACATGGCCGCGCGCGGCCGGCACGCGGGCGGCGCCAACTTCACGTTCTGCGACGGCCATGCCAAGTGGTTTCCCGCGCCCACGCCCTGGAACGGACGCAGCGCCAACGGCGTCGTCTGGACCAGCTATGACTATAGCAAGCCCCGCTTCTACCCGTTCGAGTAGCTCACGCTTCGTGCTCTGCGACCAGCCATGAAGGGGGCAGCGCACGAAGCACGGTTTCCTGGAGGCCCATTCGGCGGCCTCCAGCCTGTTGCGATCGATGCGAAGTGGGCCCTCTACCACATGCAGGTCGCCGACAGACACGTATCGATCATTCGCCGACACCTGGTGACGCCAGGAGCGATCTCCGATCCGGCGAGATAGGCATCGCCACCGCCGGATCTGCCAGCCGGCGACACGAAGGCGTTGCCTCACCAAAGGACGGCACTCGCGCAGGCGATATCATGTGCCGCAATGTGCGCAGGTTGAACCTGGGATTCCGAGATAAGGAATCCGAAGCCTCGGAGGCAGCACGCAACCCAGCGCGCGGCGATAAATCACCGCGCTGCTTGCGAGCGAAGCCCTGCCGGGCTGGGTTGGGGATACTCCCAGATGTCTCAAAACGACGGTAGCTGGGAGGAGAAGCCCCACAGGGGCTTTGCCGGAAAGCAGCGCGGAGCTTCCAGCTCCGCGCGTGCGGGCAGCCTTCTCCTTATGTCGGAATCCCAGGGTTGAACCACAACGGTTGACCAGTGGCGTGCGATGCCAGGCACCGCGCGCGGCGGGGCGCGCCGCAAAGACACGGAGACTAAGGCACCATGAAAACATTCGCAGGGATGGCCAGCCTGGTGGCTGCTATCACTCTTGCCTGCATAGCGGCCGTAGACCAACCAATGTGGTCAGAGCCGGCGAGCCCGTACGTCCGTCGCACGCTGTTCAGCTTGCCGTATGGGGAAGCGCGTGGCCAGGTGATGGTTCGCCCGGATCCCGAGAGTGCGTCGGGCGTGGAGATCTCCCTGCGGCGCCTGCTGGTCCCCGACGAGAATCTCCTCTTCATTCAGAACGGCGCCGAGGTGTGGCGCTTCAACAGCGCAGGCCGGCTCCTGTTCGCCGCCGATCGGGGTGTGACGAATCCCGGGGCACCCGATGGCAAGCCCGCCACCGCTCCGCTGGATATCATTCACAGCTTCGCTGCCACCCCTGAGGGACGCCTTGTCGTGGTCCACGGCGAGCTATCGCAGCAGCGCATCACCGAGTACGGAGCGACCGGCATTCTCCAGGAGGACGCATGGCAGAGGGTGCGAAGCGGACTGGAGACTCGTGTTCTCCTGTGGGCGCGGACCAACAGACGGTCGATCGTTCATGTGGGTGCGGACGCCGCCGGCCACTGGTATCTCACTATCGCCGATATGAGCACGAACCGCTCGGTGGTGGCCCTGTTTGACCAACACCTGCGCTTTGCGGGCGTCGCTCCCGGCTACCGTTCCGGCTGGGATGGCAGCACATTCGACTTCGCGCACGGCCGCGAGTCACAATCCAACGACACGCTTCTGATCTACCGCCCAGGTAGGATCGGCAAGGCTGCTGCTCTCCTCCGGCCACCGGCTGGTATGCCAGCGCGAGAGCATGACAGCACACACCACCGGCGGCGGCCTGTCGCAGATGTCACGATCGACCGGCAAGGCTGAATCTACCTGGTGATAACCCGG
>Ga0116169_1001479_pt1 | contig 19384 bp, 18 predicted proteins | sample AD_UKC130_MetaG_FD_89796 | JGI IMG/M metagenome (GOLD analysis project Ga0116169, IMG submission 89796) | Active sludge microbial communities of municipal wastewater-treating anaerobic digesters from Canada - AD_UKC130_MetaG | ecosystem: Engineered > Bioreactor > Anaerobic > Digestate | place...
ACAGAACGTATCATTAAAGCCATGGACAACCCACATTTCACTATATTGGCTCACCCTACGGGCAGGCTCATAGGTGAGCGCGACGGCTACGACGTCGACATAGGGCGTCTGGTCGAGGCCGCCAAGGAGCGAGGCTGCATCTTGGAGCTCAACGCTCACCCCGACAGATTGGACCTCACGGATGAGGCGTGCAGGCTCGCCAAAGAGGCGGGTGTCCGGGTGGCCATTTCGACCGATGCTCACGCAATCGGAGACTTGAGCTTCATGCGCTACGGCATAAACCAGGCTCGGCGAGGATGGCTTGAAGCTGACGACGTAGTGAACACCCTTCCTTTCGATGACCTTAAGCGAGCGCTACGTCGATTTAGCTAAAGCGAACGACATGGGCAGCCAATTTTCCATTTCCCTGTGGGCCACTTATTTTATTTATGCGTACTCCAATATATTCTTTTTGCTCTCTGTCTACTTGAGCGACATTGGTCTTTCGCTGCGCGTTTCCGGCTGGGTTTTGGCTTCTTTTTACGTAGGCACCACATTTATACGCCCCTTTGGCGGTTGGGTGCTTGAGCGTTTTGGATTGCGCAAGACACTTCTCGTTGCAGGGATCATATCGCTCTTTGGGGCTTTGGGCGTATTTTTTTCGCTCCCCTCTGTCCCTTGCATGATCTTTTACAGGGCCATAGGCGGGGTCGGCTATGGGATCTACTTGGTAGGGCTTACGACGCACCAATCTTTCATACTTTCCGAGAGCGTCAGGGGGTCGCGATTTGGCTGGATAACGGTGCTAGCCATACTCCCCTTGGCCACGTTGAGTCCTTTGGGCGGATGGTTTCTCCGAAAGGGCTTTGTGGAGCTCTACTTTTTCATTTCTCCAGTTGCAGCGCTCTGCTGCATAGTTTTAGGACTACTGCTCAAAATGCCGTCGGAAGGTGTGGACGTGCCAAAGATAGAGTGGGGGAGCTGGAAAGAGCTGCTTTGCCTTAAAGGCGTACACCTGTTGGTCGTATCTACGCTGCTTTTTGCCCTGGCTAACGCGTTTTTCCTCTCCGTGAGCGGTTTCTTCTCTGAAAAAGGGTTGAATCCGGCTGTCTTCCTCTGGGCTAATGCCCTCGTATGTCTGCTCCTCAGGGGATTAGGTGGGAGAATTCTCGACAGATGGGATCGCAGGAGGATGGCAGCTCCTGTGACCATATTGATGGCCATAGTGATTTTGGTGGCCATAGGGGCTGATAGCGACTTGGAACTCTTGATTTTGGGAAGTCTTTTCGGGTTGGGGTTGGGCTTCGGTTTTCCCGTTCATCTCGCTTTGATTTCGGATCTCACCCCTCCGCGCTTGCGCCCCAAAGGAACGGCCTTGGGCTGGTTTTTCATGGATGCTGGATGGTTCATATCTCCCCTCTTGGTCGGGTATCTGGCGTCGCTTGTTGGGGAAGAGTGTGCACTACGGTTGCTTTCCTTGGCGATCTTGGCGTGTTCGGCGGTTGTGTTTTTCCTGTGGGAGCGTTTTGTGAGGTTTGTGCCCGAACTTAACGCGGATGTGTCCCGTAAAGGCGCGTAAGCCCGGCGTCAAGAGTTGCCTTTACAGCCGCCTCAAATTCGGCAGTGGTGATGCGACGGGCAATTTCGGGGCGGTCGAAAGCCTTGTGGGTTGGGTAGTATTGGTCCATTACGTTTAAAAATGTGCGAGGCGAAACCTTTTTCGCCAAGAATTCAGCTATCTCTTCGGTTCCGGCGAGATTATTTGGCAAAACTAAATGCCTTACCAAAAGCCCTCTCCTTGCCAGCCCTTTCTCATCGAGCTCTAAGTCTCCCACCTGCCTGTGCATTTCTTTAACGGCGGCTCTATTCACCTCTGGATAATCTTCTGCGCCGGAGAGAGCCCTTGCCACCTCTCGGGCAGCGTACTTCATGTCGGGCATGTAGATGTTCACGATGCCGTAGAGCAGTTCGAGCTCCTCTACAGAGTCATAACCGCCGCTGTTATATACCAATGGGAGAGATAACCCTTTTTGCATCGCCAAGGCGAGGGCTTCCAGTATCTGTGGGACCACGTGGGTCGGCGTTACTAAGTTTATATTGTGACACCCCATTGATTGCAGAGTGAGCATTATGGATGCGAGGTCTTCCGCATCGACTTCTCTTCCAGCTGGATGCTGGCTTATATCGTGGTTTTGGCAAAAATAGCAACGCAAATTGCATCCGCCGAAGAATATTGTCCCTGAACCGCGCTGTCCGCTTAAAGGGCGCTCTTCGCCGTGATGCGGTCCGTAACTCGCCACCCTCGCGAGCCTTCCGATCCTACAAAAGCCCGTTTCTCCCTCCAAACGTTTTGCCCCGCACCGCCTGGGGCACAGTCGGCATGGCGAAAGCAACTCCAAGGCTTTGCGCGCTCGATTCTTTATCTCTTCAATTCCGAGCTTTAAATAGGCAGGTTCAAAGGGCATCTCGCAAGGTCTCCTCATTTAGCGTGATCTTTCTTCTTGCGTAGATGGTGCAGGTATAGCGCTATTATGATGGCGCATGCGGCAATGATGGTAACGGTTATGGAGTGTAGGTATTGCGCGACCAGTTCTTGATTGTACCCGACCCAATATCCCACCCAAGCCAATATCGCGCTCCATATGCCAGCGCCGAGGGCAGTGAATACACAAAAGGTCGGCACTTTCATCCTCGCCAGGCCGGCGGGAAGCGATATGTATTGTCTGATCCCGGGGAGCAGCCTGCCGATAAACGTGCTTATATGGCCGTGATTGAGGAAGAATTGTTCTGCCTTTTTCAATGTCTCTTCGCTGATGAAGAGGTACTTGCCGTACCGTTCGAGGAAAGGTCTTCCGAAACGCACCGCTACCCAATAGTTGAAAAGGGCCCCCAGAAGGCTTCCGAGCGTTCCCATTGTAATCGCAACCCAGAGGTTCATCCTTCCTTGAGCTGCCAAATATCCTGCGGGAGGCATCACGACCTCGCTCGGAAATGGGAAGAACGAGGACTCCAAAAACATGAGGGTTGCGATGCCGGGATACCCCAGCCTTCCTATCGTCGATACGAGCCACTCTATCAGGGTTTGCAATTTTTGATCACTCCGCTCCATCGGTTTGAAAGCGCACGATTCAGTATAATAGAACAAAGGTTGAAATGGGAGGGGTTAAGAGTGAAAATTCATGAACTTGCCGGTCGTTCGGCGCCGCTTGAACTGTTGATAAACGTGCCGCGCTTGGTAGCAAGTTTTTATGCCTTGAAACCCGATGCGAGCGATCCGCTTCAGAGGGTCGCCTTTGGCACGTCGGGACATCGCGGTTCTTCTTTGAAGAAGAGCTTTAATGAGGATCATATATTAGCCATATGTCAGGCCATATGCGAATACAGGGCTTCTCGTGGCATCGCAGGGCCGATTTTTGTGGGTATGGATACGCACGCGCTCTCTGAGCCCGCTCTGATGACGGCTGTGTCTGTGTTTGCCGCAAACGGGGCGGATGTGGTCATTCAGGAGGGTTTCGGCTATACGCCGACACCTGTCATATCTCACGCCATATTGACCTATAACCTCAAGAAGAATTCCGGTTTGGCCGACGGTGTTGTCATAACCCCGTCTCACAATCCTCCTGAAGACGGCGGTTTCAAATATAACCCTCCTCAAGGTGGGCCAGCTGATCCAGAAACGACGAAGGTGATTCAGGATCGAGCCAACGCCTTGCTGGAGAATGGATTGAGGGGGGTGAGGTTCATCTCCTTCGAGAAGGCCATGACCTCTGGAGTAGTCCATCGAAGTGACTATATTAAGCCATATGTCGATGAATTGAACAGCGTGGTTGACATGGAGGCCATAGCCGCATCGGGCATAAAGATAGGCGTGGATCCCATGGGTGGAGCGGCCGTAGATTATTGGGGTGTCATAGCCGAAAGATACGGTTTGAACCTGCACGCGGTGGATCGGAGAGTCGACCCAACTTTTTCTTTTATGACGGTAGATCACGATGGCAAGATTCGTATGGACTGTTCGTCGCCATACGCTATGGCTCGCCTGATCGGTTTGAGGGAGGACTTTGACATTGCCTTCGGCAACGATCCGGACGTCGATCGCCACGGCATAGTTACTAAAAGTGGCCTCATGAACTCAAATCATTATCTATCCGTAGCAGTCTGGTATCTCTTTCAGCATCGTCCGGCCTGGGAGGAGGGCGTATCTGTGGGCAAAACGATTGTCTCGAGCTCCATGATCGACCGCGTCGCTCGAGGTCTGGGCAGGAAAGTGGTGGAGGTACCGGTTGGGTTTAAGTGGTTTGTCGATGGGCTGCTGTCTGGGTCGCTGGGATTTGCGGGGGAGGAAAGCGCCGGAGCTTCTTTCTTGCGGAGAGATGGCACAGTTTGGACTACAGATAAAGACGGGATCATTATGGGGCTTTTGGCTGCCGAGATCACGGCCATTACGGGGAAAGACCCAGCAGAACATTACAAAGAACTGGAAAGGCGCTTCGGCAGGACTTGCTTTGCCAGGGTGGACGTCCCAGCTACGCCGGAACAGAAGGCTGCCTTAGGGCGCCTTTCTCCCGATGACGTGCAAACCGATACGCTAGCCGGCGAATGCATCACCGCCATCCTCACTCATGCTCCTGGCAACAGTGCCCCTATAGGCGGAATAAAGGTGGTTACCGAAGGGGGTTGGTTCGCCGCAAGGCCTTCTGGCACAGAGGATGTTTATAAGATATATGCGGAAAGCCTTAGAGGTGAAGGGCATTTGGCCAAGATATTGAAAGAGGCCCAAAATATCATAAATGCCGCCTTCACCGCGGCCAGGATTCAAGGCCTGCATTGATAACCTACGTCTAAAGATGTGAAGTTCTGTGGTATAATATAAAGTGCGCATATAGATGTGCCCGCCTTCCGCAGGAGCAATTTCTGCGTTTTTGTCGCTCGAAGATAAAACCCTTGTTTGCTATGAAAATGAGGTGTTGATTTGCCTGCGGAGTGGATTGTTTTGATGTCGGAGATTGCGCCGCTGATGCTGGTCAAGCGGCAGTGAGTTTTCTCGTGAAGGCACGGGGTTTTGCAAGGAGGAAAGAAAGCATGACTGCACCGGTCTCACAATACACCGCAGGGGACATTCAAGTATTGGAAGGATTAGAGGCAGTGCGCCTGAGGCCTAGCATGTATATCGGCGACACAGGCCCCAGGGGCCTTCATCACTTGATCTACGAGGTTGTCGATAACGCCATAGATGAGGTATTGGTCGACTTCTGCGACCGGGTTATTGTGACGCTTCATTCTGATGGCAGTATATCTGTGGAAGATAATGGTCGCGGCATACCGGTTGATATCCATCCTCAAACTGGCAGGTCGGCAGCGGAGACCGTTTTGACCACCCTGCATGCCGGCGGCAAGTTCAACAACAAGGCTTACCGAGTTTCAGGCGGCCTTCACGGCGTGGGAGTATCCGTGGTTAACGCTCTATCTGAGTGGTTGGTCGTCAATATATGGCGAGATGGCAGAGAGTGGAGGCAGGAGTTCCACAGGGGCATCCCCGTAACCGAGTTGGCGTTAATCGGTGAGTTGCAAAAGAGGGGCACAAAAGTTCATTTTATGCCCGATGGGGAGATTTTTAGAGAAAAGGCATTATCCTGGGACGTGCTCAGCAACCGTTTCAAAGAGCTTGCCTTTTTGCTACCTGGCCTGTCGATATCTCTACAAGATCAAAGAGATGGTAGAGAGGTTACTTTCTGCTACGATGGTGGCATCTCTGCCTTTGTGGAATATCTCAACCGCGACAAGGTAAAGCTCACACCTCAGCCGTTTTTGGTCAAAGGCGAACGGGAAGGCGTGCAGGTGGAAGTGGCGTTTCAATATAACGATAGCTATATTGAGCGCATCTTTGCCTTCGCCAACCTTATCCATACTATCGAAGGTGGCACGCACGTCTCGGGTTTCAGATCTGCCCTCACAAGGGCTGTCAACGAAATGGCGCGGCGACAAAAGCTCCTACGTGGCAAGGAAGAGAACCTCTCTGGTGAAGACTTAAAAGAAGGGTTGACAGCGATTATATCCGTGAAGCTTCAAAACCCCCAATTTGAAGGGCAGACCAAGACCAGACTTGGCAATAGTGAAGTCAAGGGCATTTTAGATTCTATAGTCTACGAGGGACTGATCGCTCATTTTGAGGATAACCCCCAAGCCCTGGGTCCGATAATAGAGAAGGCACTAAAGGCGCGTCAGGCTCGCGAAGCCGCCAGGAAAGCCAGAGAGTTGGTGCGCCGTAAGTCGGCGCTTTCAAGCGCAGATCTACCTGGCAAGCTGGCCGACTGCTCAAGCCGTGACCCGGGGCAGAGCGAGCTTTATATAGTCGAAGGCGATTCGGCCGGCGGCAGTGCGAAGCAAGGGCGCGACAGACATTTTCAGGCCATCCTTCCGCTTCGCGGCAAAATCCTCAATGTAGAGAAGGCTCGTCTTGACAAGGTTCTGTCCAACAACGAGATCCGCACTTTGATCCAGGCGTTGGGTTGTGGAGTGGGTGAGGATTTCGATGTTAAAAAGCTCAGGTATCATCGTATAGTCATAATGACGGATGCCGATGTCGACGGCGCCCACATAAGGACGCTATTGCTGACCTTCTTTTATCGTTACATGCGAGAGATAATCGAAGGAGGATATCTCTACATAGCGCAACCGCCCCTATTCCGATTACAGATTGGGGATCGCGTTCACTACTGCTATAGTACTGGTGAACTGAAAGAATTGACCTCCAGCTTGGATGGCCGTAAATATTCTGTTCAGCGCTATAAAGGCCTCGGCGAAATGAACCCACAGCAACTGTGGGAAACCACGATGGATCCGGCAAACCGCATTCTGAAAAGGATAGAGATCGAAGATGCGGTGGTGGCCGATGATTACTTTAACATCCTAATGGGTGATAAAGTCGAACCGCGGCGCGAGTTTATAGAGGCTCACGCTATGGAAGTGCAAAACCTCGATATTTAGGTTCAAGCAGCGTGGTGCCGCGTCACCTTTGAGTGCTTGTCAGCCACGCTGCAGGCACCAAAGGCTTCGGGTTTCACCTGAGCCGTGAAGCCGCTGCCCTTTACCATGCCCACTACAGCGTTGATTATTTCCCTCGTCTCTCCTTGCTCTCCCACATCCAAGTGGATTTCGAGTATTCTTCTGTAATATTCGGATCGCTCTGGATCTTCGGCCAGTGCGCAAAGCAGCTCGCCGGCTAACGATAAGCTCAAGGAGGTCTCGGTGAAAATCCTTTCCTTAAAACCATAGAGCCTGTCATTAAACAGCCTCCTGTAGAAATAAATGCCGCCGCGTCCGATTCTGTGGATTACAATGGCCGAAACGAAAAGGACTCCGTTTCGATAGCTTTGTGAGTCGGTTCCTACGATGAGCCTATAGCTACCTTCCTCTGTTAAAAATGCGCTGACGCGTTCGATTGTGTCTTCGAAGCTCAATGCGCCATGGGTAGGACTTATGAACACCTAAGGGCACCTTCCTTCGCTAATGGGCGTCTTATATAAGTTTAGCAGCAATAACTCCAAAATTACATCACGTTTTTGTTACAATATGAATAATAGGAGAAACGCAGTAGAAAAAGAGGGGGGAATGCCGTGAAGCTTTCCTTTCGATGGTACGGAGCGAATGACCCGGTGTCTCTCGACAAAATCCGTCAGATTCCTGTAGTGAAAGGGATCGTCAGCGCCATCTACGATCTGCCTCCTGGTGAACCGTGGCCATTTGATAAGGTCCAGGCGCTTAAAAAAGAAGTGGAGGAAAAGGGATTCTCTTTGGTTGCCATTGAAAGCATTCCCGTGGCAGAAGAGATAAAGCTCGGTTCTCCCAGTCGCGATCGATACATAGACGCCTTTTGTGAAAGCGTAAGGAGTGTAGGCGAAAACGGCATACCCGTCGTATGTTACAACTTTATGCCGGTTTTCGATTGGATGCGGACCAACCTTTCGTTTAGGCTCGAAGACGGTTCCTACGCGCTGAGCTACGATCACGACGAGCTTGCCAAGATAGACCTCTCCTCAGGCGCGCAGGGCCTCCCTGGATGGAGCGCTGCATATAGCGCCGGCGAGTTGAGGTATCTCTTGGATGCTTATAGGGAGATAAGCGAGGAGGATCTGTGGGTTAACCTCAAATATTTCTTGGAAAGGGTTGTTCCGGTTGCCGAGGAAGTGGGGGTTAAGATGGCCATTCACCCAGACGATCCTCCCTGGCCCATCTTCGGCCTTCCTCGCGTTATAAAGGATGAGGCGGCGCTTGAGCGCCTTGTAAAGCTCGTCGACAGCCCCTCCAATGGCATAGCGCTGTGCTCCGGCTCGCTTGGAGCGGATCCCAAAAACGATATTCCTGCCATGGTTAGGCGCTTCGGCGGCCTTGGCAGGATACACTTCGCTCATGTCAGAAACGTAAAGATTTTGGGTGAAAGGCGCTTCTGCGAGACCGCTCACCCCTCATGTGCTGGTAGCCTCGACATTTACGGAATCATAAAGGCCTATCATGATGTGAGTTTCAACGGTCCTCTCCGCCCGGATCATGGCCGCATGATTTGGGGTGAGGAGGGAAAACCAGGTTACGGGCTTTGCGACAGGGCGCTTGGCGCCATGTATATAGCTGGCCTCTGGGAAGCCATAAGCAAATCGCATACGTCAAAGTGCAAAAGCACATAGTAAAGATAGCTATCATACACGCCAAGACCCCCCATAATTGCGTTCGCGCGCCCAAAGGCCTCATCAATTAAAAAGGGGGCGATCTTAAAATTATTGTTTCTGTAATAGAATTGCGGATCATTGGCGATAGGGCTGGAGAGGTCCAGCCCTATCGTTTTATTTTTGATCTTTTGGGGCGAACTCTTTTACGGCGTCTTTAACGAGCGTAATTGCATGGGTATAGGCAGGTCCACCGCCAAAGTTCACAGATACTAAGGCAGCCTCGATGATTTCTTCTGGAGTTGCACCTGCATTGATGGCTTTATATACATGGCTTACGATGCAGTATTCGCATGTAGTGTAGGTGGCTACAGCCACGGCTATTAGCTCTTTTGTCTTTGTGTCGAGCTTCATAGGTTTGTATAGGCTTTCGCTGAATTTAGCAAAAGCCTGGAGTTGTTCGCCGTAGAGCTCACTTACCTCTCTGGCGCCGGCGCTTAATTCTCTCAAAATTTCTCTGGGGCTTTCTGCCATTTCGCTTTCACCTCTTTTTCATCTTCAATCCTAACAGCCCGAGGGCTTGTGCCTCTCTGTCAACGGGACGCCGCCAACCCCCACATTTTCTGGAGGATTTTCCTGAATGAGAACCACGAAGCTCTCCTTAGGGATGCCCATCACGCGGCTTGCCACCCCCGTGAAATCGCTTATGAGCTCCCTTTTTTGCTCGGCGCTCAGCTTTGGCCCCGAAATGCTTATGACCGGCATTTTCTTCCCTCCTTTTTGGATGCCAAGATCATGATATCTATAATGATAACAGAAAACTACCTACGATGTCCATATTACCCGCGTCAGGTGTTAAAATGCGTTCTTTTGGCGCAGGCAGCTTATCCTGTTATCGGCAAGCCTGGTAAAGCTTTCGCTGCATGTCTTGAAATTCGCCCGAAGTTGTCAACGATCTCGTTTAAGGTTACAGGATTAGGCTTTGCATAGGACAGGTTATATTTCTTGGAAATACCTTAAATTATGAATATTATGGTTAAAATTGACAAAATAGCCTTAGTCATAAGATCCCATGTTTATGGAATGCTTCAGCTACACTCATTCCTGAACGCAACTCTTCCCGCATAGTGGATTCTTGCTCAACCTTTTCGATTGCCTTGCGTAACACTTCTTCTAACGCATCTTTGGGTATAACCACTACGCCGTCTGCATCTCCGAAAATGTAATCTCCAGGGCTAACCATCACATCGCCACATTTTATCGGAACATCCACGTCTATGACGTCTAAGCGGCCGCGGGAGTCGGCAGGCGAGGTACCTCGGCAAAAGACGGGAAAACCCGATTCGAGAATGCCTTGGACATCGCGGGTAAGTCCGTCTATGACTATGCCATTTGCGCCGCGTCCCACAGCCGCGTTGGACAATAATTCTCCCCAGAAGCTACAGCAGGTAGCGCCATTTTGGGTAACTACCATCACATCGCCCGGCTTAAGGGAGTCTACGGCTTGGATTTCCAGTTTATACAGTTCTTCTGGAACCCTGTAGACCTCGACAGCTAATACCGTGCGCGCAGGGCCGAAAACCCTCATCTTTATCTCTAAAGGCCGTATATCGTATCGCATAGTGTGGTCCCAGATGCCCATATGGTCCATCACGTCCGCCAAAACGGCTGCGTAGAGCTTAGAGACGGCATCCTTCTTGACTGCCGATGGCAATTCTTCATTCACCTATATCACTCCCTCGCAAGTAATTATGCATGGCTCCTCGATGAAATAATATTTAAGCAACGCCATCACTATACTTTTGGAAAAATATTTGTCAACGACTTTGCCAGATTGCCCCTTCGAAGCATCATATATTGAATTTGAAGCATTAGTGCTTAATAGAACTCAGAGTAAGTAAAATAAGGTAACGATTGTATCATCAAGCGCCTCGGTGTGTGCGCATACAGTGCTCTTAACCGGTTTAATTTAGGTGCACCATCCTCACCATTTTATCGCAGGTATCACTATGGCTACCGAGATTGCTGTTTTCGCGGTAGTATATTTTGGTCTTGTGCGGTAGTATATTTTGGTCTTGTAGTTTGTATACTTTTACACCTTTTAAGGAGGATGGATAAAGCATGAGCAACGTAGGTTTCAGGATCTATACGAAGATCAAACGCCCGCCGCTCGAAATTGTGGACGCCTTTTCACCCTATGCCACGCCCAACATTGCGGACAACATGGGGAGAGCTTTTTGCATGGACGCCGGCATAAAGCCGGTGCGAGAGGATTCAAAGCTTGTGGGCGTAGCATTCACTGTCAGGTCGCGCGTCAAAGATAACCTCATGGTTCATAAGGCCATAGATATGGCCCAACCTGGGGATGTCATAGTCGTCGATGCCCAGGGAGATATGAGCAACTCTATACTCGGAGAGATCATCGTCCGCTATGCCGCGAGGAGGGGACTACGGGGCTTCGTCGTAGATGGCACTATCCGCGACTGGCTCGGCATAAAAGAACTCGGGTTTCCGGTCTTTTCGAGAGGGGCAGTGCCAAGCGGGCCGTTTAAGGATGGTCCTGGGGAGATAAATGTGCCCATATCGTGCGGCGGAGTGGTCGTTAACCCGGGAGATATCATTGTGGGAGACGCCGACGGCGTAGTGGTGATTCCTCCCTGCGATGCCGAACTCGTTCTCAAGAAAACCAGAGAGATAGCCCAGAAAGAGCAGCTGATCTTCAAGCAGGTAGAGGATCTCGTATGGGATAGGAGCTGGGTGGACGCCACGCTTAAAGAGAAGGGGTGCGAGATTATTGAATAGGTATTCCGCCGATTCTTTGGTCGGCTTCTGTAAGAACGTGTTTGTGAAAGTCGGCGTAGATGCGGACAAGGCCCATTTGGTATCAGACTCCATGGTGAAGGCGGATCTGAGAGGTGTCTCTTCCCACGGCGTGACGCGCACGCGCATTTATGTGGATCGCATTCGCCGCGGCCTCGTCGATCCCAAGGCTGAGCCCGAAATCATCAGAGAGCGAGCCGCTACGGCGTTGCTGGATGCGAAGAACGGCATAGGCCAAGTCGTTTCGCGGTACGCCATGGAAATTGCCATCAAAAAGGCGCGCGAAGCCGGCGTCGGCTTCGTGGGCGTCGCGCATTCCAACCATTTCGGTATGGCGGCTTATTATACACTTCAAGCTGTCGGCGAAGGTATGATAGGCGTTGCCATGACCAACGCCCCAGCCACCATGGCCCCTTGGGGAGCCAGGTTGCCCTATATGGGCACGAACCCTTTATCCGTGGCGATACCCGCTGATAAGCATCTTCCCGTAGTGCTCGACATGGCGACGAGCGTCGTCGCCAGGGGTAAAATCATATTGGCCGCACAAAAGGGCGAAAAAATACCGGAAGGTTGGGCTATAGACAAAGAAGGACGAGTAACCACAGATCCGAAAGCTGCGCTTGAGGGAGCAGTGCTTCCCTTTGGGGGACCAAAGGGCTCTGCTATAGCCATATTGATAGACGTTTTATCCGGGATATTGACGGGGGCATCTTTCGGCCCTCATCTCGGCGATCTATATCGCAACTTCCAAGACAAACAGGATATCGGGCACGCATTTTACGCGATCGATCCTGCTTCTTTTGGTGACGCTGCGGTTTTTAAGGCCAGAATTGACCAGATGATAAGCGAGATCAAAGCTCTTCCGCCTGCGCACGGATTTGATGAGGTGTTCCTCCCTGGAGAGATCGAATTTAGGAACGAAGAAAGACGAAGGGCGGAGGGCGTTCCGCTCGCCGAGGAGACGGAAAAGGATCTAATTGACCTTGCGAGGGAGTTAGGAGTCGCCTGGCCAGAGACGCTTCCTTAGGTTGTTTTTGAGGTTGGTTTTCCTGAGGGCCAACCCGTTTGGCCCTCAGGAGGACTCTAAAGCTTCCTTATGTCTCTCTCTTCGCGCACATTTTTCCTCTATACGCTTGACTCTGTGCAGCAAAGCCGCCCTTTCTTCCTTGAAGTTCCAGACGAGCGGCCTCAGTTCCATCAAGACCTGGAGTGCCCTGCGGGCATAGGCGAGCGCCAGGTCTAAGTCTTTAAGGTGATGTTCGTAAACCTTAGAGAGCTCTACAAGACATTCGATCGATCGCGGCTCGAGTTGCAGGAGCTCCTCGAAGAGAGATGCCGCCTCTTCGTATCGCCCGGCCGATTTATGGGCATACGCGAGCCGCTTCAACGGTTCGTCGGCTCGAGCCATTTCCTCCACGGCTTTCCTCCAGAGCGCAAATGCCTTTTCTTGACTGCCCTTCGAGGCCCAAAGGTCGCCGGCTTTGAGTCCTTCATGGGGTTTCCCATGCCCCTCTAATAGGGATGCCAACTTTCCTTTCAAGGCTGCAAGCGACACTATGTCCATGTAGTTGTGATAAAATACGCCGCTCAAGCGTGAAGCATCTCCGTCGGTCAGGAAAGCATGATAGAGTTCCGGGATTAACCAACCCGGAATATCCTGCGATTCGCGCTCCACGCCCAGCGCGTAACGCTCCACGTCGCCGAGCGAACACGATGGAAAAACTCCTCGCCAGAATGACCTGGCGAGATATAGCAGGTCCAAGTGTCCTCGCACTCGCTCCGGGAAAGGAAGGCGGTTCAAAATAAAACGCCCCTCGAGCAAGGGGATGTCGAAGCGCTTCCCATTGTACGTTACAAACCCCACTTCCTCTGGGATGACCCTGCGTAGATGATAAAGCCATGAACTTTCATATTGGGGCGAGGTTAAAAATAGCTGGCGCACGATTAGGATTTCTCCTTGTATCGTTCCCACCCCTGCCATAAAGGCGTAAGTCCCCGTGCCCCCCGCCAACCCGGTCGTTTCCACGTCTAAGAGCGTCGCCTCTTCCGCTGCTCCCCAAGGGGCAAGTGTCTTTATGGCGCCGCGGATGTTTTGAAGCCCCACTTTTCCGTGGCGCGACGACAATGAGACAGAATGTTCACAGAGATATACCCCTTGATCGAGCCATTCACCGGGAGGCAAGCCTTTGGGTTGCACCTGGGCCGTGCGAATTTTCACTTCGCCCGCCCGGCCCAAGACCTTCTCGAGTTTGGACAACATGTCGCTCACGACGATTTCACCTCTAAGTGACCTCGAAAGTTGAGAGAAGCCTTCTCGCTGTTTCTTTGGCATTTATGGAGGCGCCGAGTGCTCCCACACAGGCTGGGCATCCCTTCTCGCACTGGCACGACATGACCGATTCGGCGGCAGCCTCTATAAGGGTCTTTCTCAAGCCGAACGCCGCCTCGGCGAGCCCTACGCCGCCAGGCGTGTTATCGGCCAAGTATACGGCTGGCTTATTGAGAAACGGGTCCTTTACCATGCTATGCACTTGGAGGTCTCTCCTATCGCACATTAGGAAGAGTGGCGCCACGCCGCGCAGCAGGTGGGCCAATCCTGCCAGTGCCGAGCTCTGGCTGTCTTTATCCATGAGTGATAGGGCAGCCTCGGCTGGGGTAAACCAGCACGCCGTGGTATGCATCTGCTCTTCTTTCATGTGGACATGGCCGTAACCCACATTTTCGTGAGTTGCGAGCTTTATCTTTTTGTAGATCGTAGGATGTGCGGCGAGTAATACCTCCCCCCAACCCCAACCTTCAGCCTCTTCGAAGACATCCAGGACCTGCAGCCGCACGGCGAGCTCGGCATCGGTATAGTAATCTGTTTTTACTTCTTTCACATAACAGCGCATGCCCTCCTCGTCCAGTTCCATAACCTGATAGCTCTTTCCGCCGTGGAAATAGATCGCCTCGGGGTGTATGAGCATGGGGGCGCTCGGCCGGTCCACTTCGCCTATGACGGTTGGTTTGGCGACGTCCGTGATATCCACGATGACGTAGTTCTCGCTCGTGGCACTGCGGAGCGAAATTGCCTCTGCCGGAAACGAATCCGCTTGCCAGTGATATCGCTCTCCGGCTCGGTGTAAGACCCCTTGTCTTTCGAGATAGGTGAGAATTTCGTCTATCTTCGCATTACCGAAGCGCTCAGTTGTTGAGAACGGCAACTCAAAGGCGCTGCACTTTACATGGTTTGCAAGGACGTAAAGATTTTGGGGGTTGAGGCGCGCCCGCTCTGGAGATGCTCCGAAGAAATACCTCGGGTTTGCGGCTAAAAACTGATCCAGGGCGAATGATGAGGCGACCATGACCGCTGCGGATAGATCAGAACGACGTCCCGCCCTGCCCATTTGCTGCCAGGCAGAAGCCACGCTTCCTGGGTAGCCGTGAAGCACGGCGAGCTCCAGCGATCCTATATCTATGCCGAGCTCCAAGGCATTTGTGCTCACAACGCCGAGGAGTTTTCCTTCTCTCAAGCTGCGCTCTATTTCCCTGCGTTCCTTTGGCAGATATCCGCCCCTGTAGCCGGCAACCAAATCGCCCGGAAGGCCCCGCTTCGCCAAGCCTTGGCGTATGTAGGTCAACAGAAGCTCCACGTCGAGCCTGGATCTGGTAAAGGTTATTGTGCTGATATTGCGGCTTATCGCTTCAACTGCTATATTCGTCGCCTCGAAGATCGAGGAAGTGCGTATGCCGAGCGAGCGATTTATCATGGGAGGGTTATACAACAGTATGCGCTTCTCCCCCATGGGGGCCCCGCTATCCGAAATGAGCTCCACAGGCTCTTCGATCAGCATTTCTGCCAACTCTTTTGGGTTTGATACGGTGGCAGAGCAACACAAAAATATCGGGTGAGAGCCGTAGAAGGTGCAGATCCTTTTGAGCCGACGGATGACATTGGCCACATGAGAGCCGAAGATCCCCCTATAAGTGTGTAGTTCATCCAGCACGACGTATCGCAAGTTTTCGAAGAGCTTGACCCATTTGGTGTGATGAGGCAATATCCCCGTGTGAAGCATGTCTGGGTTCGTTATCACAATGTGTCCTGCAGCGCGCATCTTCTTCCTTGCACTCGGCGCCGTGTCGCCGTCGTAAGTGAAAGTCAAAATTTGCACGCCTGTCTCTTCGATGAGGGCGTAAAGCTCAGCCAGCTGGTCTTGGCTCAAGGCCTTCGTCGGGAAGAGATAAAGAGCCCTTGAAGATTCGTCATTCAGGATGGACTGAATGACCGGTATGTTATAACATATGCTTTTGCCCGAGGCCGTGGGCGTAGCAATGACCACGTTTTTACCGGCTAAGGTTCGCGAAATGGCATCGCTTTGGTGGGAGTAGGGTCGCTCGATTCCTCTGGATCTGAGTGCTTCTATGAGGCGCGCATCGAGGGCGGGCCAATCGCCGAAACGAGCCGGTTTTGCCGGGATCGCTTCATCGGAGGCTATGTCTCCCCGGAGGGAGTAAATCCACTGGATAAAGCTTTCGATCTTTCTGTCCATAACGAAATAAGTTTACCAGTTTCTTGGAAAATGGGCATGGGTTTTGGGTAGAATTTATTACGACAGGGTCTTTAAAGGGGTGAGGGCATGTCCAGTTTAGCGGCGGTTTTCCCGGTGCTCTTCATGATGGCTTTGGGATGGACATTGAGGCGCACTAACTTTTTGAGCGACACTACGCAGCGTGAGATGAACGCCATACTATATTGGTTCATCCTGCCGATGTTTTTGTTTCGGACTGTCTTTTTGGCCAATAGCTCAGGCGGTGATTGGAACCTATTTTGGGTGCTCTACGTATCTTATATGTTGCTGCCCATTGCGGCCTGGATTTTATCTCCTTGGGCCCGCAAAGATCGCCGCAAACTGGCTGTATCGCTTCTCGTGTCGAACAGGGGTAATCAAGTCTATATGGGCTTGCCCGTGGCCACACTCGTCTTTGGAGAGGCCGGAGCGGCGGCCTTCTCTCGTTTTTTCGCGGTCGGGATAATGGGATACCAATTCCTTCCCCTCATCTGGGGACAAATCGGCCTTTCGGGTAAGATATCGCTCCGCTCTATAATCGACACGGCAAGGGGCGTGATAACCAATCCGATGGTCTTGGGATGCTTGGCGGGTTTTTTGGCCTCCGAGATCGGCATCGAGGAAATCCCTATTTGGCTCGATGAGACCTTTCGCATAGCTGGTGACATAACCACTGGCCTGGCTCTCCTTTGTCTCGGAGCTACATTGAGGCCGGAAGCTTTCCTCTCTTCTTTATCTGCCACGTGGAGGGATGCCGTGGTAAAATTATTTCTGCAACCGGCGTTTACGTGGGCGCTTTTTTACGTCTGGCCCGTAGATCCTGTGCTTGAGCGAACGACTGTGTTGGTCTCTGCCATGCCGATAGCTGCGAATGCCTTTGTGGTGGCCAAAGGCATGAACATGGATGCCCAGTATACGGCGGAGGTCATCATGGTAAGTAGTATGTTGTCTTTGATTACGCTTCCCTTATGGATCTATATTTTAACCACGTGGTGAGCCCTTGATACCATATATGGGTATATGTTATACTCGACAGCGAAGAGCAAAAGGCTAAATCTTAACGCACGAACAGAAGGAGGGTTTTTGATGACGGTTAAGGTATATAGCACACCTATGTGCCCATGGTGTGACAAGGTAAAGAAGTATTTAGGCGAACTTGGTGTAGAATTTGAAGAGGTCGACGTAAGTGCAGACCGCGCCGCTGCCATGGAAATGGTTCGAAAGACCCATCAGATGGGCGTGCCTGTGGTCGAAATAGGCGACCGCTTCATAGTTGGCTACAATCCGGAGGCTATAGAAGAGGCCTTGCGCGCAGAAAGTCTGTTGTAGGGCGCTTGACTCCTTGTAGCTCTTTGTGATAAATTTGCTTCAGGATCGCCTCCGAGCCCGTTTTGCCTAAGGGATTTTATCCTATGGCGGCGGGCCGTTAGGGCATCTTCGGAAACGGAGACGCCTCCCGCATTGGAAAGGAGGAGAAAGTTAAAGGCCATCTTCCGTGCGGGGGAGGTGGCCTTTAGTTTTTCCATAGCTCCATCACGGCACGGAGGGGCTCGTGAGAGCCCCTCACCCCCCAACAAAATTAAACTTAAAGAGGAGGTATGTAAAATGGGCAGATTTTTCAAGAGGACGTCGTTGGTTTTGGCGTTTATCGCCGTCTTTGCTGCTTGTGCTGCGGCGGAAACTCCGGTTTTGCGCATGGCTACCACTACCAGTACGGATAATACGGGACTTTTGGATTATCTGGCGCCGCTATTTAAGCAGGATACCGGCATAGAGCTTCAATGGGTAGCTGTGGGCACTGGCAACGCTCTTGCCCTGGGGAGAAACTGCGACGTAGACATACTTTTCGTCCACGATCCAGAGTCAGAGGAGGAATACATGAAAGGGGGATACGGAGTCGATCGCAAGCAGGTTATGTACAACGACTTCGTCATCATAGGCCCCGAAGATGACCCAGCCGGCATAAAGGACAAGTCGGTTAAAGAAGCCATGAACACTATTGCCTCCAAAAAGATTCCCTTCACAAGCAGGGGGGATAAATCTGGCACACATATGAAAGAACTGTCGTTGTGGAAGGCTGCCGGTGTCCCAGTACCCGAAAAAGAGCAGTGGTATATCCAAACGGGTCAGGGCATGATTCAGACGATAAACATAGCTGCTGAACATAACGGTTATACATTGACCGACCGCGGAACGTTCATAAAATATGAAGATAACTACAAAGGTAATCCTCCCCTCGTTATACTGGTGGAGGGAGACGAGGCTTTGCTGAATCAGTATAGCGTTATTGCGGTTAATCCAGAGCGGTGCAAGGAAGTGCATTACGATCTTGCCACCAAGTTCATCGAGTGGGTCACCTCGCCCAGGGGTCAACAACTCATAGCGGATTTCAAACTCTTGGGAAAGCAGCTTTTCTTCCCCAACGCTAAGTAGGGTTGATATATTTATAGCGATACATCCAACCTTCGTAGGTAGGATTTTTGGATGTCCTACCTACGAGAGATTTTTGGTGGTGAGCGATGGATTACATTTTAGAAGGATTGATCAACGGCATTGTCCTGCTCGTCTCGGGCGATGAGGAGACGTATTCGGCCATCTCGACGACCCTTAAAGTTTCCACCATGTCCATCATTGCGAGCCTGATCATTGGCATACCCATAGGGTTTGTTTTGGGCTATTTCGATTTCCCTGGCAAACGGACTTTGAGGACGATATCGGATACGCTTCTTGCCATACCCACAGTCGTTGTTGGGCTTTTAGTATATGCTTTTATCTCGCGCAGAGGGCCTTTGGGAAGCTTGGGGCTGCTCTTTACGCTGCCAGGAATTGCTGTAGGCCAGACCATTTTAGCTCTTCCGATCGTGGTTTCCCTAACAGCTGGGGCAGTTGAGGGACTCGATAGACAGCTTAAACTAACATTGCTCACGCTTGGTGCAAGAGGAAGGCAGTTAGCAATTTCCAGCCTATGGGAAGGACGTTACGCTGTGCTTTTGGCCGCCGCGACCGCTTACGGGAGGGTTATATCTGAAGTGGGCGCTTCGATGATGTTGGGCGGCAACATAAAGTGGTACACCAGAACGATGACAACGGCCATATCGCTTGAGACAGCAAAGGGAGAGTTCGATATGGGCATCGCGTTGGGCCTCGTGCTGATGCTCTTGGCCTTTGCCGTAAATGCCGCTCTCTCGGCGTTCAAAAAGAGGGCTGCCCAATGAAGGTTCTCTATGAGCTTTCCGACATTAAACATAGATATAACGGCAGGTTGGTCTTAGACATTCCTCGTTTGGTAATAGAAGAGGGGGATATCGTAGGATTGGTCGGCCCTAATGGCAGCGGCAAGAGCACGTTGCTTAGAATCTTGGCCTTTCTTGAGGCTCC
>Ga0116169_1001481_pt1 | contig 19359 bp, 15 predicted proteins | sample AD_UKC130_MetaG_FD_89796 | JGI IMG/M metagenome (GOLD analysis project Ga0116169, IMG submission 89796) | Active sludge microbial communities of municipal wastewater-treating anaerobic digesters from Canada - AD_UKC130_MetaG | ecosystem: Engineered > Bioreactor > Anaerobic > Digestate | place...
ATGGATTGGTGAAGCCGATCTCGACGGACTGCGCCAGTCGACCGAGGAGTTCAACGTCGCCTTGCGCGACATGGCGGCGCTCGAGGAACGCATCAAGCTGCTGCAGGAGGACATCGCCGGCCGGGTCGCCGAGGCCAACAACCGCAGCCTGTACCTGCTGACGATCGTGACGGTGCTGGCACTGCCGATCAACATCATTGCCGGTCTCCTTGGCATGAACGTGGGGGGCATTCCGCTGGCCCAGGACGGTCACGGTTTCTGGATCATCGTGGCTATCATCGTGACATTCACCTTGCTGGCGGCCTGGTTCGCTTTCCGACAGCCGCGCGATTGAAGTGCGCACCCGCTCGCTTTCAGGCTGAGCCGATCGAGACGCACCGACGGGCTGTAACAGCGGTTGACAGTCGTTAGAATGCGCCCGAAACTGAAATTTTCCATAACAAGACCCAGGGTAAACGTGAACAAACAACTTACCAGGCTGCTCAGCGGCTACCAGGATCTGGTGGACCGCTACGGAGCCGATGACCCACTTGTCCAGGAGCTCAAATCCGAGATCGACCGCCAGGCGCAGGCCCAGCCTGCCACGCTGGCGACGGAGCGTCGACACGGCAACGCGTTGTCGGACGCCTGGGAACGGCATTCGGAGATCGCCAGCCTTTGAGTCACGCGGGCAGCCGCAGCAGCGCCTGCCCCATGCGTACCCGATGGCCCGTCACGATGCCGTCGCAAAACGCAAACCCGGGCGGCGCGAGCACAATGATGGTCGAGCCGTGCTCGAACCAGCCCAGCTCCTGCCCCTTGCGTGCCTGTGCCTGGCAATCGATCCGGTTCGGCCCCCGGTACCTCAAGTGCAGCAACACGTCGACGAAATGCAGACGGATGCTGGCCACCAGCACCGCTGCCACCGGCACCAACGCAATCGCATGCCCTCCCCGCGCCAGGCGCCCATGAATGGCGGCCCGCTCGTTGCGACAGAAAAGCCTGCTGACACGCGCCAGCGCCGGCGGGTTGACGTTCCAGCTGTCGCCGCTGATGTAGTTCACGCGTGAGATCACCATGTCGTGGGGGGCATGGAAGCGGTGGTACATGGCCGAGGTCAGGCGCAATGTTACGTAACTGCCCTGGCTGAAACGCGCGGCGTCTTCGGCTGAACCCAGCAGTTCGGCCAGCGTATAGGGCATGCCCTTGGCCTGCAGGACCTGACCGTCCTGCACCGTTCCGCAGGCGCCGATGATGCCGTCGCTCGGGCTGGCCAGGACCGCCGGATCGGCGGCGACGGTGCGCGCACCGGGCCGCAGCGCACGGGTGAAGCAGTCGTGCAGGCTGTCGAACGAGGTCCTGGCCGCGTCGCTCAGGTCCAGATCGGTGAACATCCGCCAGGTGGCAATCGAAACCCTGCAGACCCACGGGTGCCGGATGCGGCTGATCCGTCCCATCAGCAGCGTCAATCCATTGCGCGCCACATGGTTGGTCAGGACAAAGTTGATGGTGTCGTTGCCGCCCAACCGGCGCAACAGCGATCGAAGATTCATCGGGACGTCACTTTCAGGCAGTACAACCGGCGCACCAGGAAAACGCCGGGCAGCCTCCGGGTTTTCTTGCAGCCCCTCGGGGAGGCCTGGCGAAACCAGGCTCTTGGGGGCCCCACAAACCAGGAGGCTTCATGATCCAACCGGACTTTCCACTCACGGCGAGCGCCGCTGCCATTGCCATTCTTGCGGCCACCTCGGCGGCCTGGCTGCTGCCCTCGGCACTGCAACGCATTCAACTCTCGCGCGCCAAACACCCGTCGCTGACCGGCCACGTGCGCTGGGCCAGGCGCCTGACACGCTGGATTCCCGGCTACCAGTACGACGACGCGAACTTCTTTGCCTCGGACGGTGCACCGGCAACGGTCGTGGCGCAGCGCAAGGCCGGCATGGCGGCCCTGGCCGACAGCTTCGCGCAGCGCTTTCCCCGCACCAATGCCGCGACTGCCCAGGCCCGCACCGCCTTGCCTGATCTGCAGTTCACCGGTGCCTATCGCGTACCGTTTCCGTACAGCACGCAATTGCGCCAGCATCTGAACGTAGGCGCTTTCCTGCAGTCTTCGTCCGGCGTCATGGTGCAGGACCTCGATGGCAACGCGCTGTACGACCTGACCGGCTCGTATGGCGTCAACCTGTTCGGCTATGACTTCTACAAGGAATGCATTGCCGAGGGTGCACGCCGGGTGGAGGCACTCGGACCGGTGCTGGGGGCTTACCATCCCTGTGTGCTGGACAACCTGCAGCAGCTGCGCAACATCTCCCGGCTGGAGGAAGTGTCCTTCCACATGTCGGGTACCGAGGCGGTGATGCAGGCAGTGCGGCTGGCGCGCTACCACACGCGCAGAACCCACCTGGTGCGCTTCTGCGGCGCCTACCATGGCTGGTGGGACGATGTGCAGCCCGGGCCGGGAAATCCCGTGACCGCACGCCAGACCTATACCTTGCGTGACATGCATGCGCACACCCTGCAGGTCCTGCGCAGCCGAAGCGACATCGCCTGCGTGCTGATCAACCCCTTGCAGGCCCTGCACCCCAACGCGCCGGCTCCGGGCGACTCGTCGCTGCTGGACAGCTCGCGCAGCGCCAGCTTCGACCGCAAGGCCTATACCCGATGGCTGGTGCAGCTGCGCCAGGTCTGCACCGAGCGCGGCATCGTGCTGATCTTCGACGAGGTGTTCATGGGCTTTCGCCTCGCACCGGGGGGCGCGCAGGAATACTTCGGCGTGCGCGCCGACATGGTCACCTACGGAAAGACGCTGGGAGGCGGCCTGCCGGTCGGTGTGGTGTGCGGCCGCTCGGACCTGATGAAGCGCTACCGCGCCGAGCGCCCCGCCGACATCTGCTTTGCACGCGGCACGTTCAACGCCCACCCCTACGTCATGGGCGCGATGCAGGTCTTTCTGGAGCGGCTGCGCAGTCCGCAGATCCAGGCCTTGTACCAGGGCATGGATGCCCGCTGGAACCAGCGCGCCAGCGCGCTCAACCAGCGCCTGCGCCAGGCCGACCTGCCGGTGCGGGTGGCGAACATGTCCACTATATGGACCGTGACCTACACCCAGCCCGCGCGCTACAACTGGATGCTGCAGTTCTACCTGCGCCTGCATGGCCTGGCCCTGAGCTGGGTCGGCAGTGGTCGCATCATCTTCAGCCTGAACTACACCGATGCCGACTTCGCCGAGGTCGTCGAGCGCTTTGTGGCGGCCGCCTCCCAGATGCGTGCCGATGGCTGGTGGTACCTGCCGGCCGGTCAGACCAATCGCACGATCAGGCGCAGCGTGCTGGCCGAGGCGCTGCGCCACCGAGGCTGAGTCAGGCGCCGTGCGCACGCACATGGGCCATGGGGTCCGTGCGCTCGCCGCGCAGGAGATACAGCGGCGCCTTGTGGTACAGCCAGATGTCGTGAAACGGATCGGTCAGGATCTTGGTGACCCATACCACGGCCGTACGGCCGTCCTGCTGCAGCACCAGCTGCAAGGCCCGGAACAGCAGACCGGCCACGCCCAGCACCAGCCAGCTGGTGCCGACATGGTTGGCGAATCCGGCCCAGCCCGCATGCGGCGTGACCAGGCCGAACAGGTCGGGCCGTACCCACAGCACCAGCGGTGACGCCGCCCAGATGCCCATCAGCACCAGCTTGCGGCGCAGGTTGTAGCCGACCTTGATGTCTTCCTTGTACTGGTGCGTGGCCCGGTTGACCTGGTCATAGTCATGGGGTTCGAAGAAGAAGTGTCCGGCCTGGCGCGAGGTCATCGATACCAGCCACGCGATCAGCGCCGACACGACCGGGTCGATCAGCAGCCAGACATAGGCCACGACGAAGGCCAGTGCGCTGAGCAGGTGCAGCGACTGGTTGATGCGGTCATGGTGGTAGTAGCGGTGGTCGTCCCAGCGCTGGGTCTGCAAGGCCTGTAGAAAGTCTTTCACGCGTGCTCCTTCGCAACGGGGGTACTGGATCGCCAGGCCATGGCCAAACGCCGTCCCGGGGAAGCGGTCGACGCCCGCTGGCGCTGGCCCCGGTATGGTCGTGCGCTTCGGTGAAACTTTGGTGACGGCACTGGCGCGCCGGCGCGACCCGATGGCCTGGTCACTGTCATCAAACTGTTGCATCGGCGTCTGATCATCAGCACATGCATGACACCCGACCCTCCGCTCACCCCTGCCCAGCCCACACTGCGCTGCCCCGGCTTCGAATTGCGATGGTCACGGAGTCGTATCCGCCGGAGGTCAACGGCGTGGCCAACAGCGTGGCACGCGTCGTGGACGGACTGCGCGCACGCGACCATGCGGTGCAGCTGGTGCGTCCGCGCCAGGCCCATGAGGCAAGGACGAACGGACGCGGTGTCATCGACGAGATACGCACCGCCGGCATGCAGATTCCGCGGTACGGGCAACTGCGCATGGGCCTGCCTGCCGGACATCAGCTCACCCGGGCCTGGACCACCCGGCGGCCCGATATCGTGCACATCGCCACCGAGGGCCCGCTGGGCTGGTCGGCACTGAAGGTGGCACGCGCCATGGGCTTGCCGGTATGCGCGGATTTCCGAACCAATTTCCACGCCTACAGCCGCTTCTACCGGCTGGGCTGGCTGCAAGGTCCCATCGTTGGCTACCTGCGCAGCTTCCACAACCGCTGCCATTGCACCATGGTGCCGACCGAAGCACTGCAGGAGGAACTCGCGGAGTCCGGCTTCCGGTCACTCCACGTGGTCGCACGCGGTGTCGACACCCGGCTGTTCACGCCCGCCAGGCGCAACATGGCGCTGCGCCAGCAATGGGGTGCCGCCGACGACGGACTGGTCGTGCTGCACGTCGGCCGGCTGGCGCCGGAAAAAAACCTGGCCATCGTGATGCAGGCCTTTGACAGCATTCGCCAGATCAAACCGGACGCGCGGCTGGTGCTGGTCGGCGACGGGCCCTCGCGCGCCGAATGGCAGGCCCGCCGCCCGGACGTGGTCTTCGCGGGTTTTCGCACCGGCGAAGATCTGGCGACCCACTACGCGTCGAGCGACCTGTTCCTGTTTCCCAGCCTGACCGAAACCTATGGCAACGTCACGCCAGAGGCCATGGCCAGTGGCCTGGCCATGGTGGCCTATGACGATGCCGCCGCTGGTCAGCTGATCCAGCATGGCATCGACGGGCTGCTGGCACGCAAGGGCGATGTCGCAGACTTCCTGGTCTGCGCCACCGACATCGCTGCCAACCGCCACTGGCGCCAGGCCATGGGCGTGGCGGCCCGCGCCCGGGTTGCCGACCTGGGATGGGATTCGATTCTGGGTCGGGTCGAGCGCATCTACGCCGCCACCATCCGAAGTGCCCGGGCACCTGTGCTATGGTCTGGATCGGGCGCCACGGCAGAGGCCGGCGGCCCGACTTCCGAGGGCGTGCCGTCGCATCCGCAGGGCCACGGCGCCTCGGCAAGCTGAGACCGGCCGACCGCATCGCACACCCCTGACATGCCATCCGCAACTCCGAACACCCCCGTCGCCAGGGAAGTCGAACTCAAGCTGGCATTGGCCGACGGCGACCCCGGGTCGCTGGCCCGGCAACTGGCGCAGACCGCGGTGCTGAAGCGACGCCGCGCCAACACGTTCGCGCTGCACAACATCTACTTCGACACGCCGGATCAGCGCCTGCGCCAGCAACATGCTGCGTTGCGGCTGCGCCGTGTCGGAGATGGCGCGACCGCGCACTGGCTGCAGACCCTCAAGACCAGTCAACCGGAAGATTCGGCCCTGAGCAGCCGCGGCGAGTGGGAAGGGCCGGTCGCCGGCCCCCGCCTGGAGCACGGCGCGCTCGATCCCGACGCCTGGTCGCAGATCGATCCGAAGGACCGGCTTTTTCCCGCCCTGCAGGCAGTCTTCGTGACCGACTTCCAGCGTACCGTATGGCTGGTACGGCGACGCGATCGCAGTACGGTCGAGGTGGCCCTCGACATCGGCCGGGTCCATGGCGCGGACCGCAGCGCAAGCATCTGCGAGCTCGAACTCGAGCTCAAGGCCGGGCCGGTGTCGGCACTGTTCGAGGTCGCCACCGAAATCGCCGGCAGCGTCGCGCTGCTGCCACTGGCAATGAGCAAGGCCCAGCGGGGATACGCGCTTGTCAGTGACAGCATCGATGCAGCGGTCTTGGCCCGTCCGCCGGCCCTGCGACGCGGCATGTCGCTGCCCGATACGTCCCGTGCCGTGCTGCGAGAGATGTTCGCGCACTTCACCGGCAACCTGGTCGCATTGCGCCACAGTGACATGCCCGAGGTCGTGCACCAGGCCCGTGTCGCCTGGCGGCGCTTTCGCAGTGCACGTCGGCTGTTCAAGCCGGTGCTCGGCGACGCCGGGCTGCCCGCGTGGCAGGAACTTGACCCGCTGCTGGCCGTACTGGGCGAGATCCGTGATCTGGATGTGGCCCGCGACGAGACCCTGCCCCTGCTGCGCGACGCCTATGTCGACCGATCGGCAGCACGTGCGCGCACCTGGGACGCGCTGCTGGCGCAGTTGTCGCAGCACGCCATGGAGCGGCGCAACGTGGCCCGCCGGTTCCTGGAGGATCCCGCCGTCGGAAACTGCCTGCTGCAGATCACCCGCTGGCTCGATGCCCCTGCAGCCGACGCCGACGCGCAGCCCACCGCCAAGGCCGGTGGCCTGTCGCTGCGCCAATGGGCCATCCAGCGGGCAACCCGGCTGCACGGGCGGCTCAAGCAGGCCACGCAGAACGCCACGGACGCACCGACACGCCATGGCGCCCGCATCCTGGCCAAGCGCACCCGCTACAGCATCGAGGCGCTGCACGACGTGCTGCCCCGGCACATCACCCACAAGTGGTACCGACAGGCCGTGCAGATGCAGAAGTCCATCGGCAGCGAGCGGGACCTGCAACAGGCCATCACGCTGCTGAGCCGTCTCACGGCCCCGTCGGACATCGTCGCCTTCCTGCGTGGTGTGGCCGCGGGACGCGAGGCGCCGTCGCCAGGCGGCACACCCGGCTGACCCCTGTCCGTCACGCAATTGACATCTTGCAGCGGTATCGTCCACCGGTGCCGCCGAACGTGCGGGGTCCGAGGAGAGCAAATTGGGGTCTGGGGACGAAGAACTGGTACAGCGCATCCGCCGCGAGCTGGCGGATGGCTACGACGAAGAGCTGGAACTGGAGCTCGAAGACCGCAACCTCGATCAGTTGCCGGAGGCGGCGACCGACATCCATGACGCCGGATACCGGCTGGCGCGCCAGCAGTACTTCCGCGCCTTGTTCGAAATGCAGGGCGAACTGGTCAAGCTGCAGGACTGGGTCGTCAAGACCGGGCACAAGGTGGTGATCCTGTTCGAAGGCCGCGACGCCGCCGGCAAAGGCGGTGTCATCAAGCGCATCACGCAGCGGCTCAACCCCCGCGTGTGCCGCGTGGCCGCCTTGCCCGCACCCAACGACCGGGAACGCACGCAGTGGTATTTCCAGCGCTATGTGCCGCACCTCCCCGCGGCCGGCGAAATGGTGCTGTTCGACCGCAGCTGGTACAACCGGGCCGGTGTCGAGCGCGTCATGGGCTTTTGCACCGACGAGCAGTATGAGGAGTTCTTCCGCACCGTGCCCGAGTTCGAGCGCATGCTGGTGCGCTCGGGCATACAGCTGATCAAGTACTGGTTCTCGATCTCCGACGAAGAGCAGCATCTGCGCTTCCTGGGACGGATCCACGACCCGCTCAAGCAATGGAAGCTCAGCCCCATGGACCTGGAATCGCGCCGCCGCTGGGAGGACTACACGCGGGCCAAGGAGGTCATGCTGGAGCGCACCCACATCGCCGAAGCGCCCTGGTGGGTGGTGCAGGCCGTGGACAAGAAGAAGGCCCGGCTCAACTGCATCCATCACCTGCTGGGGCAGATTCCGTACACCGAAGTCGAACACGCGCCGATCGAACTGCCGCCACGCGTGCGCCACGACGACTACGTCCGCCATCCGGTGCCCGCCGAAATCATGGTGCCGGAGCGGTATTGATGCCGACCGGGGAGGTCCTGGACCGACCGCGGCCGCGCGGGTGGTATCCTGCGGTCACAGTGCTTCCCTCATCCATGCAAAACGGAACCCGCCTCGCGGCAGTCGACCTCGGCTCCAACAGTTTCCGACTCGAAATCGTGCGGCTGGACCACGGTCAGTTCGAGCGCACCGAATACCTGAAGGAAAGCATCCGCCAGGGTGCCGGCATGGATGCCGAGCGCAATCTCAGTGCCCAGGCCATGCAACGCGGCTGGGACTGCCTGGCGCGCTTCGGCGAACGGCTGTCGGGTTTCGAACCGGTCCAGGTCCGTGCCGTCGCGACGCAGACGCTGCGCGAGGCGCGCAACCGGGAAGCCTTTCTGGAGCGGGCCAACCAGATCCTGGGCTTTCCGATCGACGTGATATCGGGCCGCGAAGAGGCCCGCCTGATCTATCAGGGGGTGGCCAAGATGCTGCCGCAATCGGCCGAGCGCCGCCTGGTGGTCGATATCGGCGGGCGCTCGACCGAACTGATCGTCGGGGCGGGTAGCGAACCCCAGCGCATGGAGTCCTACCGGGTCGGCAGCATCGCCTGGTCGACGCGCTATTTCCCGGGTGGGCAATTCTCCAAGCGCGCCTTCCAGATTGCCGAGATTGCGGCCAAGGCGGTGCTGGACGAAGCACTGGACGCCTACGGACCGCAGCGCTGGGACATCGCCTACGGGTCGGCCGGAACCATCGGTGCGGTCGGCGACGTGCTGGTGGCCGCCGGCGAGCCGGCCGGTGTGCTGACGCAGTCCCAGCTGGACTGGCTGATGGCGAAGCTGCTCGAGGCCCAGAGCGCCGATCGGCTGCGCCTGCCAGGCCTCAAGGATGACCGGCGCAGCATCATCGCCGGTGGTATCAGCATCCTGCGCGCCATCTTCGACCTGCTGCGCATCGAACGGATGTACACCGCCGAAGGCGGCCTGCGGCACGGACTGCTCAGCGAAATGGTCGGTGACGCGGGCCAGCACTTCGACGTGCGAACCGCGTCGGTGGCCCGCCTGATGGCCAAGTTCGACGTCGATACCGCCCATTCGGCGCGGGTCGAAGCGGTGGCCACCACACTGTTCATGCAGCTCTCGCAGCCCCAGGGCCGCGCGACGAACGAGGAGCGCGACCGCAACACCCGCAAGCTGCGCTGGGCGGCACAACTGCACGAGATCGGTGCCCACATCTCCCACAGCGATTACCACAAGCACGGCGCCTACATCCTGGACAACGCAGACGCCACCGGATTCGCGCTGGCCGAACTGCACCGACTGAGCCTGCTGGTGCTGGGCCACCGCGGCAAGCTGCGCAAGCTGGAGGCCGACTTCAGCGACGTGGTGCTGGTGCAGCAGCTGCTGTCGCTGCGGCTGGCCATCATCCTTTGCCACGCCAGGCGCGAACCCGACATCGCCGGCATCCTGCTGGCACTGCATCCAGGACAGGTGCGGGGCTTCGTGCTGTCGACCCGGGCCGGCTGGGCCGATGCCTACCCGCAGTCCGCGCACCTGCTGCGCGAGGAAGTCACGGCCTGGCAGAAGATGCCCTGGTCATTGACGTTGGTCGAAGCCTGAAACCCTAGGCTGCGACCCGCAGCGGCGCGACGCCCGGCCGCGCGACCGGTGCCACATCGAGCACCCACAGTCCGCTCGGGTCGGATTTCGCATGGTGTTTGGCCAGCGCAGCACGTGTTGCCACATCTTCCGCGCGCAGCACCGCGTCGGACGGAACCATGACCGCACCGATCGACAAGGTGGTGCAGGGAAAGAAACGGACCACGCCATGCCGATCCTCGGCCTCGATACCCCCCCGAGCGCGGGCCGTGTCGTCGAACATCTGCCGTGCCCGGGCGGCGAGTTCCGAAACAATGGCGTCACAGCGCCGTCGCCAGTCGCGGCTCTGGAACAGCATGATGAAGTCGTCACCACCCACATGCCCGACAAAGTCGCGCTGGGTGTCACAGTGCGACAGCACGATGCCGGCCAGCAGGCGAATCATCTCATCGCCCCGCCAGTAGCCGTACTGGTCATTGAACGGCTTGAAATGGTTGAGGTCGGCATAGCAGGCCACGAACTCGCCACCGCTGGCCAGCAGCCGCTCGATGTGCTGGCTGATGGGTACGTTGCCCGGCAGAAAGGTCAGCGGATTGGCATGGCGCGCCGCCTCGATCCGGGTCTCGGTCACCGAGCGCACCAGCTGGTCCGCAGTGGCCAGCCCGGCATAACGGCCGTTCTCGGTGACGATGAAGCCGTCGGCGAGGTAGCGCTGGTCTTCCGACGTCAAGATGCCGATCAGCTCATCGACATTGTGGTCGCGCTCTATCAGGCGCGGCTGGTCGTTGGCGTGCATCATGCAGGATTTGCGGCCCCAGATCTCGCGGAAGTACAGCTTGCTGTAATCGTTCATGAACTGCGAGCGATTGATGATCGCCACCGGACGCTGGGCGTCCACCACCGCGATCGCATGCAGATGCTTCTCGCGCAGGAAGATGTCGGCCAGCTCGTCATTGCTGGTGGCGATGCCGGCGCACGGCGCATGCATCAGCGCCATGGGCCGCAGATGGCCGCGCTGGGGCGCGCGCACAAGTTCCGGAAACACCGATACCCGGCGGTCCTTCAACAGTTCGGTGGCTTGCTGCGCGATGGTCAGCACCGGGTCCGGCGCCGGCCGCCCCAGCAGATAGCCCTGCCCGTAGGGAATGCCCAGATCGCGCAGCACCCGCAGGTCATCCAGCGTCTCGATGCCCTCGGCTATCAATGCGGTCTGGAACGTGGTTGCGATCTGCTGCAATGCCTGGATGGTCTTGAGCTTGTCGGCGTGAAGGCTGATGTCCTTGGTGAAGTACTTGTCGATCTTGACGAACTCCGGCTTGATCTGCGACCACAGGCGAAGGCTGGAGCGCCCATCGCCGAAGTCGTCCAGCGCCAGCGACACCCCGGCCGTGCGGATGACCTCGACCACCCGCGCCAGCCGGTCCATGTCGGCCACCCGTTCGTGTTCGGTGATCTCGAGCACCAGCATGCGCGGCAACACGCCCAGTGCATGCACCAGGTCCAGCAGCGCATCGCGTCCACACGAACGCAGCACTTGCACGAGGACACGGGCACTGATGTTGACGAACAGACGACCGGGGTCGCGCAATACACCGGTCTGATAGATGGCCGCCAGTGCGCTGACGGATTCGAATTCGAAGTCCAGGTGCTCCTGCGCCGCGGCCTTGAGCAGGGCCGCAGGCGCGTGCATCGGCGAGCCCTGCGGGCCACGGATCAACGCCTCATGCGCAAAGACCGCACCCGAGGCCAGCACCGCAATCGGCTGGTAGACGGGGCTCAGGGCCACCGCCTGCAGCAGCCGCGCCAGCGGTCCCTCGCCACGCAGGGCGCGGCGCGACAGTCGCGTCAGCGGATGCTGCTGCATACGCCTTGCAAATCCTGAAGCAAGGCCGGTTTCAAATGGCAAGTGCGCCTCCCGTTACGGTATTGCCTGCCAGCTTTCGCCCACGGCAGTGCGGTAAGGCGCGATCCTATGACACCAATGTGTCATATCGATGAAAAATCCATGGAGCTCGCCGGCGCTGCGCCGTTTCCAAGGCATCCACCGAACGGCCTTCATGCGTCCCACTGCACCGTCGCCGGTCAATGGCATCGCAGCGCCTGCCGCCGCCAAGAGGAATAGGACGAAAACTCAGCCGCCGTCGGATGGCGATGCGGCTCCATCGGTGGGGGACCCTCGCAAGGCACCGGGATACAGCGCCTCCAGCGCGGCGCGCACCAGCGCCTCCATCACGCCGGCCAGCGCCTGTGCCAGCGCATCCGGCGGGGTCGCATCATCGCGCTGGTCCCAGACCTGCTCCAGCGCATCGGCGTGGTCGGCGACCAGCCCTGCCACCAGCTCGTTCCAGAACGCCGGATAGCTGCGCTGCTGCCATTCTCCGCGGCCGCGTCCGAAATGCGCCACGGCCAGGTAGCGCAAAACCGACGCGTGAACCTGCTGCTGCAGGAATGCGGTGTCCCAGCGGATCAGCGTCCGGGACTTGTGGCGCAAGGTGTTGAAGCCACGCGCGATGCCGACACCGCCAAACGCGCCCAGCACCGCGCCGGTCAGCATGCCAGCCCCCAGGGAGAGTCCGCCGGTGGCGATGTCGGCCGCAACGCCGCTCAAGGCGCCCGATACCGCACCGCCCATCAATGCCGCCTTGCCCTCGTGCAGCGGCGCGTCGACCTGCACGTCGCGCTCGACTTGTTCGATGACCTCCGCCGCCGCCTTGCCCTCGAGCCCATGAATCGCAATCAGTTGCTGCATGGCGGCCTGCAGATCCTGCTGCAGACGCGTTGCCATGGCGGCCATCGCACCGGACTGCGCACCGGTCTCCTTGTTGCCGGAAAGGCCCGTCAAGCGCAAGGCCTTGTCGCGCAAGCTGCTCGCCGGCAGCGGCTCGCTGTCCAGTGCCGCACGTGCCAGGGGCTTTGCCAGCACCTGCATCGACTCGGCGAACTGCGCCATGCGACGCGCCTGCCAGGCCTGGCTCAGACGGGAAAATGCCGACTGCTGCGCGGGCTCGAGCACCATGGCCACGCCTTCGAACAGGCTGAACTCCTGCACCCAGCACCGGGCGAACGCGTCCAGCGTGAGCACGGAACGCACCTGCGGCCACTGGCGCAAGGCTTCGCGCCACTGGTTCTCGGCCTGCAGTTCCTGCGCACGGGGCCGACGCGGACCGGTCTGGTTCAACAGCACGATGACCGGCTTGCCGATCCACTCCAGCACCGACAGCTCAGGGGCCAGATAGCCGGCGTCCTGCGGCTCCTCGGCGGCATTGACCAGGTACAGCACCACGTCGGCCTGCTCGCGCGTGTTGCGCACGGCCGCCTGGTTCAGCCAGAAGGTCTGGTCGCGAAAACGGTCCCAGACCTGGGACATGAACCAGCCGATCGGATTGCCTTGCTGCCGCAAACGCTTCGCCAAACGCGCACTGTCGCCGAAGCCCGGCGTGTCCCACAGCACCAGCGCGTCGCCCTGTGGCGTCTCGATCAGGGGATAGGCCGTGGCATCAAGCGTGACGTGTGCCGCATCGCGCACCTCGCCCACGGTCTTCGACAGCAGCGTGCGCGCCAGCGTCGTCTTGCCGGCATTGGTGTGCGAGATCAACGACAGCGAAATACGGGTCGGGTCCATCATCGGTCGGGCCTGAAGAGTGCCGCATCGAGCGCGGTATCGGCGCTGGCGGGATCGGGATCGGCCAGGTTGACGAAGGCCGGCGTGACCCGCACGGTGCCGAGCAGGTCGGACCAGGCCTTGCGCCGCTGCGCCAGCCGCTGCGGATCATCGCCGGCGCGGGCTGCGAAGCTGGTTTCGTCGACCACTACCAGCAGCGGCTCCGCCGTACCGGACTGTGCGACGACGGCAGCCGCAAATGCGCCATGGGCTTCCTGCTCAGGTGTTGCCGCCATGTTGAACAGCAGCACGCGCGTGCCGGGGTGCGACGCCCAGTCCGGGGTCCCAGCCGGCGCGTCTTCCCCGTAGCCGGTCGGTGCCACCTGGTGAATCGCCACGGCGCCACCGAGCAGCCGTTGCAGCAGGCCATCGAGCCCCGCGATGGCGCGTTCGCTAGGCGTATAGCCGTACGGCAGCACCACCGCATGGTTGGGCGCCACGTGGAAGCCGCGCAGCAGCCGGCGAAAGTAGGCCGACTCCAGCGCCAGCGGGAAGGCGCGTGCCTGACGCGCCTCGCGCCAGGCGGCAAGCGCAGCCAGCAACAGACGCGGCAGCACCACCAGCGCCAGCAAGCTCAGTGCCATCAGGTGCAACCAGGCGGCCGCGTTCTCCGAGCCTGGCGCCTGGATCGCCGCCACCCGGGCCAGGTCGGGCACCGGCACCTGGCCCAGCCATGCGCCAGGCGCCAGCACCACCGACAACAGCGCATGGACCGTGGCCGCATCGAGGAAGGTGCTCTCCCAGCTGGCACGGTATTCCAGCGCCAGGCCACGCAGGTACATGCCGGCAATCACGCCGGATGCGAACACGGCTGCGCCCAGGTGCAGCAGGCGTGTTGCGCGCACCTGGTACAAGGGCGCTGCGATGGAGGCCCATTGCGCAGCAACGATGCGCAACCAGTGCCCCACCGGGGTCGCGGGCGTGCGGCCACCGCGGCTGCGTCGCCATCCGGCGCCGATGGCCGCCACGGCCGAACGCAACACGTCGGGCAGTTGCAGCCGGCCCAGACGCAGCACGGGCGCCAGCAACAGCATCAGATAGACCAGCAGATTCCACGCCAGCAGCAGGAGCATCGGCGGCGCCAGCACGTTGATGCGTTGCGATCCCCCCATGCGATCCGCCAGCAGCCCGGCCGCGAAGGCCAGCACCACCACCACCGTGCCGACCCAGGGCCGCCAGGCCAGGGCATGGAGGCCCTGCTTCAGCGTCGGAAAGCGTTCCTGCAAACGCGCCAGTGCCAGCCGCGCGCGGGCGGCAACAAAGCGTGCCGGCGCCGCCGACTCCCCCACTTCGGCCGCAGCCGCCTGGCTGACCCATGCGCGGTCGGCGTCGCTCCATTGCGCGGCACTCCGGTCCTCGGTCTCGATCGCCCGCACCACAGTCACGGCGAGGGCGTCGGCCTCGTGGATCGTGCTGTCCGACAGCGTCACAGAGGGACTCCGATCGGGCGCGCAAACATCAGGGCCATGGCGCCGTTCCCAGCCGTCACGCGGCGTCCATGCCGTTGGCGCGCTTGCAGGCGGTGGCCTCCGGTCCGGCCAGGTACGCCAGCAAGGCACGGGCCTGTTCCGGGCAGCTACAGCCACTGGACACGGCCCCGCTGAACACCGTGATGCTCTGGATATCGTCGGGCAAGGGCCCCAGCACATCGATGCCGGGCACGTTCATCAACTCGCTCAACTGCTGAAAGCCGAGTTCGACCTCGCCCCGGGCCACCAGGCTGGCCACGGGAACGCCCGGCGGCGCCTGAACGATGCGACCGGCCAGCTGCCCGGCAATACCCCAGCGCTCAAACAGCTGGAGCAGATAGTTGCCGCTCGGCCCGGTGGAATAACCCACCGTGCGGGCAGCCAGAACCGCCGCCTTGACGGCATCGCCCGAACCGACGTCGGGCCGTGCCTTGCCGGAGCCGACCGCCATGCCGATGCCCGAGCGTGCAATATCGACGCGGCTGCCCGGCTGCAGCTTGCCTTCGGCCGTCAGCTTGTCGATGACCGCCGCCGCCAACACCACGACATCGACCGACTCGCCGGACTGGACGCGCTGCGCCACCGCGACGCCTCCGGCACTCTCCAGTTCGACCGGCTGGCCGGCGTCCCGGCCATGGCGCTGCGCCAGTTCGGACAGCACTTCGCGGGTTGCCATCGATGACAGGATCTTGATCGGTTCCAGACGCACGCGCTGCTCCTTGGTCAGTTGCGATTCACCGGCAGGCACCATGCGAGGCGCTCGGGACACCCCGAGACTGCAGCGCGTCCATTGCCAGCCGCGGACAACACCGGGTTGTCCTGCGTTTTGGATTATCGATGCTGCACGTCGAAGGACGGAGCAGACACACCGCAGGTCTGCGGGCGAGCGCCGGCAAAGCAGTGCAAAATGTGCCGGCAATTGTGCTGCTGCGTTTATTTGATGGGAATCTCACACATGAAAAAGATCGGATTCATCGGTGCCTCCGGGCTCATGGGCCATGGCATCGCCAAGAACCTGCTTGCCAAGGGTTTCGAGCTGTCTCTCACCGTGCACCACAACCGCGAACGCGTGGCCGACCTGCTGGCTGCGGGTGCGACCGAAGCCTCCGGACCGAAAGGCCTGGCCCAGTGCGACGCGGTCATCCTGTGCGTCACCGGCACGCCGCAGGTCGAACAATGCCTGCTGGGTGACGATGGGCTGCTCGCCCATGCCAAGTCCGGCATGGTGATCGTCGACACATCGACCAGCGAGCCCGAGTCGACACTGCGCCTGGGCGACCTGTGTGCGTCGCGCGGCGTCACGCTGGTCGACGCCCCGCTGGCGCGCTCGGCGCCCGAGGCGGAACTGGGCAAACTCAACACCATGGTGGGCGCCACGCCCGAGGTGTTTGCGCGCATCGAACCGATCTTCAAGGCTTACTGCGAAAACATCTTTCATGTCGGTGGGCCGAGCACCGGGCACACCATCAAGCTGCTGAACAATTTCGTGGCCCAGGCCATCTGCACCGCGACCGCCGAGGCGTTTGCCGTCGGTGCCAAGGCTGGAGCCGACCTGCGCCAGCTGGTCAAGGTGATCTCCGCCGGCGGCGTCAACTCGGGCCTGTTCCAGGCCATGGCCAAGACGCTGGATGGCGACTTCAGCGGCCTGACGTTCGAGCTGGACAACGCGCGCAAGGACGTGCGCTACTACGGCCACCTGGCAGAAATGGTGGTGGTGCCGGCACCGGTTGGCCAGGCGGTGCACCAGAGTCTGGCGATCGCATCTTCGCTCGGCCAGGGCGCCAAGTTCGTTCCGGCGCTGGTGACGGCCCAGGAGCAGCTGACCGGCGCGCGCATCGCACCGGCGACCTGAACCGGCGCGCGGCTACGGCTGGGCGCGCTCCGGGCGCCCGCGCTTGCCGCGATGCAGTCAGCGACGGGCACAGCACCGCTTCAGCGGTTCAGACAGTCGGACAGTCGGACAGTCGGACAGTCGGACAGTCGGACAGTCGGACAGTCTGAGACGGTCAGCGCAACCATTTCTGCAGGAATACGGCCGTGCCCAGGGCCGGATCCAGCTGGTAGGACGCGAAACCGATCCGTTCATACAGGCGGCTGGCGCTGGCGTTTCCCGTCAGCACCTCCAGCGTCATCTTGCAGGCGCCGCGCTCCCGTGCAATCTCCTCGGCCAGCGCAAGCATACGCTCGGCTATGCGCAGGCCGCGATGGCTTGCCGCAACGGCGACGTCATGCACGTTCACCAGGGGTTTGCACGCAAAGGTGGAGAAACCCTCGATGCAATTGACCAGGCCCACGACCTGCGCGCCATCGAAGGCGAGCACACTGAAAGCCTGCGGTCTGGCGGCAAGCGCGTCGACCAGATGGGCACGGACGTTGTCGTCCAGCGCATGTCCACCACCGGCCGGGTCACGCGCATAGGCATCCAGCATCTCGACCAGGGCCCGGCCATGCACCGGGTTGCCATAGTCGGCACGCACGATCCGCACCGAATCCGTCGGCAGGGAGGTCTGCGGGGCGCTCATCGGGCATCCTCCTTGTTGCGAATTGCGGAATTCGACCTTGGGAACAGCCAGTCGGTGCTCATGCGCTCACCGCCAGTGCGAGGCGCTCCGCGCAGGCCTGGGCCTGGGCTGGATCACGTGCCTCCACCATGACGCGCAGCAACGGCTCGGTGCCGCTGGCACGGATCAGCACCCGGCCCGTGTCACCCAGTTCGTCATTGACCGCCTGCGTTTCAGCCGCCAGCCGGGTGTTGGACTTCCAGTCCTGCCCGGCCTTCAGACGGACATTGATCAGCACCTGCGGAAACAGCTGCAGCTCGGCCAGCAGCTGCGAGGGGCTGCGGCCATTGCGCACGCAGGCCTGCAGCACCTGCAGCGCCGAGATCAGGCCATCACCGGTGGTGTGTTTGTCGAGCGCCAGCAAGTGGCCGGAGCCTTCGCCGCCGAGGATCCAGTGGTTCTTCTCCAGCTCCTCCAGCACATAGCGGTCACCCACGCGGGCGCGCACGAAATGCACACCCCGCGCCTTGAGCGCGACCTCGACCGCCATGTTGGTCATCAAGGTCCCCACGACCCCGGGTACATGCTCGTCACGGCCCAGGCGGTCGTCGGCCAGCAAATAGAGCAACTCGTCGCCATTGAAGAGGCGGCCTTCGGAGTCGACCAGCTGCAGCCGATCGGCGTCGCCGTCGAGGGCCACCCCGAAATCGGCCTTGTGCTTGCGCACCGCCTCGACCAGCGCCTGCGGATGGGTTGCACCGACGTCATGGTTGATGTTGAGTCCGTCCGGAGAACAGCCGATCGCCACCACCTCGGCACCCAGTTCGTGAAAGACCATGGGCGCGATCTGGTAGGCGGCCCCATGCGCACCGTCGACCACGATCTTGACACCGCGCAGCGTCAGCTCGGATGAGAAGGTGCTCTTGCAGAACTCGACATATCGGCCGGCCGCATCCTCGAGGCGCCGGGTCTTGCCCAGGGATGCGGAGTCGGCCCAGACCGGATCTTCGCGCAGCGTGGCCTCCACCGCCTCTTCCCAGGCATCGGGCAGCTTGGCACCCTGGGCACTGAAGAACTTGATGCCATTGTCCGCAAACGGATTGTGGCTGGCGCTGATGACCACACCCAGCGAGGCGCGCTGGGCGCGGGTGAGGTAGGCAACGCCCGGTGTGGGCAAGGGCCCGAGCAGCACCACGTCGACGCCGGCGGAATTGAAACCGCTCTCGAGTGCGCTTTCGAGCATGTAGCCCGAAATACGGGTGTCCTTGCCGATCAGCACGATCGGGCGCTCCTGCGAGCGTTTGAGCACCCGGCCCACAGCATGGGCAAGGCGCAATACGAAGTCGGGGGTGATGGGAGGGACACCCACCGTACCGCGAATGCCATCGGTTCCAAAATATTGACGCGTCATTTGTCTTCTTCTTCCTTCTCCCGGGATTCGGGTCCCGATACCCATGTGCTGGCGTCTGTGCGCGGGCGCCTCGACGGGCGCTGGCGCTCTGGACGCCCGCTAAGCGATGGCGTCGAACACAGCCAGCGCCTGAACAGTCTCGCGTACATCATGGACGCGCACGATGCGGGCCCCTCGCTCCACCGCGAGCAAGGCCGCAGCCACGCTGGGCACCATGCGTGCCTGGGGGTCGAGGGAGGCCAGCGTGGCCAGCGAGCGGCTGGTGGCCGTCGCCAGCGAAGACTTGCGGGACCATCCCGCCAGCAAGGGGTAGCCTGCGGCCAGCAACTCCTGCTGACGCGCCAGCAGGCTGAAATTCTGCTCCACGGTCTTGCCGAAGCCGATGCCCGGGTCCAGCACGATCCGCTGCGGTGCAATGCCGCGCGCCTGCAGTTGCGCCGCCGCGTCACGCAGGAACGCCAGCACCTGGACAACGACATCGCCCTGCATCGGCTCGACCTGCATGGTCTGCGGCTCGCGGTGCATGTGCATCAGGCAGACGCCGCAGTCGGGGTAACGCGCCACCACGTCGGCTGCGCCACTCTGGCGCAACGCCCAGATGTCGTTGATGATGTCCGCACCCAGGTCAAGCACGGCCTGCATCACCTCTGGCTTGTAGGTATCGACCGAGACGGGAACTCCCATGGCGACCGCACCGCGCACCACGGGCAGGACACGCGCCAGTTCGTCCGCCAGTGGCAGTGGCG
>Ga0116169_1001488_pt1 | contig 19310 bp, 14 predicted proteins | sample AD_UKC130_MetaG_FD_89796 | JGI IMG/M metagenome (GOLD analysis project Ga0116169, IMG submission 89796) | Active sludge microbial communities of municipal wastewater-treating anaerobic digesters from Canada - AD_UKC130_MetaG | ecosystem: Engineered > Bioreactor > Anaerobic > Digestate | place...
CCCCCACCGCAACCACCTCGCCGGCCACCTGCTGCCCGAGGATCGCCCGGCTGGGCCGCCGCACGCCGAGGGCGAGCCGCGCCAGGTAGGGCAGACCGGTGAGCAGGTGCAAGGTCGCGCGGTCCAGGCCGGCGGCGTGCACCCGGACCAGCACCTCGCCGGCCCCCGGCTCCGGCCGCGGCACCGTCTCGATCACCACCTGGTCGGGGCCGCCATACCTGTGCCGCAGGGCCGCGCGCATCGTCAACGGCAACGCCTGCTCGGCCGCGACGGTCGGGGTCGGGTCGTCGGACGCCTGTGTCATGGGAGGTCTCCTCGTAGCCATACGTAGTAAGGTTTGCTACGGTAACATTACGTTGTAAGGCAAGCAACCCCCTCGAACGGACCGCCGGTATGCCGCCCCACAAACTCACCCGCGAGTCCGTCGTCTCGGCGGCCGTCGACCTCGCCGATCGGGAGGGCATCGCCGCCCTGACCATGCGCAGCCTGGCGCGGCACGTCGGCGTGGAGGCGATGTCGCTGTATCACCACCTCCCCAACAAGGAGGCTCTCCTGGACGCCATGGTCGACCGGGTCTACGCCGCCATCGAGCTTCCGGCGCCCGACGGGGACTGGCACGCGGGGTTGCGCAACCGCTCCGAGTCGGTGCGCGCGGTCCTGTTGCAGCATCCGTGGGCGCTGCCCCTGATGGAGTCCCGGCATGCCCCCGGACCGGCGAACCTCGCCTACCACGAGGCCACGATCGCCTGCCTGCGCGCCGCCGGTTTCGGGCCGGCCCAGGTCGCCCATGCGTATGCCGTCATCGACGCCTTCGTCTACGGCTTCGTCCTTCAGGAGACCACGCTGCCCTTCGACAGCGGCGAGGAAGCGGCCGCGATGGTCACCGACGGGCCGTTCAGCGAGTTCCTCGCCCGCTACCCGAACATGATGTGGTTCACGACGAATGTCGTTCTGGCGCCTGGCTACTCGTTCGGCCGGGAGTTTGCGCCGGGGCTCGAGCTGGTCCTCGACGGCATCGCGGCGCGGCTCGGGGACGGCATACCCGAAACGACTCCGGCGCCGCAGACCGGTGCCGCGACGACCGACACCTGAGACTCTTGCCCGGTGGCCAACGATGATGTCGCCCGGCGGGCGGACCTGGTGAGGTTGCGCATGGTGCGCGACCGGATCGACCGCGACTACGCGCAGCCCCTGGACGTCGAAGCACTCGCCCGCGGTGTGCACGTGTCGGCGGGTCACCTCAGCCGGGCGTTCAAGGCGGCCTACGGGGAGTCGCCCTACAGCTACCTGATGACGCGCCGGATCGAGCGCGCGATGACCCTGTTGCGTCGTGGGGACCTGTCGGTCACTCAGGTGTGCTTCGCCGTCGGCTACGGCTCGCTCGGCACCTTCTCGACGCGCTTCACCGAACTCGTCGGTATGCCGCCCAGCACCTTCCGCGACCTGGACGCCGAGGCGCTGCGCGGCATACCCCCGTGTGTGACCCAGCGAGTCGGAAAGCCGGTCAGGAATCGAGAAGCGGGCGCCCACCCTCTCCTCTAGCGTGAGGAGCGTGAACCTGACCATCCACCAGGCCTACCTGCCGGCCGACGACCCCGACGCGGCTCGGCGCTTCTATTGCGACATCCTCGGCTTCGAGCTGCGCGGCGACGTCGGCAAGGGGGCGCTGCGGTGGCTCACCGTCGGGCCACCCGGCCAGCCGGGCACGTCGATCGTCCTCACCCCGCCGGGGGTGGATCCCAGCATTTCCGACGAGGAGCGGCGCGTCATCATCGACATGATGGCCAAGGGCACCTACGGAGCCATCAACCTCGCGACCTCGTCGGTCGACGCAACCTTCGCGCAGTTGGAAGCCGCCGGCGTCGACATCGTGCAGGAGCCCCTGGACCAGCCCTGGGGATTGCGCGACTGTGCCGTGCGCGACCCCGCCGGCAACCTCGTGCGCATCATCCAAGCTGCGTGAGCGGCGCTCACCCATCACCAGGAGAACCCATGAGCCAGATCGTCGACTTCGTCACCGTGTCCACTGCCGGTCTCGAGTCCTCGCCGCACGCCGCCGCGCTTGCGGGGCTGCGGGCGAACGAGTCGCGCTACTTCAAGAACAAGTACGCCCACGACTTCACCGTCACGCCGGCCGCGCAGGCACCGGAGCTCGTGGCGTGGGTAGCGGGCATCCTCGAGCAGGAGCGCCACATCGTCGTTGCCGCGCGGCCGTTGGAGGTGTCGGTGGCTGACGTCGACGGCATCCACTGGGTGCACGTCTTCTACGAATCGGGACTGGCGATCAACGTCCTCTATGGCGTCGCGCCCGGGTCCAAGCGGGCGGTCGGGTTCAAACTGTCCGAGGGGATGGACGTGCCGCATGAGTTGTCCGCGTTCAAGTTCGCCCGCCAGAAGTCCAAGCTCGCCGGAGTGATCCGCGGGTCCTACTTCGTCATCAAAGGCGAGCACGACCCCACCTGAGCCGGGACGCAACCCCGCTCGCGATGAATCACGAGGGGTATGCCGTGTCGCTCGCGGGAACGGGGCGGAGAGGCGACTGGCAGCCTCGCTAGGGACCGCTAGGGCCGCAAGGGGCCGCAAGGGGCCGCTAGGGCCGCAAGGTCAGGCGGTCGGGGTGCTGCCGCGCAGGATCGCCGACATCTTCTTGCCCCGGGCGACTTCGTCCACCAGCAGGTCGAGATAGCGGACCTTCTGCATGAGCGGGTCCTCGATCTCCTGGACCCGATACCCGCAGATCGTCCCCCGGATGAGCGCGGCGTTCGGGTTCCACCCGGGCGCTTGCTCGAAAAAGGTCCGCATATCGATCTCATCGGTCAATACCCGTGCCAGCCCGGCCTCGTCATATCCGGTGAGCCAGCCGATCACCTCGTCCACCTCAGCGGCGGTGTGGCCCTTGCGCTCGACCTTGCGGAGGTACAACGGGTAAATGCTCGCAAAGCTGGTCCCAAAGATCCGATGCTCGGCCATCCACGCCTCCTGTCCTTGAGAGGCAACCGATAGCCGGCCGCCGCGGATCGATGAACCACTCAACCGAGGTGGCGATGGGGGATCTCAACGCGGTAGGCAACGCCAGCGTCGGCGCCCGGCCGGCGGTACTCCAGGCTGAGCATTCGGTCTGTGGTCACAAGGCGCATGGCGCCGACACCCTCCACGCATGTCAGGCTGCCGGGAACCTTGACCTCAGGGCACGCGCGGGCGAGGACCTGACCTCCTACTCCGGCCGTGACATAGTGCAGACCCTCGACCAGGACATCCTCGAGTATGTGCTGGTGGCCATTGATCACTAGGTCAACCCCCCACTCCTTGAACTTCCACCCCGCATCGGGGCGAAAGTCAAGCCGCGGGCTGTGGGGCCCAGACGTGAAGGGCGGGTGGTGGAAGATGACGACGTTCCACGTTCCCCCGGCAGCCTGGGCCAATGCGGACTGCAGGAATTGTTGTTGTCGCGGAATCTCCTCAGCGGGTGCGTTGCTGTCGAGCAGATACACATTGAGGTCCCCCACCGACTTCACGTACCACCGACCAAGGGGATCATCCGTCAGCTCGATGTAGTCGAAGTATGCGCGGTATGCCGGGAGGCCGGCACCAGTGTCCTCGTAGTCATGGTTCCCCAGTGCTGGGAACAGCCGGGGGCCTTGGGGGCGGTGGACAAAGTCGTCATAGTACTGACCGACGGACTCAGTGAAAGGCACGCAGTCGGCGACGCCCTGCGAGTTGTCCCCCGCAGTGAACACCAAGGATGGTTTCCATGAGCGCACCATGCTCGCGACCTGCCGTTCGCCATCATCGCATTGACCGAAGTCGGAGATCACGGCGACCGTGGTTTCTTGCCCGGGTGCTCCCGCCTGAGCGAGTGGCCGGTTGGACGGAGTCGGCGATGAGAGCAGGCTGACGAGTGTGCATCCGGAGGCAAACCACAGTGGGAGGATCGCCAACGCTAGCAACGATGCTCGACGACACGCCATGACTACTCCTGTCGTGGGAAGCGTGACAGAGGACCACCAGACTGAGCCGGAAACTGGGCCCGGGCAACGTGCGTGGTTCTCATTCGGACCAGGTGAACAAGGAAGGTGTCCTTGCCGGAGCATCTCCGGCAAGGACACCTTCCACATGTGCCAGGAAATCAGACCTTCGGCACGAGGCGGATCTGGACCGCCTCGACTGCCCTGGCCTGCCCCGTCGTGCCAGCTGTCGCACCATCGGCGACATACGGTTGCCAACCGACACCCGACACGTGTGCCCGGTATTCGATGCGGAACTTCGTGGCCAACTCACCGGTCAGCTTGATCTCGAAGGCTTCCAGCTTGAGGGCCCGTCCAGTGGTCCCGATGAAGGTGGACGATGACACCCACGGCTGCCAGCCAATGCTGGACACGTGCCCTCGGTAGCTGATGTCACCAGTGACACCGACTTTTTGAATCTGCAGTCGGAGAGCTTCCATGGCTAGGCCCCGGCCTGTCGTGCCGGCGACGGCGTCGTTGCTCACCGAGGCCATCCACCCGATCGTCGCCACGTGGGCGCTGTAGACCGGCGACGCCGAGATCGGTGTCGGCGTGGGGCTCGTTGTGGTGGCCGTGGCTGTCGCCGTGGCCGTCGCCGTGGCCGTGCTGGTCGGGCTCGGCGACGTGGACGTTGGGCTCGTCGACGTAACGGTGGCGGTCGCCGTGGCCGTAGCGGTTGCGGTCGCCGTGGCGGTTGCGGTCGACGTCGCGGTCGACGTCGGTGTCACGCCACCTACGGGCGCGGCGGGGTTCTTAGCCAGGAGGCGAATCATTACCGCCTCGATTGGCTTGGCCTGTCCGGTCGTTCCCGCCGTGGCTCCGTTGGTTACCCAGGGCTGCCAACCCACGTTTCGAACGTGCGCCCGATAGGAGATGTCGTACTTTGTCGCCAAGTCCCCGGTCAGCCGAAGCTGCAAAGCCTCCATCGCCAAGCCGCGACCCGTGGTGCCCATCGGGGATCCGCTCCACCCCATCCAACCGATGCTCGCCACGTGGGCGTTGGATTCCAAAGATCCGGCCACCGTCGAGTTCTGGAAGAAGTAGCTCACCGACTGTAGGGTGAGCGCCTGATTGACGGTTCCCCCAATTTGCCCGATGTCCACGGTTGGCAGCCAACCCAACGTTGAGGCATGACCGCTGTATCGAAGGAGCGGAATATCCCCGTAGGCCTTACGCAGGAAGTTCACCCGCGCGGTCACCCATGTGTTCAGGTAGGAGACTTCGCCGGCATACGTCGACGAGAACGCTCGGCCTTCGCCCGCGACCAAGTGGGTGGGGGTTCCCAGGACGTTCCACCGGGCGAAGTTGTTCGCGGCGGACGCCTCAATCTGAGTCTTGTACTGAGCGATCTTGGCCGGGAGCTGTGTTGCCGCGTAACCAGCGCCGCCGGTTTGCCACATCGTGTTGGCGGCGCTCACGAACGCGGGATTGCGGAAGAGTTGCCGGTACCAGCCGTTACCGCGCAAACGCAGAAGGTCGGCGTTCTTGACGTACTCGGCGTTGGTCATTGCCCCGAGAGACTCCGTGTGGTCGTATGTGCCGAGGGAGCTGTCGAAGTCCCACACGGGCCCGGCGTAGAGCTTGCTCGAGGGCCCGTTCTTATAGAAGAAGATGCTCGAGGCCACGATCTCCGGATTCTCCGTCAACTCGTAGACGAAGTAGAACTTCACGAAAGAGTCGAGGTCGATGATCGAGGAAATTGTTGTCCAGTTTGGGTTGGGTGCGGCCAAAAGGCCGTCCAAAGTATTAAGCGTGGCCTTCATGTCGTTCCAGCCAGTGAGCACGTCCGCAGGAAGAGGCGCGACAAGCTTGTCCGGCACGCCACCTTTCGCGTCCTTCAAGGTGAATGTGGTTTTCGACGTGGTCGAGATGAAGTTGTAATCTTCGGCGTAACCGTAGTTGTTGTCAAGCTCGGTGAGAACTGCCTGAGGGTCGGACAGGTCAACGCGATTCGACTTCACCTCGACCTTTTCGGCGACCAGGTAGTTGCCCAGGTACTGACCGTTGACAACGAGGTCGACCCAACGACTCTCGGGCGCATACGGGGAGCCGATCGCGAGCGCGTAGTCAAAGGCGAGCTTATTGCGCATGAGCGAGCCATCGGCGTCGTTGGCGAGTAACACCCACGCCTTTCCTTTAGGCATGCCGAGGATGGCCGTCGAGGAATTAAATTTGATCTGGTACGGCTTCTTTGGCAGACCCCAAGTATAATTGCCGCGACCCTTGAATTCAGCCGCCGCGGCAGCAAGGTTGTAGGTTCCCGCGCCGTCCTCAATCCCCACGAGGGAACTGACGACTCGTTCCTTGTCCCCATGGACGTAGCTGAGCGTGTTGTGGGTCGCGTCCGGGTCGTTCAGGGTGATGCGCATCGTGGGCAGGTTCGCCGTGATCGGCGCGGCGTGGGCGGTAGTGGCCCTCGATCCGATGAGCAGAATCAAGGAAAGGAGGAGGATCCAGACCCCCAGCGAGGACGCGTAGACGCGTGCGGATCGAGAGCGAACCATTGGTGAGTCCCTTGCTTCGGTATCTTGGTCAACTGTGGTGGGCAGCAATCAGCCGGCCCGCACCCCGCGATGCGCACGAGCCATGGTTTCCCAGGTTGGACCATAGCGCGGTTTGCCCGACTTGGAAACAGCTTCGGGAGAGGTCCCAGTCACGTCCGCGGGCCATGACCGGCCCCGTCCGAGGAAACCGGCGGTGACGAAACGGAGTGCGTGTACGGCGAGCGAACTCTCGATGAAGGACACTCGAACTGAAGGTTCGCGCATGTCCGAGGAGTCTCGGGGTGGGCTCGGGATGAGGCAGGAGCTGTCCAGTAGTTCGCTGCGGCGGGTGGGTCCGATCACGTCACCAAAGCAGCTCGTCCGTGTTATTGGTCAGCGAACGGATCGCCGGGCCGGAGTCGGTCTCACGGCAAGGGGTCCTCAATGACGGCGAGGTCGGAGCCCATCGGTGGTCGACCAGTTTCATGGCCGCGGTTCCGCTGATCTGCCGCTGATCCAGAGATCGTGCTCAGCCTGCGACGGGGTGAGCCTGAGTCCAGGCGTTGTAGCCGCCGAGAATGTCTGACACGTTGGCAAACCCGTTGGCGCGCAGCAGGCTTGCGGCAACGCTGGAGCGCCAGCCTCCGGCGCAGTAGACGATCACCGGCGCGGCTGCGTCGAGCTCGCCCAGCCGGCGAGGCAATTCGGGCAACGGGATGATCCGAGCCCCCGGGATCACGCCAGCCGCCGTCTCGCCAGGGTTGCGGATGTCGACCAACTGCACGTCTGCGCCCGCCAAGGCGTGGGCGGCGTGAGTCGCGGTGAGGCGGCTCGCCTGCTCGACCTGTTCCTCGTGAGCCAGCAGATAGGCCTCGGGCTCGGCGATGTAGCCGACCACCTGGTCGAACCCGATCCGGGCCAAACGCAGCGCGACCTCCTGCTCCTGGCCGTCGGCTGCCATGACGACGATCGGCTGGTCGGGGCGGAAGACCATGCCCGCCGTCTCGGACATCCGTCCGTCGGCGGGCACGCTGACGGCGCCGCGCAGGTGACCGGCCGTGAACGACGTGGCATCGCGGGCATCGTGCACCGCAGCCCCGCCGGCGAGTGCCGCCGCCACCGCGGCGTCATCGAGCGCGGGGATTGCTGCGTCGAGACCACGGGTGGCGCGCTCCTGCTTGTTGAGCGTCGCGTTGTAGAGGAAGTACGCAGGGGCGCTGGGCTGCCCCTCGGTGACCACCGCGAGGAACTCGTCCTCCGTCATCGGTTGGCAGGCGTAGTTCAACGCGCGCTGTGCCCCGATGGTCGACTGCTTCTCGGTCGAGAGGTTCTTGCCGCATGCCGAGCCGGCGCCGTGGGCCGGGAAGACCCGGACGGCGTCCGGCAGGCTCATGAGTTTGCGCTGCACCGAGTCGTAGAGCATCCGCCCGAGCGCATCGGCGCTCACCCCGACCGACGCGAGCAGGTCCGGCCGCCCGACATCGCCGATGAACAGGGCATCCCCGGTGAGGACGCCGTAGGCGACTTCATCATCGGCGTGTTCGAAGACCAGGACGCTGATCGACTCGGGGGTGTGACCCGGGGTGGCCATGATCTGCAGGGTCACCTCGCCGAGGCTGATCCGGTCGCCGTCGGCCAAGGACCGGTGGGTGAACTCCGGGGTCGCCGCGTCGCCGTAGCCGATCCACGCACCGGTCTCGGCCGCCAGCTCCAGATGCCCCGACACGAAGTCGGCGTGGAAGTGGGTGTTGATGACCCCGATGATCGTCAGCCCCGCGGCCAGCGCGTCGGCGAGGTAGTCGGCCACGTCTCGGCGCGGGTCCACGACAACTGCCTGGCCGGTGCTCTCGTCTCCGACGAGATAGGAGGCCTGGGACAGGCAGTCCAGGTAGTACTGGGTGAACAGCATCGGTGGCTCCTTCGCCTGGCCCAGGGGTCGGTCGGGACGGGTGCGTGGAACTCTATACCCCTGGGGGTATAGCCACCAGCGGGGTTGCGCGGCATACCTGCTCGCCACGACGCCAACCCGCCGGTATGCCGCGGGGCCCCAGCGCGCGGTCCTGCGGCTGGGCGCGCTCGCCGCCCAGATGTTACTGCGCGGTTCGCGACGTATCTGGCGATCAACTGGAGGACTTTTCCCCTTGTCGGCTCTCTCCCACTGAGCTGCGCCAGTCCGACGACGAGGAGACGTCATGCCAGGTTGGTACGTCCACATGGAAGCGGCCCACGACACCGCCCGGGCGATGCGTGACGGCACGATCCCCCCCGGCTTGGCCATCAGCGTGGCCGAGGCCCAGGCCATCGGCGAGCACTGCCACACCTGGCGAAACTACCTCGCGCTGGGCTCCCTCGGGCCGGACCTGTTCTACCTGCTGCCGGACTTCAAGAACACGACCGGCCAAGTGATCCGCCAGGTCGTGCAGTGGTGCCTGGACGTCTGGGAGGTCATCGACAGCGAGTTCGTCAGCAAGTGGGAGACGTGGATCGACCCCATCTCGACGAACAACTCCCAGCTCGCCTCGCAGCTCACCGGCGGCCTGTCGACCCAGCTCGCCCAGGTCCTCGACGAGCTCACCTCGGCGATCATGTCGGCCTTCAAGGGCCTGCTCGCCCAGATGGGCGACTGGTTCGGCGTGCTGACCTCCGGTGTGCCCCAAGGGTTCGGCGACGACGCCTTCTATTGGTCGGACATGTTCCACTACCGCAAGACCTATCAGTTCCCGTTCGTGCTCTTCCAGCAGGCCCAGGCGGCCCTGGCCGCAGCGACCACGGACGACGCGCGGGCCGACGCCCAAGCCCGGATCGCCTTCGCGGTCGGTTGGATGTCGCACTGCGCCACCGACGTCACTGGGCACCCCTACACCAACGCCAAGTCCGGCGGCCCCTACCGCAACCACTGGCAGCGTCACCATCTCGTCGAGAACCACATGGACTCGGAGAACTACGTGGCGCGCCACCCCGGCCCCCTGTATGCCGAGTACGGCACCTCCGCGATGCACTTCCGGCTGGCGTTCCGGCATCGCACCGACGCCCCCTACAACGGTCGCGACGACGCCCCCGCCTACGACTACTGGACCGGTTTCCCGGCCTACGACAACGGTGACGGGCCCACCCCGACGGCGAACCGGCATACCTTCTTCGACCTGGACACCGGCCCCTTGCCGGGCCACCTGGTCGACGGCCTGCTCGAGGCGATGGCCGACGTCTACGGGGCGGAGGGGCCGCACATCCTGCTGCAGGACCCGCCGTTCTCGGCCACCGACCCGGTGACCGGGCAGCCCGACGGCCGTCCGAACGAGCCGGCGATGGCGCAGATGTGGGAGATCACCTACCGCTACCTCAAGATGACCAGCAGCGACGCGATCAGCCTGCGCCTGCCGCCCCCGCCGTCGGTGTTCACCGACCACTCGTTCCCGACGCCGCCCGGCGGCGGAGGGTCGGGGATCGATGACGACCCGAGCCGCGGCGCCGACGTGGACGACGACGACTCGTTCAACCTCCTGGATCTGCTGCTCGCCCTGTTCGCGTGGATCGTCTATCTCGCCCAGGTCGTCGTGTGGCTGCTGACGGTCCTGCCCGGGCTCATCATCGACATCACGACCTTCCCTGCCCGCGAAGTCATCTACTGGGCCGTCATCGTCCCGGCCTGGAACCTCTACCTGCTGGCCCGCCGCGCCCTTGTGATGTCCGGCTTCGCGATGCCCAAGCCGGCCGAGATCAGCTTCGGGCTGACCACCCTCGGCAGCGAAGGCGGCTTCGATATCGGCTCGGCGCTCGACTCGCCGCTCGGGATCGGTGGGGTCCGTCCGATCACCGAGCCGTCCGGCCGGCTCACCGCCACCGATGCGCGCGGGCTCGACCTCGCCTACCCCCGTGGCATCGTCCGCGACCTGCCGTCGGGGATCAGTCGCCCCGACCTGGTCGGTGCGCTCGGGCTCACCTCGCCGCTTCGGTATGCCGCGGACGCACCGTCGCAGGAGTTCAAGGCGTCCGAGTGGATCGCTCCATGGCGCTACCCGTTGACGAACCAGGCAGGGGCGGGGGTCGCCCAGGAGGGGGCGGCGACCCACGTGGGTCCCTATGTCGTGGGCTCGAATTCGACGGTGTTGTTGTCCGGGATGATCGGCGATGCCGGCGCTCGCGCGGACCTCGAGAAGGCCAGTAGTCCGGCCGAGACCGAGGCCGTCCTCGATGCTCGGCTGCCGGCGAACCAACACCTTGGGGCGCCGATCGACTACGGGCTCTACCTCGTCGGGAGGATGGCCCGCGAGGTCGGCAACCGCGACTTCGGAGTGCCCGATTTCAACCTCGACTCCGACCGCGGCTACGCCTGGCACTGCTGGGACTGGGACCGCAGCGATGTCCCGTGCGTTCCCGACATCACCCCCGCCTTCGGCGAGGACTATGGATATCGCTTGCCGTGTACGTCACCGCAGCTGTTCCACGCCGACCACGACTGCCCGTCGGCGCCGAACCGCTGGTACGACGAGTCCCTCGACCTCTCGGTGCACTACCTGCCGGGCAAGGGTCCGGACACGTGCAAGCCCGTGAAACCGCACAAACCCAACACCGACCCGTCGTGGCGAGACCGCGCCAAGAACGGAAAGGGCTGATCAGCATGCCTGGCGACAACGGCCACGACGAGCACCCGATCCTCTCCGAGAAGGACGACGCGCAACAGCGCGGCGACAGCCCGCCCGGCTCGTTCGGGCACACCAAGAGGCCCAGTGGCGACCTCGACCCGAACTGGCGACCGGCCGGCCGGGTGCGGGACGACGCCGAGGAACTCATCAAGAAGTACGGCCGAGAGCACCGACCCCGTCGTGAGGATGTGCTGCCCTATCTGATGATCCGGGCCTACAGCCCGGGCGATCGCGGGGTCCGGCCTACGTGGCCGCCGAAACCGTGCTGGGAGTCTCCTGACCTCTTGCTCATCGACGCGGCATACACCGGGCCGTTCACGCCGGCGCGACTGGTGGGAAGCCCGACGGCAGGTCGCAGTTACCGGGTGTTCGTGCGGGTCTGGAACCTCGGGTTGTTCCCGGCGATCGGGGTGCATGTGCGGGCCTGGTTCGTGAATCCCGGCTTCTTCGGCGGGGATCCGAGCAACCCGGCATACGCCCCGCAGTTGATCGGCGGCGCGATGGTGCACCTGGAGGACCGCACCCGACCAGGGGCCATGCAGGTCGTCGAACTCGACCGGACGTGGGACATCCCGACGACGCTGACCGGGCACGAGTGCCTGATGGCCTCGGCGAGCTGCCCCGCCGACCAGTGGAGCGGTGCGCTCGATGCCAACCACGACCGGCACGTGGGCCAGCGCAACCTCACCATCCTCGCTGGGCCGACCAGCGCCAAGAGCGTGCTGTCCGGGCTGGGAACAATGGTGAGCAGGGCCGGGACGCTCGAGCTGATCCACGGTGGGCCGGCGGTCACACCGGTGTTGCGGGCGCTGGCGGGACGGGCCAAAACCGAGTTCGGAGTGCTGGGTGCGCTCGGGGCACCGGCGGCCAAGAGCCTGCGTCTCGGTGTGCCGATCGGGTCGGGGCAACAGCACTTGCTGACGATGTTCCGGACGCAGAAGGGCTGGCTGGTCGCTGACAGCGCCAAGGTCCTGGCCGCCGGGTTGGAGTTCGGGATCATCGACAAACGGATGCTGATGCGGGGTCGGGCGCACCCGTTCGCCACGCCGCTGACGACTCGGCGGGTGATCGAGAAGCTCGGCGTCGAGCACGCTGACCTCGTCGGGATCCTCACCGATCTCGAGCCTGGGCAGGCGCTCGTCGAGGGCCTGGTCATGCTTTGGGGTCTGGGTGACCTCGGCGGGGCTGACCTCGCGCATGCGTTGGCCGAGGGCAAGCCCGCCGCGCACCTGCTGCGTTTCGCCCACCACGACGGCGAGCGGCGTGAGGACGGTGGCTACTCCCTGATCGCGATCGGCTGAGCGCGCCACCGACCTCGCCTTTCGCCTCAATTGCGCTCGGATCGGGGGCATGCAGCGCTCGTCACCGCCGCTCAGCCAGACCGCTTCGGTATGCCGTGCCCGCGCGGCATACCGAGCATCGGGTCCGCCCACCTCGGCGCACGGGGGATTCGCTCCGGCCCTTGCGGGTCGGGACCGTGGCACATACGCTGATGACACGTGTCATCAGCACGTGTCATCACCGAGTAGGCGGCAGCTCAGGAGCGAACGAATGACTGACTCAGCGTCGAGCCAAGGATGGAGCGTGGCGGCGGGAGACCCTCCGCCACGAGAGATGGACGAGCCGTCGGGGTCACGGTCCCGAAGGCTGCGCTGGGCGATAGGCCTGCTCGGCATCGTGACTCTCATGGCCATTGCGGTCAAGATGAACCCCGCGGCACCGTTCACCCAGCCGCTCGATGACCGGTGGCGCCAGATCAACGGAGCCGCACCCGGGAGTGGCAGCTACACGTGGGCCGTGCCGATGTTCTTCCAATACCTCGGTGAGGCGCCCGGTTGGTTGTTCATGCTTGTGGTCGCCCCGCTCGGGCTGATCGCGGTGGGGCGCTGGCGGTCGGGGTTGTTCTACCTGAGCGCCACGGCCGCCTCGACCGCTGTTTCTCTGACGCTGAAGAACGTGGTTGACCGCCCGCGTCCTTCTGCGGATGAGGCGTTGGGTCTCTTCGGGCCCTTGTTCCGCGTCGACCATGGTTCCTTCCCATCGGGCCATGCCGTCACGAGCGCGACGCTTGCGGTGGCCGTCGCCGCCCTCATCCCGCCCGCCCGGCGGCGCGCGCGGCGTGCGTGGAGTCTCGTTGGCGCCCTGGTCATGGTTGGCATGGTGTGGCAGCGGACCCTGATCAATGCTCACTGGCTGAGCGACACCGTGTTCGGCCTTGTTGTCGGCGCGGGTGCCGCATTGCTCACGTGGTGGGCGTTCTGGAACCTGCTCGCCAAGGATTACGGCCGTCCGGTGTGGTTCCGGCATCGGGACGGAAACAAGAACGCGCACCAACAGCTGTCCGTAGACGTCCAGAAGGGATGACGCCATGACGATCCACGATGCCGAGGTCCTCACTGTCGAGGAGCAGGCCGGGCTGACAAGCGGGCTCGACTTCTGGCACACCAAGCCGATCGAGCGACTCGGCCTTCCGTCGATCATGTTGACCGATGGACCCAACGGCCTGCGGAAGCAGCCTGAAGGTGGCGATCATCTCGGGCTGACCTCAAGCGTCCCAGCGACGTGCTTCCCGCCGGCCGCGGGCATCGCTTCCTCCTGGGACTCCGACCTGATGGCCCGGGTCGGGGCGGCCGTGGGCCTCGAGGCCGCGATTGAGGACGTTGCCGTCCTGTTGGGGCCTGGCATCAACATCAAGCGCTCCCCGCTCTGCGGGCGCAACTTCGAATACTTCTCCGAGGATCCGATCCTGTCCGGTGTCATGGGCGCCGCGTTTGTTGATGGTGTCCAGTCACAGGGAGTTGGCACGTCGCTCAAGCACTTCGCTGCCAACAACCAGGAGACCGACCGAATGCGGTCCTCCAGCGACATCGACGAACGTCCGTTGCGGGAGATCTACCTGCGGGGCTTCCAGCGCGTGGTCGAGGACGCCCAACCGTGGACCGTCATGTGCTCCTACAACCGGATCAACGGGGTGTTTACCTCTGAGGACCCGTGGCTGCTGACACAGGTACTGCGTGACGAGTGGGGCTTCCAGGGGCTGGTGGTGTCCGACTGGGGCGCCGTGAACGACCGGGTCAAGGCACTGCGCGCCGGGCTCGATCTTGAGATGCCGTCGTCCAACGGCTGGACCGATGCCCAGCTGTTGGAGGCGGTGAAGGACGGGACTCTGGATGAAGCGCACCTGGCGACGGCAGCGGGCCGGGTGATGGCTCTGGTCGAGAAGGTTCAGCGCGGTTCGACCGCGAGCGGGGCCACGTTGGACATCGAGGCTCATCACACCCTGGCGCGTGAGGCGGCAACCCGCTCGATCGTGTTGCTCAAGAACGATGCCGGGCTCCTTCCGCTGCGGTCGACGGACCGGATCGCCGTCATCGGGGCGTTCGCCGAACGGCCTCGCTACCAGGGTGCTGGATCTGCGCTGGTGAACCCGACCCGATTGGACTCCGCCCTGGAGGCGATCCGGGAGCAGGCAGAGGGCAAGGTCAGCTACGTGCCGGGCTTCAGTTTGGCGGCGGATCCCTCGGCCGAGGAAACCTCGTCCCTGCGGGCAGAGGCGGTCGGCGCGGCGACGGATGCCGATGTCGTTGTGCTTTTTCTCGGGCTGCCGGCTCGTCTGGAGTCGGAAGGGTATGACCGGGACGACATCGACTTGCCCGGAGACCAGCTCGCGTTGGTCGACGCGGTCGTCAACGCCAACCCGAATGTCGTCGTGGTGCTCTCCAATGGTGGTGTCGTCACTCTGCCTTTTGCCGCCACGGTCCCGGCGATCCTGGAGGGCTGGCTGCTGGGTCAGGCTGGCGGAGGAGCCACTGCCGATGTCTTGTTCGGCCGGGTCAACCCGTCCGGCAAACTCGCCGAGACGATCCCGTTGCGCCTGTCCGACACGCCCGCCTACTTGAGTTTCCCGGGCGAGCGCTCCCATACCCGTTACGGGGAAGGCCTGTTCGTCGGCTACCGCTGGTTCGACGCTCGCCACGTGCCGGTCGCGTTCCCCTTCGGCCATGGCCTGTCGTACACGACCTTCGAGTATGGGTCGTCGTCGGCGACTGTGGCCGACAGCGGTGACCTCACCGTCAGCGTGCGGATCAGCAACACCGGCCCGGTGGCGGGGCGAGAGGTGGTGCAGGTCTACACGTCCATGCCGGGTTCCGCGGTGCAACGCCCACCCCGAGAGCTCAAGGCTTTCGCTTCCGTCAGCCTCGATGCGGGTGAAGCGCGAACCGTGACGTTGACTGTGCGTCGCAGCGACCTCGCCTATTGGGACACGGCGGTCGGCTCGTGGATCGTCGAGGACGGTGACTACGAGGTCCGACTAGGCGCGTCTAGCCGGGACATCCGCTGCACGGTCACCGTGCCGGTCGTCGGTGACGTCGTCGTCCTCCCCCTGGATCGTCAGTCGACGATCGGGGAGGTCCTCGCGCATCCGGTCGCTGGGCCGGCCGTGCAGTCGATGTTGGCCGCCCTCAACGCGTCGATGGGGAGCGCGGTGTCAGTCATGCCGGAGGGAGTCTCGATGGATGCCCTGATGGCTTCCTTCCCGATCGGCCGGATCACCATGATCGCGGGAGATGCGGTGACCCCCGAGGCGATCGACGAGCTCCTCGCCCACGCCAACGGATCGCCCATGTGAGGATCAGTCAGGTGATGTGTGGTCATCTACGATGGGGAGATTGCCGCACCTGAGCCATCATTCGGGACGGCACGTGGCTGTCGGAACGAATGCGGGGGTAGGTGGATGAGCGCGGTGAGACGCCTCCCCACGTCGGCAGACGTGGCCCGTGCCGCCGGCGTCTCACGAAGCACGGTCTCGTACGTGCTCAACGCGACGCCGGGTGCACGCGTTGCCGAAGCGACCCGCAAGCGCGTGCTAGCGACTGCCGATGAGCTGGGCTACGTCCCCAACATGGCGGCGGCGGACCTGCGGCGCGGCACCTCCCGCATCATCCTGACGGTGATCGAACGCCGCCGGGCCGCCCACGTCATCACGGAGTTCATGAGTTCGATCGCTGACGAGCTGAATGCGTCCGGGTTTACCATGCTCACCCTGCAGGTGTCCGGCGAAGTGACCGGTGAGGACGCCCGGTCGTTGGCGACCCTGCGCCCGGCTGTGGTGTTCAGCGTGGGCACCCACTTCTCCGCTGAGGCAAGGAAGGTCTTCAAGCGCTCGGAGGTGGTCCTCATCGGGGAGTACGAGGCGGACGTCCGGTGGTTCTTCGACCAAGGCCAGATAGCGGTTGCGGGCGCCCAAGCGCTGCTGGAGCGAGGCCGTACCGGCATCCTCCAAATCCTTCCCGACGACCCGTCCCTGGCGGAATTCACGGCGCCTCGGGTCGCGGCGTTCGCTGACGTGACAGGCCCTCTGGGGTTGGGCACCGTTCACCTTCCCCTGGGCCCGGAGTTAGCTGCGTTCGTCCAGGAACTCCCGAAGACCAGGCCCACCTGCGACGGCTTGGTCGTCCACAACGACGAGTATGCCGCGCTCGTCGTCGGCGCCTTGCTTGATGCGCGCATCGACGTCCCCGCACGCATGTCGGTGGTTGGAGTGGACAACACCGCTTGGGGGGCGTGGATGCGCCCGGCCCTGTCAACGCTGTCGATCGCATCGAGCACCTTCGTCGCGTCCATCGCGGGCGCCGTGATGGCAACCCTGTCGGGAGAGCAGGGGCGGGAATTGCGGGTCGACACCGCTGTCAGCGTCGTCCATCGCCAAACCACGTAGGCCTTCGCTCCGAGGCCCGGCCCCCACGCTGCAGGCAGACTCTTGCGCGGATCACATCCCGCGCTTAACCTGGTGACACGTGTAATCAGCACGTGTCATCAAAGGAGATGAAGCGATGGGCAATCTCGGGTCGACTGGGGACCAGACCGGGCAGGCCGCCACCCCTACGGTCGCTGAGGACGGCGGGCCGGGCATGGTGCGACTGGGCCTCGGCCTCATGCTCATCAATGTCACGACCTACCTGGCCATCTTCGCTGTGCTCAACGTGATCCTGCCCGCCCAGATCGCCGCCGGTGCCGGTGAGAGTGGGAAGGAGGCCGCGCTGGGAGTCATCACGACTCTTGGGGCGATCGCCGCCATGGTCGCGGCGCCGGTTTGGGGGGCACTGTCCGACCGCCACACGTCGCGACTCGGTCGCCGGGGGGCCTGGATCCTCGCAGGCGCCGCCGCCTTGCTCGTCACCCTGAATGTGGTCGGGGCGAGCCAGTCTCTCGTCGTCATCGGCGCCGGCTGGGTGCTGTCGCAATCGGCGGTCAACGCGACCCTCATGGGATTCAGCACGGCGATTCCGGAGCGAGTCCCGGTGGCTCGCCGTGGCCTGATGTCGGGTGTTGTCGGTATCGCGTCGGGGTTGGCCATCGCCTTGGCCGCCATCGTCGGGGCCGCCTTCATCTCGGCGCCGCTCACGGGAACGATGGTGCTCTCGATCCTGGCACTCGTCGGAGCCGTCGCATACCTCGTCATCGCACCTGAGCCGCGCAGCGAGATCCTCACCCCGACGGAACGTCCCGCCATCCTGTCCAGCATGCTCGCCAGCCTGCGCGACTCGGCCGATTTCCGATGGACGTGGGTGGGCCGCTTCCTGGTCGTCCTTGGGTACTTCCTGATCCAGGCCCGGCTGCTGTATTTCATCCAGTCGTCGCTGGGTCTCGATGTGACCGCAGCAGCGGGCGTCGTCGGGCAGGTCTCCGCAGTCGGTGGCCTGACGCTCATCGTGGGCCTTGTGGTCGCAGCCCCCCTTTCGGACAGGTTCGGCCGCAAACCGTTCGTCTACGTTGCGGGCCTGGGAATCGCACTCGGCTTGATGATGATGTCCGGAGCCGGCACCGCCAGTTCGATCACCATCGCGAACGCCGCGATCGGGCTGGCCTTCGGTGCCTTCATGGGGGTCGACCAGGCCCTCATCGCGGACGTCCTGCCCAACAAGGATGACGTTGCGAAAGACCTGGGGGTCATCAACCTGGCGGCAACCATTCCCCAGACGCTCGCCCCGGCTGTCGGAAGTGCCATCCTCCTCACCTCCGGTGGGTCCTACTCGCTGTTGTTGGTCATCGGCGCAATCATCGCCCTGTGCAGCGTGTACGCGACCTGGCGGATCCGAGGGGTCAGGTGAGCTCAGCCATCGAGGGACTCTGGCCCGCGCCCATCTCCTGTGTCCGCAGCGCCGGAAGCCTTTCGCTCGCCGGGCCGGTCAGACTTGAGCTCGGGCCGGGTGCCGTCGGGTGGGCTGAGGTGCTGATGGGTCGGCTCAGTTGGATCCTGGTGCCGACCGGCGAGCTCGTTGACAGGGAAACCCGCCTCAGGGTGGACCACGACCCGAACCTGGCAGAGGAGGAGTTCCGTCTCGCCGTCGACGCGGACGGCGTGACCGTGACGGCTGGTTCCGTCCTGGGCGCCGGTCACGCCACCGTTGTCCTGCGGCAACTCGTCGGCGTGGATGCTCACCGATCCGCGCCGATCAACCGCGCTCAATGGAGCGTGCCGATGGTGCGGATCCACGACCGGCCGATGCACTCCTGGCGTGGCTTCATGCTCGATGTGTCGCGGCACTTTGCCCCCAAGGACGAACTCCTGCGGGTGATCGACCGCATGGCGCTGCACCGACTGAACCGCCTGCACCTGCATCTCACGGATGACCAGGGATGGCGCGTCGAGAGTCGAGCATTCCCCGAGATCGAAAGGGTCGCCAGCTGGCGGACCGCCACGGGTATCGGGATGTTCCCTTTCGACCGCAGCGAACAGGAGTTGGACGGAACTCCGCACGGCGGACTGTACTCACTCGACGATCTTCGTGAGGTCACGGCATACGCCCGCCGTCAGGGCATTCTCGTGGTCCCCGAGATCGACCTGCCTGCGCACGCGAGTGCCGTCCTGGCCGCTGTCCCGGAGTTGCGGGTCCCCGGCATCGAGATCCCTGAGGTGACCTGTCGGTTCACGCCGAGTGGTCGGGTGGTGAGCCCGCTCGAGGCAAGCCGGACTGCGCTGGCGACGCTGCTCGCCGAACTGGCGGGTGCCGTCGACTCCCCTTACCTGCACATCGGCGGGGACGAAGCATCTCTGGCCGATTGGGAAGCCTCCGTCGAGGTCCAGAATGACACTGCGGCAAGGGGATTGCGTGACGTCGCCGAGATGCGCGTCGACCTGACCCGATTCCTCATCGAGGTTGTCCACGGTCTGGGGC
>Ga0116169_1001497_pt1 | contig 19267 bp, 12 predicted proteins | sample AD_UKC130_MetaG_FD_89796 | JGI IMG/M metagenome (GOLD analysis project Ga0116169, IMG submission 89796) | Active sludge microbial communities of municipal wastewater-treating anaerobic digesters from Canada - AD_UKC130_MetaG | ecosystem: Engineered > Bioreactor > Anaerobic > Digestate | place...
CCGCTGGCGCCTGCGTCGTACTCGCCCGCATATCTCTTCGCCATCACCCTCTTCGCGAACCCGCTCGGGTGGTTCGAGGTCTCCAACCTGCCGGCGGCCTATGTTGAAGAGGTGGCAGAGCTGGTGAAGGTGTGGAAGGCGCATCGCGAGCGCCTCTTCCAGGGGTATATTCATCCGATCGGCGAGACCCCCGATGGCACGTCGTGGACCGGCTTCCTCTCCGTGGGCGAGGACAGGCGTGAGGGCTACCTGATCCTCTTCCGCGAGGTGAACGACCGTCCGAGCTACTCGCTCGCGTTGCCGATGCTCCAGGCCGGAGAGTATGCCGTCGAGTGCCTGGCGGGGCAGGGGAGTGCTGTCGTCCATGCTGGCCGGGTGGAGGCAGAGATTCCGAACGCGCGGGGCTTTCTCTTCGCGCGGCTGTACCAGTAGCGGTGGGAAGACAGCCCCGACCGGGCGAACGCGGAATCCCGGGTGCCGGGGAGTATCCGGGCATGGGAGCCGTGAGAGAGGAGGGGACGGATGTTTCGCGCCAGGTTACCATTTTGCCAGGTGTTCTGCCTGGGTCTGATGGTGATGCTTTGGTCCCCGCGGGTATGGGCCGGACAGGCGCAGCCGGACAAAATCGCGCTTTCAGAGAGCTTCGAGGGCGAGCTCCCAGACTTCCACACGTACCAGGCCACTTACGCCGCGGATGAGATGCGCGCGCGCACCGGCAAGCGCTCCTTGCGGGTGATGCCTACGGGCGGATCTGGCGGCGCCTACTTCAAGCTCCAGGGCCTGATTGATCCCACCCGCGACTATGAGTTCTTGGTGTGGGTCCACGCGGAGAGCGCGCACGCCGCGAGCCTCTACATCTCGGCGAGCGACGGCAAAACCCGGCACACCAAGGGCCGGGCCCGGCGAGAAGCGAAGCAGGGCGACTGGGTGAGGCTGGTCGGCCATGTGCGCGCGAAGGAGTGGCGCGAGACCGACCAGGAGATCATGCTCGCGATGACCGGGAGCCAGGAGATCTGGGTCGATGACGTCACCCTCCTGGCGACCACGGTGCCGGACCCGCCGTCACAGGTCTACCCGGAAGTCGAGCGGCGGCTGCGGGCGGAGGCCGACAAGCGTCCCATCCGGCTGGCGCGTGGCAAGCGAATTGTGGCGCGTGCATCGAACGGGGCGTTCGCGTCCGATTCCGCGGTGATGGAGGCGCGCGCGGTTCAATCCGACACGCTGCAGATCACGCCGAATGGCCTTCTCACCTTCGCGATTGACGCGGACGAGCCGCTCTACGTCACCGGGTCGCTCCTTCTCACACCAGATAGCGATCTCCGCCCCGGCTTGCGAGTCACGGTGCTCTGCAACACCACGGTGGTTGCCGCGCCGATGGTCGAGGCCGAGGCATGGGAGGGAGTCGGGAATCCGCTCACCGGGCCGGCGCCGGAGATCACCGGCACGCGGCCTCCCGACCGCGTGCCCCTGGTGGAGTGGCGGCTTCCCAAGGGGAGAAGCTACCTCACTCTGGCCGGACCGCACTTCCGGCCCGGGGGCACCTTCCGCGAGCTGGAGCTGCGCGCGCTAGAGCGGAAAGCGGACGCGCCCTCCTACCAGTTCGCGCTGTTCTCGGACACGCACCTGTCGACGGCGAGCCCCGGCGAGTGGATGAACGTCAAGATGGGGAATGCGACGGCCCCTGAGCTCGCCACCACCCTCCAATCGCTCGCGAAGGAGGGGATCGACTTCGCGGTCCTGGCCGGCGACATGACGGACCGGGGCACGCGCGAGGATGTTCAGGTGCTCGCTGGCGTCCTCGAAAAAGCACCCTTGCCGGTGGCCGGCTGCATCGGCAACCACGACGCCTACCACTCCTCTTCGCGCCCGGATCTGCTGGAGCTCTGCGGGCGGCTCTTCCCGGGCGGCAGAACCGACTACGTGATCCAGAAGCCGCCCCTGCGCTTCATCGTTCTGGATGCCTCGTACTGGCGAACGCCGGAAGGCGACTTCGTGGATCGCTACGATGCGAAAAACGCGCGCGGCATCGGCCTGCGCCCCGCTCAGGTCGAGTGGCTGCGGAAGACGCTGACCGAGGATACGCGCACGCCCACCGTGGTGATCTGGCATTACGCGTTCACCAACCGGCGCGGGAACTCGTCGTGCGGCTACAAGTTGCCCGGCGCGATCTGCCTGAGCAGCCAGGATGTGCTTGGAATCCTCGAAGCTGCTCCCAACGTGGTCGCCACGCTCTGTGGGCACGCGCACTGGAACGAGGTCAACCGCGTCGGGCGGGTCACCCATCTCCAGAACCCCTCTTTTGCCGAATGGCCGAACGCGTTCCGCGTGGTCCGCGTTTACCCGGATCGATTGGAGTGGGAGGTGCGGCAGCCGGGCAATCGCGGCTTCATTCGCGAGTCGTTCCTGGCGCATAAGGCGCTCTCGTGGATGCTCTCGACCGGCGAGGGCGACCTGGCCGGAGAAGTGCGCTTCTGAACCACGGGCTGTGTGCGGATGGCAGCCACGTGCTTAGCGCGTGAAACTTCCTTGACACCAAAGGGGTCTTAGGGTATAGTAGATTTCATGGAGTGGGCGCCGGCCCGCGAGGCTGCAAGGCAGATCGGCCGGGCCGCCCCAAGGCGATGAACGCGGATGGATGGGAGGCTGTGAGGCGAGAGCGCTTGCGGAGGCCGCAGGAGGACTTCTTTCCCTCACATGCTGTCCCGATCCAGTGAGGGAGCTCTGGGTTAGACCGGGCTCCCTTTTTTGTCGGTTGGGAGAGAGCCTTCCAGGAAGGTTCTGAGCGCCCTGCCGGCTCATTCTCAGTGAACTGACAGAGCGCGAGCAGGCGTAGGATGAGGCATCCGGTGGGAGGATTCCTGCAATCCGTGCCGGGTGCGGCATCTCGTGACGGGAAGGAGACGAGGATGGAACTGAGACGCTTGACTTTGGCGGAGCTGTCGCAGTATCTGGAGGGCCGAACCCCGGGCCTGCAAGACCTCGAACCGGCGGATCGCGACTCGGTAGTGCGCATGGCGCGCCGGCTCGCCGAGCAAGGCATCGCATCCCGCTTTATCCTTTCGGCTGTCCGTGACACCGTCGACCTGATGCGCGCCCCCGAGGTGCCGCCCGATCTGGAGCGGCCCGCCTCTGTGGAACTCCCTCCGGCCGACGACCGGCAGCAGGCTGCGCGCCGGTTGAAGAGCTATACCCAGGCCACCCTCCGCGAGGCCCGCGCCGCCCGGCGCAGCAACGAGATCCGCCACATGCGCGGCGTGCTCCGGGGCATCGACCGCGGTCACCTGCGCGAGACGCTCGGTGACGAGGGTGAGAGCCTCTGCCGCGAGATCGACACGGTTCTATCGCGTCTGTCCCTCCCTGTGCGTCGCGGCCGGCCGCGCTCCCAACGGATCGCGGCGTAAGCCGTTCTGAACGCTTTTCAGAAACCTCGGTCAGGTGGCTCGGGCTGATCGAGCCACCTGACCGGGTCTAGCGACGCCCTGGCCGTGGGGAGATCCGCCTCAGACGCCTGGCTTGCTCGGGCCAATGCCCGGATTCCCCGCAGCGGAGATCGGGAGCAACGCTGCCCTCTCGCGCGGGCAGCGAAGGTGTCCTCTTCAAGCGCTTCGCACGAACTCAAAGCAGGTGCCTCGGCATCGGGAGCCGAACTCTACTCCGGTGGGATTGTGTTGGCGTGCCTGGCACACCTGCTCGGTGGTGGGCGGCGCGCGATTTTGTAAGATTCAGGGGAGATTGCCGTGAGCGATAGGCTGAAGGAGTATCGAGAGAACCCAACGGCGACGCCGTCTACGATGTTGGCATGGCCGCTGTATGGAGCGGGCCTGGAGAACCTGGGCGACGAGGGGAAGCCGGTCGAGATGCGCGTGCCGCAGCCGGGGCCCGATGAGCTGCTGGTGCGCGTGGATGCCGCCGGCCTCTGCTTCAGCGATATCAAGGTTCTGACGCAGGGGAACCAACACCCGCGCATCCTGGGGCGCGACATGGAGCGCGAACCGGTCATCCTCGGGCACGAAGCCTCGGTGACGGTGGTGGCCGTCGGCGAGAACCGCCGCGGGCAGTTCAAGCCGGGCGACCGCTTCATCGTTCAGGCGGATGTCTACTACAAGGGCAAGAATGTGGCCTACGGCTACCAGCTTCCGGGCGCCCTCGAGCAGTTTGGCGTCATCCCCAAGGAGATGATCGATGGCGATGAGGGCTGCTATCTGCTGCCCGTGAAGCCGGAAACAGGCTATGCCGAGGCGGCGCTCTCCGAGCCGTGGGCGTGCGTGGTCGCTAGCTACCGCGCGTCGCACCGGTCAACCCTCCTCAACGGCGGTGCGCTCTGGGTGGTCGGTGGACCCGCCGCAGCCAGCGTGCCCGCCTCGCTGCATGTCAGCCGTGGCCTGGATGCAGACTCGCATCCGCGCGTCGTGGTCCTCACCGATGTCCCGGCGGCGATTGCCGACCGCCTCGAAGCGCAGGCCAAGGCGGCGGGCGCGACGGTCGTGCGCACCGGGGCGCTTGCCTCGCTGGACCTGGCGGCACTGAAGGCAGAGCAAACCGGTGGCGCGGGGTTCGATGACATTGTGGCCCTTGGCGCGGATGCACCGATGGTCGCGCAGCTGGATACCATGCTGGGCAAGCACGGCATCCTCAACCTGGTGGGGGCTGCTGACGGCGACGCCTACGTCGAAGTGGATGTCGGTCGCATCCATTATGATTTCCTGGTGCATTTGGGCACCCGCAGTGATGACATTGCCGAGGCCTACACGCGCTCGCGTTCCTCGGACCTCATGCCGGGCGGCCGCGCCTGGATCTGTGGCGCGGGCGGCCCGATGGGCCAGATGCATGCCCAGCGCGCCGCCGAGAAGCCGGACGGCCCGAGCCTGGTCGTCGTGACCGATATTGATGGCGAGCGTCTAAATGTCGTGCTGGAGCGTTTCGGCCCGCTGGCCGAGGCGCGCGGCGCAAAGATGGTTGCCCTCAACCCCAAGGAGATGACGCCCGAGGCGTTCGACCAGGCACTGCGCGAAGTGACGGGCGGCCAGGGATTCACCGATGTCGCGGTGATGGTGCCGGTTCCGGCAGTGATCAGCCACTGCGCCACGCACCTGAGCGAGAGGGGCCTCCTCAACATCTTCGCCGGCGTTCCCAAGGGGACGATGGCGCGCGTGCCAGTGCTCGACGCGGTGCGCAAGGACGTGCGCTTTATCGGCACCAGCGGCTCGCGGATCGAGGATCTGAAGAGCACGCTCGGCGCGACCGAGGAAGGCACGCTCAGCCCCAACCGCTCGGTAGCTGCCATTGGCGGCATCGAGGCAGCGCATGACGGCTTGGCCGCGGTCAAGGCAGCGCGCTTCCCGGGCAAGATCGTCATCTTCCCGCAGATCCGGAACCTGCCGCTCACGCCGCTTCCGGAACTGAAGGATCGCCTCCCCGAAGTGGCCGCGAAGCTGAGCCCCGCGGGCGAGTGGACGCGCGAGGCGGAAGCGGCGCTCTTCGAGAAGATGCTCGGTCCAGCGCCTACGCCGAGAGGGCCGAAGTCGCGCCCCTTTCGTCGATTAGAAGGCCGGACGGCGATGGTGACGGGCGCCGCGCAGGGCCTGGGCGAGGCACTGGCCTCGCGCCTTGCCGCTGAGGGATGCCATGTCGCCATTGCCGATATCAACGAGGCGAAAGCGGAAGAGACTGCGGCGCGCATCCGCAAGGAGTACGGCGTCCAGGCCCTCGCCTTCGGCATGGATGTGACGGACGATGCCCAGGTTGGCCAGGTGGTCGACCAGGTCGTGGCCGCCTTCGGCGGGCTCGATATCATGGTCTGCAACGCGGGCATTCTGATCGCGGGCGATGCTGTGGAGTTTGACGCTGAGAAATGGCGCAAAGTGATCGATGTCAACCTCATCGGTTACTTCATCACGGCGCGGCATGCCGCGCGCGTCATGCAAGAGCAGCGCCGGGGGAGCATCATCCAGATCAACTCGAAGTCGGGCAAGAAGGGGAGCTTCAAGAACTCGGCCTATGCGGCCAGCAAGTTCGGCGGCATTGGCGTCACCCAGAGCCTGGCGCTTGAGCTGGCGCCGTTCAACGTGCGCGTCAACTCCGTGTGCCCCGGGAACCTCCTCGACTCGCCGCTGTGGGTGAACAGCCTCTACGAGCAGTATGCGAAGCGCTGGAACCTCACCGTCGAGGAAGTGCGCCGCAAGTACGAGGAGCAGGTGCCCCTCGGGCGCGGGTGCGCGTATGAGGACGTGGCGAACGTGGTCGTCTTCCTGGCCTCGGACGAGTCATCGTACATGACTGGTCAAGCGATCAACGTCACCGGCGGGCAGGAGATGAGGTAGCTCTCGGGGTGTGGGAATCCCGCATGCCGGAGGCGTCGCAGGCGTTTCGCCTGGCGGAGTATGGGTGCCGGATGGCGCGAAGCGCCATTCCGGCACCCGGTGTGTTGGTTAACCGGCGGCTTCCTGGCGGCCGCGACGACGCAGAGCGGATGGTGCCGCCGGAGATGGTGAGAAGATGGAGTTAGAGGGGAAGAGCGCCCTCGTTACCGGTGGAGGGCGGGGAATCGGACGGGCGACCGCGCTGGCGCTCGCCCGCCAGGGGTGTGCCGTCGCCGTCTGCGCGCGCACCCGGGAAGAAGTGGAAGAGACTGCCCGGCAGGTTCGCGCGGCCGGGGGAAAGGCGCTGGCGTTCACCGCGGACGTCTCGCTGGAAGCCGATGCGGAGCGTGTGGTCGCCGAGACGATTTCGCAGTTCGGCGGCCTCGACATCCTGATCAACAACGCGGGCGTCTTCGTGCTCGCCTCCGTGCTCGAAACCCCGGTGGAGGAGTGGGACCGCCTGATGGCGGTAAACGCGCGCGGCGCTTTCCTCTTCTCCCGTGCGGCGCTGCGGCACATGCGCGAGCGGCGCGCCGGCGCGATCATCAACATCTCTTCTACCGCGGGGAAGCGCGCCTACCCGGAGCAAAGCGCCTATGTCGCCTCGAAGCACGCCCTTCTCGGCTTCACGAAGGCGCTGGCGCTCGAAGCCCAGCCCTACGGGATCCGGGTGCACGCCGTCTGCCCCGGCGTGGTCGCCACTCAAATGTCGGCAGTGACCCACGCCGACCGCCCCGACCGCATGGAGCCGGAGGATGTGGCCCAGGCGGTCGTCTATCTCCTGTCGCTCTCGCCCCAGGCGGCGGTCGACGAACTCGTGCTCCGGCGCAACGGCGCGGTGCCCTGGTCGTCGTAGGTCGAAAAGAACGCCAGCCTCCAACGCGGTATCTGGATGCAGGGGAGTGGGGAGCGGAGCGCGAAGCTTGAAGGCGAAGAGTCCCTTCGGATGGAGGAGAAGACCGTGTCTGACAAATTCAGGATAGGGTTGATTGGTTGCGGCGGGATCGCTGGCGCGCACCTATCGGCGTATCAGAACAGCGGCCTGGCCCAGGTTGTCGCCGTCTCGGATATCGACGAGGCGAAGGCGTCCGCGCTAGCCGCCAAGGCGGAGGCGACCGCCTACACCAACTACATGGAGATGATTGAGAAGGAACGGCTGGATGCCGTGAGCCTGCTCACGCCCCCGCATAACCACCGGCAGATCGCCGAAGAGGTGCTGGCAGCGGGCGTGTGCATCCTCTCGGAGAAGCCGCTGGCGAAAACGGTGGCCGATTCCCAGGCGATGGTGGACGCCGCGCGCCGCGCGGGAAAGCTGTTGCTCGTGGCGCAGTGCCACCGCTTCCACGAGCCGGTGCGCCGTGCAAAGGCGCTCATTGAGGGGGGGGACCTCGGGAGCATCGTAAACTACCGGAACCGCTTCAGCTACCTCTCGGGCACGCCCGATGCCCGCACGCGCGGCCGAGGCGGTATCCTGCTGGACAATGGCTCTCACTCCAGCTACCTCTTCCGCTACCTGGTTGGCGAGGTGAAGAGCGTCTTCGGGTGGGCGCCCGCCAACCAGCGCGGCGCGATCGAGGACCTGTGCGTCTGCACGCTGCTCCTGGAGTCCGTGGACGGCCCGGCTGGAATCATCGAGCTCGACGGCGCGAGCAAGCCGTGCCCCAACGCCATCGAGGTTTTCGGCGAGAAGGGCGCCGTCGTCATCGATTATAGCAGCGGCAAGAGCTTCTTCAAGCCCGCGACGGGCGACCCGGTGGAGCTGAACGACCCCAGCCTGCCGGGAGCTCACCGGTTCGACCGCGAGGTGCTCCACTTCCTCCGCTGCGTGCGCGGCGAGGAAGAGCCGGAGATCGGTGCTGAGGAGGGCCTGGCCGACGTGCGCGTGCTCCAGGCCGCCTACGCCTCGATGAACAGCGGCAAGGCCGAGCTGGTTACGGGCTAAGCGTCCGCCCTATCGCAATACGCGCGGCTGAATGCCCGAACCGGCGTTCAGCCGCGCTTTTTATTGCCCGGCTTCGGCCCCGAAGCGGCTTTTCAAGGAAGTAGCGTGGGGCTTCGAGCTCCGCGCGCGGGTGGCCGTTCCTCTCCATTGTATCCTTCTTTCGGAATCCCAACTGGCAGGCACTTGCTTCGCCGGCCGCGAACCAGGAACCCCGGCTGCATTCACGCCGGCGAGAAGAACGGCCGGGCGATGCGCCATATGGCTGCCGGCGATAGCCGGGCAATCCGGACAATTGATATGGGCCGATGGGTGCGGCGCTGCTGGTAGCCGGAGGATGATTTCCGTGGCAGACAAGGGGAAGATGATCGCGCTCCGGATCGATACGGGGCGCATCCGAACGCTGGCGCCGATCCGTGCGGAGACGGTGCTGGTCGAGCGCGGCGAAACGGCTGCTCTGGTGTCTCCCGCGCGGGATGGTTATCGCGAGGTGGCCGAGGGGTTGCGGGGGGACCTGTCTCGCCTGACCGGCGTCGAGTGGCCACCCGCGGTGGATGGAGAGGAATGGCAGGAGGGAAGGGGCGCCACCGATCTCATCGCGCTGGGGCACGCCGGAAACAACCGCCTCCTGCGCCGGCTGCACGACCTCAGATACCTGGCCAATAGCGATTACCCCTCGGAAGGCGCGCGCGTTGTCTCGATCCACAACCCCTTTGGCGATGGCCGGAACGTCCTGGCCGTGCTGGGCCGTACGCCCGAGGTGTGTGCGCGCGGTGCGGAGCAGTTGCGCGAGGTCGTGACGGAGCGGGATGGACGCTGGCTCGTGGAAGGCCGCCTGCTGATCCAGACGCCCAGGCCGAAGACCCCGGATCTGGACGAGATGCTGCGTGCCGGCCGCGCGGTCCGGCGCGCGCGTTCTGGCCGGCCCAGTGCCTTTCTGCAGGCCCTGAACTGCCTCAACGCCACGGGCGAGGAGCGGTGGGCGCGTGCCTTCATCGAGCTGGTCACCCCCTATGCCACGGGCGAGATCCTCCTCTCCTTCTGGCGGATGTCCGCCGTGGACTTCTGGACGGACGCGCTCGCGACGGCATGGGATTGCGCCGAGGAGTTTCCGTTTTTCACGGATGAGGAGCGGCTGCTGGTGGCTAACTTCGTGGCCTCCTGCACGGAGTACTGTCACGACGCGCTCACCTACCAGAAATGGCGGCTGGCCGAGACCGAGCACCAGGTGTTCAACCACCACACCTTTCCGGCTATCGGGCTCTACTTTGGCACGCGCTACCTGCGGCTGCATGGCTACCTGCTCGACACCCTCGACGCGTGGGAGGAAAAGGCGCTGGCGATCTTCGCGCGCGCGGCGCAGGCCGGGCGCTCCTTCGACGAGGGCGGAGCCGGGTACAGCTGGCTGGTTGGCAACCACCTTCTCTCGGTGACGCTCGCCCGGGGCGACGAGACGTACGTTCGCAGCGAGAAGCTGAAGCGCTACGCGGATCTGGCCACCGTGATCCAGAACAACCACTTTGAGCTGGTGCCGTTCGGCGATTGCGGCGGCTACCACACCAGAGGAACCGGGGCCACGAGCATCCTCCTTCGCGCGGCGGAGTGGCATCACCATCCGGGTTACAAGTGGCTCGCCGAGCGCCACGCGCCGGAGGCCGCCGCAGCCGACATCCTCGCCGCCGACGTGCCCGCAGCGCCGCCTGCGGAGCACGTGGGCCTCTTCGTGCTCCCGCTCGACCCGGTGATCCACCGCTGGACGACGCTCCCGCGCTTTCCCGGCTATCCGCTCCCGAATGTGCTGCCGAACGTGCCAGCCGCGGAGGGGTTTGATAAGCTCTCGCTGCGCGGGGGGTGGGGGCCGGATGACGACTACCTCCTCTTGCAGGGCTTTGGCGATGGGCAGCACGGCCACCCGGATGCCAACGCCATCAGCCAGTACCAGGTGAAGGGCCGGCTCTTCCTCGCCGAGAGCGACTACATCCGGCGCATGCCGAAGCAGCACAACATGGTGATGGTGATCCGCGACGGCGCGCACGCCCCGATCCCGGTAACTGCCCGGCTGGACGGCGCTAGGGAGTTTCCGTGGGGTGCCATCACGCAGACCAGCCTGCTCGACTACAACGGCTGCGACTGGCAGCGCACGCTGATCTGGCTTCGCGGCGATTGCGTTCTGTGCGTGGATGCGTTGCGCGCGCGCGTTGCCGGCGACTACGAGCTTCGCTGCTATTGGCGCACCCTGGGCGACGCGGAGCTGACGGAGCAGGGCCTGCACGCGGAGCACACGGGCGAGCACTTCCACATTCTGGCACGTGGCGAGCCGGAGAGGCGCCTTGATATCGAGCCGGTGCCGCTGAACACGACGCGCTATCCCGAGTATCGCTATGGCGACCCGCGTCCCAAGGTGCTCCAGGAGCGCCTGCGGGTCCATCTCGATGCCGGTGAAGAGGCGTGCTTCGTCAACCTGCTCCTCCCAAATGGCGAGCATGCTGCGCCCAGGCGCACCTTGGAGCGCCCCGGAGCCGGGCAAATCCGGATTGGGGGAGAAGGTCCGGCGGTCGAGGTGGACCTGGACGGAGTGCAGGTGGCGGGCCACACGCGTGTCACCTTCCCGTCCGGAGCGCGACTGACCGCGCTGGCGGCGGCCCCCGCCGCGATCACGGGCGCGGCTTGCCTCCCGGACACGCTGGCCGGGCCAGGCCGGCGCATCGCGCTTCCTGCCCCGGTGACGGCGCTCACGCCGCTCGAGGATGGCGCGGTCCTGGCCGGCTGCGCGGATGGCAGTCTCCTGCGGGTGGAGGCGTCGGGAAAGACGGTGCTCCTGGCGAAGGCGGGCGACCGCGTCGGCGTGGTGGCCGCCGGACGGCTATGGGGCGAGGAGGAACTCACCCTTCTGGCCGCATCCTATGATGCCACCTTGCGCCTCTTGCGGCCGGATGGCGAGCCGCGGCTGACCGTCGAGCTCCCTGCCAATGGGCACATGCCGGCCTGGGGGAAGGCGATCTGCCTGGCCAACCTGGATGGCGATGGCCGGCTTTGGCCCGTGGCCGGCACCGCCGCGTGGCGAGTTCACGCGCTCTTGCCGGATGGCGGCTTCCGCTGGACCGCCGACACGGCCGCCCACGCGACCACCTGCCTGGCCCGCGGAGACCTCAACCACGATGGCCGCGATGAGATAGTTGCCGGCACGGTCTACTTCTGCGTGCCCGCCTTCACGGCGGATGGCGAGCGGCTATGGCAGGATGAGGATTACAACGACTACTGGCAGGCGGGTCCGACCTTCCCCTTTGTGGCCGTCGCCGACGTGGACGCCGATGGCGACCTGGAGGTCCTCACGGTGGGCAGCGACACCCTGGTGCACTGCATCAGCTACCTGGGGGAGAAGAAGTGGACGCACAGCATCGGCGACGAGGCCGCCGGGCTCGTGGTCTTGCCACAGGGGATCGTGGCGGCCTCGCTCACCGGGGATCTCCACCTGATCGATGGCCGAGGCAACCGCGTGTGGCGAAGAGAGCTGGGCAGCCCCTGCACCGCCCTGACCCAGGCTGGCCACGGGGTGTGCGTGGCCACGGAGGCAGGTGACCTGGTGTGGGTGGATGCCGCGAGCACGCCCCTCTCCCGGTGGAGGCTGCCCGCCCCGGCGGAGTGCCTCCTGGGAACCCATGCGGCGATTTGGGCCGGCACGCGCGACGGGGCTCTCTGCTACCTGGACCTCCCGCCGCGCTAGCCCGAAGTATTCACCAGAATACTTCAAGAGAAGACTCTTGCCTGGTAGCACGCCGTTGCCGCCACAAACGCCCGGCGGCAGAGTGTTTTCGGGGCAGTGCCCGCGAACCCGTGCCACGCCTGGCAGTGAGACTTCTTTTCATTATTCTGATGAATAATGTGGACTAGCCGGGCGCGGAGCCGGTTTCAATCAACCTGCTTGCGGAAGCGCCACATCCCGAGCGCGAAGATGAGCATGCCCAGGCCGAGCATCCAGAGGAGCTGCGGCAGGACATCTGCGAGCTCGGCGCCCCGGAGGAAGATCGCGCGCTCCGCCTTGAGGAAGTGCGTGGTGGCAATCGCGTAGGAGAGCGGGCGCAGGAGGGCCGGCACGTTCTCCACGGGGAAGATGAATCCGGAAAGCAGGATCGAGGGGTTGACCAGCAGGAACGCGGTGAGCTGCGCCTCCTGCTGAGTGCGGCTGATCGTGGAGATGAGCAGCCCGGTGCCAAGCGTGTTCAGCATCAGCCCGAGGACGCAGATGAGGACGAGCCCGGGCGAGCCGAGCATCGGCACGCGGAACCAGAAGCGGATCACCGCCAGGATGATCGCCGCGTCGAGAAGGGCGAGGATGCCCAGCGGGATCATCTTGCCGGCCAGGAGCTCCCATCCCCGGAGGGGCGTGACCACGAGCTGCTCCAGCGTGCCCACCTCGCGCTCGCGCACGATGGAGAGGCTGGTCGCGATGGTCGTGGTGACCACCAGGACCAGGGCGAGCACGCCGGGCACCATGTAGTGCGTGCTGAGGAGCTGCGGGTTGAACCAGACGCGCGGCTGTGGGCTGACGCCTGGCCGCGTTCCCTCGTCCCGGGGGCGCCTCAGCGTCTCGATCATCAGAGACGAGTGCGCCGCTTGAAGATCGAGCGCGAGGTACTCGGCCGCGAGGGTGGCGGAGGTGGAGTCGGATCCGTCCACGAGCACCTGCACCGATGGCGTCTCGCCCCGGAGGATGCGGCGCGTGAACTCGGGCGGGATCGCGAGCGCCACTTCGGCCCGGCGGTGAGCCAGCATCCGGGGGAGGTCGCGCGGGTTCTCCACCGGGTGGATGATGAAGTGCTGGCTGGCCGCGACCGCCTGCACAAGCGCGCGGCTCTGCTGCGAGCGGTCGCCGTCATACACTGCCAGCGGCACGTTGCGCACGTCGTTGGAGACGGCGTAGCCGACGATGATGAGCTGCAGCACCGGGGCCACGGTGAAGAGCGCCAGCGTCCGGCGGTCGCGCCGGAGCTGCTGGAACTCTTTCCGGATCATCGTGAGCAGTCGTTCCACCGGACCTCCCTCAGTTCATGGTCACAACTGCTTCCGAAAGCGCCGGGCGCACGCCAGCAGGAAGAAGGTAGCGAACCCGGCCAGGATGAGCGCCGGGCGCCACAGCACGTCCCAGCCAACCGCTTTCAAGTAGATCCCCCGGACAATCACCAGGTAGTGCGTGGCGGGAAAAAGGTTCGATAGCGTCCTTAGCGCCGGGGGCATGTTGCGCAAGGGGAACGCGAACCCCGAGAGGAGCATCGAAGGCACGACGGTCACCATGATCGCCGCCATCAGCGCGATCTGCTGTGTCGGCGCGACGGTCGATACGAGCAGGCCGGTCCCAAGCGCCGCGAGCAGGAAGATGAGCGACAGCCCGGCGAGGAGCCACACATCGCCCCGTGGCCACACCCCGAAAAAGAGCCACCCGGCGAGCATCACCAGGAGGACGTTGCCGGCGGAGAGGAGCACATACGGGAGCAGCTTCCCCACCATCAGCTCCAGCGGCTTCACGGGAGTGGCGATGAGCGCCTCGAAAGTGCCCCGCTCTTTCTCGCGCGCCATGGCGTTGGATGTGAGGAGCGCGGCGATCATCGTCAGGATCACCGCCATCAGCCCCGGCACCAGGAAGTTGGCGCTGCGTAGCTCCGGGTTGTAGAGGACGCGAGCGCGCACGTCCAGGGCAGCCGGCTGGCGAGAGGAGACGAAGACGGCCTGATCGGAACCGCTCTCGGCGGGGGCAACCGCGCGTATCGGGTGTTCTCGCAACCACTCGCGCGAGAAGCTCTCGATCAGGCCGCGCGTGTAGCCCAGGGCGGTGCCGCCGGTGGTCGGATCGGCGCCGTCGAGGAGCACCTGAACGGGCGCGGGCTGGCCGAGACGCAGCGCGCGCTCGAAGCCGGCGGGGATGACTACACCCAGGCGCGCCCTGGCGTCCACCACCATGCGCTCCACCTCCGCCGCACGCCCGGCCGCCGGGATCACCTCGAAGTGCTCGCTCCGGTCGAAGGCGGCGACCAGCGCGCGGCTCGCCTGGCTGCGGTCGTAATCCGCGACGGCGACATGGACCCGCTTCAGATCGAAATCCATGCCGTAGCCGAAGAGGAGCAGCTGGGTGATTGGGAGCAGCCAGATGACGGCCAGGGTGCGCGGATCGCGCCGGATCTGAATCCACTCTTTCCGGCAGATCGCCCACAGCCGGCGCCACATCGCTACGCCTCCTTCCCGGAGCGGTCTGCCTCGGCAATGAGCGAGATGAAGAGATCCTCGAGCTGAACTTCCGCCGGCGTGACCCGCGCTCCGGGAAAACCGGCATCCACGAGCGCCTTCTCCAGCATCGCTTCTGGGATGGGCGTTCGCGTGCGCACGTGCAGCGCCGTGCCGAAGAGTGCCGCGTCCTCAACGCCTTCGACGCGCTCCAGCGCCTTCAGGGCGGCGAGCGCGGGCTCGACGCGCACCTCGTAGAGGGCGCCGGGCAGGCTCGCCTTCAGCTCCGCCGGGGTACCCAGGGCGATTTGCCGCCCCTGGTAGATCAGCACGGCGCGGTGGCAGTGCTCGACCTCCTCCATCACATGCGTCGTGACCATCACCGTGACGCCCTCCTCAGCCAGCCCGGCGATCAGATCCCAGAAACCACGCCGGGAGACGGGGTCGACGCCGCTCGTGGGCTCGTCCAGGAAGAGGATCTCCGGCTCGTGCGCCAGCGCGCACCCGAGTGCCAGGCGTTGCTTCCACCCAACGGAGAGCGTGCCGGTCAGCCGGTTTCGGTGCTCCTTCAGCCCGGCCATCTCCAGCACCCACTCCAGGCGCTCCTTCCGGCGCGCGCGGGGCACCCGGTAGATCCCGGCGTAGAAGAGGACATTCTCGGCGACGGTCAGGTCCTCATAGAGGCTGAAGCGCTGCGACATGTAGCCGATGCGCTCTTTGATCTGCTCGGCTTCGCGGGTGATATCGTAGCCCATCACGCTCCCGCTCCCGCTGGTGGGCCGGAGGAGTCCGCACAGCATCCGGATCGTCGTGCTCTTGCCAGAGCCGTTCGGACCCAGGAAGCCGAGGATCTCGCCCCGGTTCACGGTGAGCGAGAGGTGGTCGACCGCGACGAAGCGCCCGAAGCGCTTCACCAGGTCTCTCGCCTCGATGATCGCCTCAGGCATGAGCGGCCTCCTGGGCGCGCGTGAGCGCCACGAACGCGTCTTCCAGTGACGGCGCCACGCGCTCCGGAGGCGAAGCCGTGAAGCCGGCACCGGCAAGAAGCGCCGCGAGCGCCTTGCCGTCTCCTTCGCGGAGCGAGACGTGAAGCCGGTCGCCAAACAGCTCGGCGCCCTCTACCTCCGGTCGGCCCCGGAGGAAGTCGCGCGCCACGCGCAGGGGCTCTACACGAACCCGGTAGATCACCGCGGGGGCATATTGCTTCAGCGCCTGAGGGGTATCGACTGCGAGCAGCCGGCCCTGAGCCATGAAGCCAAGGCGGTGGCACCGCTCTGCTTCATCCAGGTAAGGCGTGGAGACAAGGAGGGTGATTCCCGCTGATGGCAGGTCGGCGAGGAGCTTCCAGAACTCCCGGCGTGAGACGGGATCGACGCCGGTCGTCGGCTCGTCGAGCAGGATCACCTCCGGACGGTGGATGAGGGTGCAGATCAGCGCGAGCTTTTGCTTCATGCCACCAGAAAGGTCTTGTGCACGCCGGTCACGGAAGGGCGCCAGGCGCGTCATCTGAAGGAGCTCGGCCTCTCGCTCGCGCCGCGCGGCCCGGGGAACGCCGAACATCTCGGCGAAGAAGGCAATGTTTTCGGCGACGGTCAATTCGCCATACATGCTGAAGCGCTGCGAGAGGTAACCGAGGCGCGGGCGCACGCTCTCCGGGTCGCGCACGATATCATGCCCGGCGACGCGGAGGATGCCCTCATCGGGCGGGAAGAGCGCCGCCAGGAGGCGCATCATCGTGGTCTTGCCGGCGCCGTCCGGGCCGACCAGGCCGAAGATCTCTCCCCGGGGGATGGCGAGCGACACCCCGTCCACGGCGACCACGTCGCCGAAGCGCTTGCGCACGCCCTCGGCCAGGATTGCCAGCTCAGCGGCCATTGCCCGCTCCCTGGCCATCGAAGAGCGCGTCGGCGGGTAGCCCCGGCTTCAGCTTCCCGCTCGAGTTCTCCACCGCCACCTTCACCCAGAAGACGAGCTGGGTGCGCTGCTCCTGCGTCTGCACGTTTTTCGGGGTGAACTCGGGGATCTGGCTCAGCTCGACCACGCGCCCCGGAAACTCCTCTCCCGGAAAGGCATCGACGCGCACTCGTGCCGGAGTCCCCACGCCGATCTGCCCGAGGAGCGTGACCGGGAGATAGACCTTCACCCAGGTGTCGCGCGGGTTGACCAGCGTGAGGATGCTCTGCCCTGCGGAGATGACTTCGCCCTCCTCGGCGATCTGCTCGGCGACCACGCCATCGATCGGCGCCATGATCCGGGCATCATCCAGGCGGGCGCGAAGCTGATCGAGGGCTGCCTTCGCCTGGTCGCGGGCGGCGCGCGCGGCTTGAACCGCCTCAGGAGTTGCACCGGCCCGAAGCAGCTCCAGCTGGGCGCGCGCTTCCTCCACCTGGTGCGCAGTGACGCGGACCTGTGCCTCCGCGGTCTCGCGTTGCCCGCGCGCCTGAAGCCGCTCGCGATAGAGCCGACGCGCGTTGGCGAGCGCCGTCTCGCACCCTTCAACGTTTGCCTGCGCCCGGCGCAGTTCGGCTTCCGCGGCGGCGATCTCCTCTTCGCGCGTTCCCGCTTCCAGGAGGGCGACCTGCGCTTCGAGCCGGCGGACTTCGGCCTCGGCCTGCTCCTTCTCCTCGGGCCGGGTTCCAGCGTGGAGGGCGCGCGCCCGGGCCCGAGCGGCATCCACGGCGGCACGGGCGCGGTCTCGGGCGGTGAGGGCGTCATCCAGTTGCTGGCGGGCCACGGCGCCCTCCTGGAACAGCTTCTGGGTGCGCTTCAGCGTGGCTTCAGCGTTCTCCAACACCGCCTCGGCCTGGGCCAGGCCGGCCTCCGCCTCCTGGATCTCCTCCTCCCGGGGGCCTTTCCGCGCGAGCGCCAGGCGTGCCTTCGCGGAGGCCAGGGCGGCGCGGGCCTGGTCCAGCTCCTCGGGCCGGGGGCCGGCGCGCAGGAGGGAGAGCCGCGCCCGCGCCTGCTGCTCCTGGGCACGCGCGGCGCGCAGGTTTGCTTCGGCGGTATCAACCTGGCGTTTGAGCTCAGTGCTGGTCTCATGGCCCTCCCGGGCTGTTCGTGCCGCGTCCAGAGCGCCGGAGTGCGCGGCTTCGGCCCGGGCGAGCGCGGCGCGAGCGCGCGCCAGCTCCTCGGGCCGGGCGCCTTTCTCCAGCTCTTGCAGCCGCGCCTCCGCGGCGGCGACCGCCGCCTCCAGCTCGGCCTGCTTCGCCTCCAGCTCGCGCGCGTCGAGCCGGGCGAGTGGCTGGCCGCACTTCACGACATCGCCCTCATCGGCGAGGAGGCGTTCCAGGCGCCCGGAGAGCTTCGAGCTCACCGCGACCTGGGTCATCTCGACCGTGCCGGAAGCGATGATCACGCCTTCGGGTGTTTCTGCCGCCCGGCGCGACATGCCCGCGCGATAGACCAGCAGCCCCGCGACGATGGCAATCGCCAGCACGGGCACGGCCACGCGCACGCGGGAGTGAGTGAGACTCATCTTCTTTCCGATCCTCATGCCGCCGCGATGAGCGCGGCGTGCCTTGATCCAAGCCAGGGGGCTCGCGTCGAATGGATCGACCTTCGCTTATTTCCGGGCGCCTGTCGCCTTGGCAGGCGCGTCGCCCAGTGGGTCGCGCAAGCCATCCACCAGAAGGTCGACGCTCTCCTCCATGAGCGCGTCGATACGCGAGCCGTCTTCAAAGAACGCCGGTCCTTCCAACAGGAAGAGTTGCAGTAGCGAGGAGAGGAAGAGGCGGATCGCCGTCTCCAGCCTCTCCGGGCGATAGCCAGTCAGGTCCGCGTGCGCGCGCACGGCTTCCGCAGCGAGGGGCAGCCCGGCGGCCAGCGTCTCGCGGAGGGCGCGGCCCATTTCGGGCACGCGATGGATCTCCCGGATGACGAACGTGACCAGGTGATGGCGCTCGCGGATGAAGCGCCGCCAGCGGGTGCCCAGCTCCAGAAGCTGGTCGCGCAGAGGCGCCTGACCTTCGAGCGCGGCGAACTCGCGCAAGTAGGGGAGAAACGAGTGCCGCTGGAACACCCCGCGCAGCACCGCTTCCTTGCTCTCGAAGTGGAGATAGATGACCGGCTCGGTGATCCCCGCGCGCCGGGCCAGCTCGCGCGTGGTCGTGGCCGCGTAACCTTTCTCGGCAAACAGCTCGAGCGCCGCGTCCAGGATCCGCTCGCGCCGCTCCTCAGCCGTCAATCGCTTCCGCTTCTCCGCCATCGTCACCTTTCTATCCAGGCCCATCAGCGAACTTAGTAATCACTAGCTAAGTATATTCCAACGCCCTCCCGGCGTCAATAGGTGTTTTCGATTGTTTGCGATTGGCGCGCCGGTCTTGCGGCAGGGATGGGGGCCTGCGCCGCGAATCCACCGGTAAGCCGTGGTGAGAGGCCGTGAGGGGGAGGCTTGGAGAGTATCGGATGGCGAAAGGCGCGAGGGTGTTCCTGCCAGCGGAGCATGGGTCGTGGTCGCTGATGCTCACGCCGTTCCTGATTGGCGCGGGCGTGGCCTGGGTGGCAGGGCATGAGACGAGTGGCCTGGCGCTGACGCTCGCGCTCGTGGCGGTGCTGGCGCTCTTTCTCGTGCGGCAACCGCTGGCGGCGTGGCTGCGCGCTCGAACACGCGCGCCCGAGGCCGCGGCGGAGGCCTTCCGGTGGGGTCTCGCGATGCTGGCGGTTGCGGCGCTCGCCGGCCTGGGCCTGCTTGCCCTGGGGCGGGGCGCGGTTCTGTGGCTGGCACTGCCCGCGGCAATGCTCCTCGCGGTCACCC
>Ga0116169_1001502_pt1 | contig 19223 bp, 21 predicted proteins | sample AD_UKC130_MetaG_FD_89796 | JGI IMG/M metagenome (GOLD analysis project Ga0116169, IMG submission 89796) | Active sludge microbial communities of municipal wastewater-treating anaerobic digesters from Canada - AD_UKC130_MetaG | ecosystem: Engineered > Bioreactor > Anaerobic > Digestate | place...
ACAAAAACAGGTCCGCTTCGGTGCGGCCTGGAAACTCGTGAAGCAGGCCCTGCTCCCGGATTAACTGGCAGACGGGTTTGTAGATTTCCTGTTCCCAACTGGCAGCGGCATTGTGCAGCGTGAGCTCGATGCCCAAAGCCTCTGATTCTTCCTGGCGGTACTGCTCGATCTGCATGAGCAGCTTGTCGTAGGCCCCAAGCTCCGTCAGTTCGATGCCGCTCAAACCCGTTTTGTGTTCAAAGATGGAACGCTCCCGCCAGAGCAGGTTGAGTTCGCTGTCCGGGGGAGGGAAGAACTCCACGACTTCGGCGTCGATATACGTTTGGCCAACTTCCTTGGCCGCTGCCACCCTGTGGTTGCCGTCCACCACGTAGTATTTGTCGCCAACCTTATACAGCGAGACTGGGGGGAGGGTGGCACCCCTTTCTACAGCCTGTTTGATCTGTTGGTAGCGGTACATCGTGGCCCGGTTCTTGATCCGAAAGCGGGCATCAAAATCCCGCCAGCGGTTAACCGAGCCTACAATCTGGTCCACAGGGACTGTACGCAGTCCCAGGTACAGCGAATCGGTAAGACCTAGTTCTTCCTTGGCAGTGTGAAACGCTGCAGCATGTCGTCCTCGCATTGGACACTCACTCCACCGGCGGTTCTATTTCCAAAATGTGAAAGCCATAGCCGTTGATGACCACAGTATCGTTTACTACATCAATGCGGTTCTGTTTTAGTCCGTAATTGAGATGGGTATGTCCGTGGATGAAATAGCGGGGCTTGTACTTGTGTATGATGTGGGAAAAGGTCAAAAAGCCCTTATGGCATTGGTCTTCTGCGTCGTGAATGCCGAAAGGGGGAGCATGGGTGAGCACGATGTCGATTCTGCGTCCCGTGAGAAAGCGCCAGGCCATGCGGCGCCAAATGGCCCGCATCTGCCGCTCGGTATACTGCACAGCGGAAGGGTGATGGTAAAACATGGATCCTTCAAAGCCAATAATGGTCAGGCCCTTGAAGGAGACCACTTTTCCGTGGATATTTTCACCGCCATCGGGGGGATTGTGGGCGTAGTTGTCGTCATGGTTGCCGCGAACATAGTAGAGGGGTGCGTTGAATACCGACATGAGGTAGGAAAGATACCAGGGGGGTAAATCACCAACGGAGCGGATGGCGACGATGGACTCTGGAAAGCGTTCACGCCTGAAATGGTCGTACAACTGGGGATCAACCGTATCGCCAACGATGAGAAAAGTCAAGCTAGAACCTCCCAACCTAAATCACCTCAGTCAGAAAGCGAAGCTGTCTAGACACCCTGCGCCATCTGGCACCGGCGCCTATGCCATATCTCCGCGGAGACGGGCGTTTTCTTCTTGGGCTACGAGGCGTTTTTCGTGCACGGCTGACATGATCTTGCTTTCCAGGGTTACGCCTTTGAGCCTTTCCCAAAACTTGGGAGGGCGGATGATGGAGCAGTAGCGCTCAGGAGCCTTGTACCACGCCGTATCGGGGCCATCAACTGCCTCAACTTTGGCGCAATCCTCCATGAGCGTGACCCGGATCCCCCACTGATCCCCCGGGGCGATCTCAAGATAAACGGCAGACTTGTCGGTGGGGCGACTCCATTGGCCTCGATTGAGTTCGTTCAGCATGCTTTCATCCTTTCCCACTTGTAAGTATTACACATCGGGTCCCCAAATCCTAGTCTGATTGGGAGATGGTTGTGTTGGTGTTGTTAACGATATGTATCTTTTTGTCTCTGCTCTGTCCCCAACCGGTTTGGGCTGGGGAGGAATCGGTACCTGGTCTGCACCTCGCTAAAGCCGAGTGGGCCTGTGAAGTTAGGGGGGAGGATGACTACGATCCCAATCCCGAAGGGCGTTTTCCCCGTGGTCAGCGGGGATACGCTTATCTGGTAGTGGAGGGTTTCCAGGTGGACAGGCTAGGAGAGTACTACGTTTTGCAGTTGAATGTGGATGTGGCCTTGGAAACCCGGCGGGGCCTGCGGCTCTTTACCCAGAAAGATGTACTGGAACTGGAAGAGTGGTACCTGGAGCCCCCTGCTAATACATGGTTCTACATCTATGTGGACGTTCCCTGGTGGGCCCCCCGGGGTACATACGTGGCGGTGATCACAGTGCGGGATGTGCTGGCAGGCAGCGTACTGGAGGAAAAACGGGAGGTTGTGGTGTACTAATTCGCCTTGTGAAAAGGGATACAAGGTTTGCTTGTCGTAGTATGAACAAGCAGACCATTTTTCAAGGGGGAATATGATGACAGCACGAGGGAGGAAAAAGCGCGACGCAATCCCCCAAGGGGTTGTGGGCCGCTTACCCGTTTATTTTCGCTATCTCACGGAACTAGCAGCCCAGGGGGTGGACAAGGTTTCCTCAGCCCAACTGGGTGAAGCTTTGGACTTTACCGCAGCCCAAATCCGCTCGGACCTCAGCTACTTCGGGTCCTTTGGCCAGCAGGGATACGGTTATAACGTTGGGGAGCTCCTGCAGCAGGTGCGGAACATCTTAGGGCTGGACAAAAGGCACTCGCTGGTTCTGGTGGGGGCTGGCAATATCGGAAAGGCCATTGGTAGTTACAGCTGGTTTCGGGCGGAGGGGTTTATTATCGAAGCTATTTTCGATATTGATCCCCACTTGATCGGCAACATACATGGGGGCTGTGCCATTCGCCACGTGGATGAACTCAGGCAGTACCTACGCAATCATCCCACCGACATTGGCATCATCGCTACGCCAAAAGAAGCGGCCCAGGCCATCTGCGACCTTCTGGTGGAAGGCGGCGTGCGGGGGATTTGGAACTTCTCCCCGGCACAGCTCGATGTACCGGACGAGGTGATCTTGGAAAACATCCACCTCACGGACAGCCTGCTGAGATTGTCCTTCCGCTTGAGCGAAAGGGAGCAGCGCGCCGAAGGCGAGTGATCTGAATAGGAAAGCAAAAGCACCTGACTGGGCGTCAGGTGCTTTTTTGGGCATGTTGGTGAGTTACTTGTCGATGCGGGCCTTATCTAAAGCATCACGGACCGCCAGGTTGGACATGAGGGTCAAACCAGTAGCTCCGCTGATGGTATCAACGTAACCAGGTTCGGAGTTGATAGCAGCCTGCTTGTAAGCTTCTCGAGCCTGCTCCAGGGGCCAGCCATACTCGGCGGGATCCTGGATGCTGCCGTCAGCAAGCACGCGCTGTGCTTTGTAGTCAACAATTTTGTCGTCTTTGATGGTGACCCATACTACTTTGTAGTAGCCGCGGCTGGCCACATCAGAACGACCCATGAACACGCCATCGAAGTACTTGTTGCTCGGTTTGTCGGGGCTGGCTTTAATGAGGGCCCTTTCTACAGCTTTGATATAGCCTACGCAGCTGCCGGTGGCCCCAGTGATGATATCCGCTTCGGCAGCTTGATTCTCTACAAACTGCAGACCCAAGGTGCGGGCAGCTTCAGCAGCTTGAGGCCAGGGGTAGGTGGTCCAGTCCTTTTCCACCATTCTGTCATTAAACTCACGGAGAATAACGCCAACGATTTTCCCATCTTCGATGAATACTTTGGCGTAGCAGATGCTCTTGTCACCGGCATCGCCCCAGCCTTCATATGTACCATCGATGTACTGGGCATGGGAGATTACGCTCAACGACAAAACCAAGACGACAGCGAGGAGCAGCGAAAGCCTTTTCATGTACTCAAACCTCCAATTCAATTTGTTCTAGTGAATTCTTTCACCAACCGGGCCCAGCTTTAGATTAACAAATTAAACGGAGGTAGTCAAGATGTTTAATCAAGAATATTCTATGCGTTTTGTGCGGCTGTTTAGCAACTCGCAGAAGGCGCGGCAGTTCAGTTGTGCTGCGTAATGGTGGTGACCATCACCACATCATGTCCCTGCCTGCAGTTTTCTTGAAAGAGGTGGCGCAAGGCACTCCAGACTTCATCGGCACTCCCTGTGATTGTCGTATCAAGGGAGGTGCTGCTCTGGCGAAAATCGTAATCCAGGGCGTGCTCCGCCAGGAACTTGGTGGGTAGCCCTGTAAGGGTCTTCAGTCCCTCCTGGTCAACGGGGTATAAGGAAACCTGTGCTTTGAGCATAAAAAGCCTACACCTCCTGTGCATATTATGGCCAGAAGGTGCAGGCTTCAGTCACTTAGCGATTGGGTACACACACAATCTGCCCTGGTCTGATCTGATTGGGATTGGGGATTTGGGGGTTGGCACGGATTAGGGCATCCAGTGATACCCCAAATCTGCGGGCGATGTTGAACATGGTATCGCCGGGCTTTACGGTATAGGCAAAGGTCCCAGCGGGGCACTGGCTAGGTGGTGTCTGGGAGACGATGGGTACGCATACGATCTGCCCTGGGAAGATCAGATTGGGGTTGGGGATCTGGGGATTGGCGGCAATGAGGGCGTTGAGGGAGACCCCGAAACGTTGGGCAATCAGGAACATGCTGTCCCCTGGCTGGACTGTATAGGCGAAGGTTCCAGGCGGGCAGCGGCCATCTGTTCTGGGTACACACACAATCTGTCCCGGGAAAATGAGGTTGGGATTGGTGATCTGGGGATTGGCCGCGATCAGTGCGTTGAGGGATACCCCAAACCTCTGGGCAATGGAGAACATGCTATCGCCAGGCTGTACCGTATAGCTGAACGTATTGGGCGGGCAGGTGAACTCGGGAACACACACGATCTGCCCCGGGAAGATCAGGTTAGGATTGGGAATCTGGGGATTGGCGGCGATCAGGGCGTCTAAAGAAACTCCAAACTTCTGGGCGATGGAGAACATGGTATCACCTGGCTGCACTGTGTAGCGGAAGGTGCCGGGGGGGCAGGTCACCTGTGAACGGGGAATGCAGACAATCTGTCCGGGGCGGAGCTGGCTGGGATCCGGGATCTGGGGATTGGCGGCGATTAAGGCGTCAAGGCTTACCCCAAATTGCCGGGCAATGGAAAACATGGTATCTCCAGGGCGAACGACATAGGGGAAGGTATTAGGTCCGCAGACTTGGGCAGCTTCTGGATTAGCCTGGGGTTCCGTTTGGGCCTGCTCGGTGGCAAGTTTTTCTTGGTCTTCCAACGTGAATCCTCCTTTACACATCAATACCGCGGGGACGGGAGGAGCGCGCCTGGTCCCCATTTGCGGTTCATACCAGGATATGAGTGGAAAGGAGGATGTGTTCCTCTTGACACGAGCAAAAAGCTGTGCTAAAGTGTACTTAGTGTTCCTCGGTAGCTCAATGGCAGAGCATTCGGCTGTTAACCGAAGGGTTGCTGGTTCGAGTCCAGCCCGAGGAGCCAGCATGAAAGCGACTAGGTCAATCCTAGTCGCTTTCTCCAGTCCTGGGGTCCTTTTCAGCGTTGTTCGGGGATAATGATCCAGGCGAGGATGTAAGCTAAGATACCGGTGCCATAGAAGAGGGCCAAAACAGCCCAGATCAGGCGGACAATGGTGGGATCAACGTTCAGATATTCTGCTATCCCACCGCAGACACCGCCGATTTTTCTGTCTCTGGAACGGTACAGGCGCTTGCTCATCAACTGCCCTCCCTTTGCCAGACTTCTGGATTGACCAAGTTGCGGGGACGTCTGCCCCCGAGAACCGCCAACACGTCATCTACAACAAGATCCACCATGCGCAGGCGGGTCTCCATTCCCGCGCTGCCTATGTGGGGCGCGAGCACGACGTTGGACAGTCCCCCAAGCCCCGGATGCAGGGCCGGCTCGTCCTCAAACACATCTAAGCCGGCGGCAAAGATCTGACCTGTCTGCAGGGCCTGCACTAAAGCAGCCTCATCCACCACCGGCCCCCGGGCCGTGTTGATGAGTACTGCCGTGGGTTTCATCAATTTGAACTCTTCCGTTCCGATCAGGTGCCTGGTCTGGGGTGTGAGGGGGCAGTGAAGGGAGATGAAATCGGCCTCTTGCAGGAGCGTTTTGAGGTCAGCATATTCCAGGTTTAAGTCCCGTTCCACCTTCTCCGGGAGCCTGGTGCGGTTGTAGTACATAAGCCGCATGCCGAAACCCAACGCCCTGCGGGCTACCGCTTGGCCGATACGGCCTGCGCCGATGATGCCCAAGGTCTTGCCGTGGACCTCCACTCCCAAAAGCAGCTCAGGCGCCCAGCCTTGGAAGCGCCCGGCCCGCACTAAGGCGTCCCCTTCCACCAAACGGCGCGCCGCGGCTAGAAGGAGTGCCCAGGCAAAATCTGCTGTGGCATCGGTGAGCACATCGGGGGTGTTCACCACGGCAATGCCTTGGGCTGTGGCCGCGGCCAGATCAATATTGTTGAAGCCCACAGCATAGTTGGCGATTACCTTGAGTCTCTGACCCGCCCCGATCACCTCGGCATCCAGGGGATTGGCCAGCATGGTGATGATGGCATCCTGCTCAGGAATGACCGCCAGCAGTTCCTGCTTGGTCATGTTGCGATCTTCGGGGAAGACGGTGACCTGACAGATATCCTTCAGCCGCTCCAGGGCTTGGCCAGGTAGTCTTCTGGTGACAAATACGCGGTACATAGTTACACTCCTTTCATCGTATTATTCTTGCCCTTGGGCGGAGATCCTTTTCAGTTTGCAAAGAGTTCAAAAGACCCGGCAGGGTTTCGCCTTAGAGTCGTTGAACTAACCCTCTAAGCCAAGGGAGGGAGTGCGCGTGGCAGCAGTCATAGCCCTAGCTAATCAAAAAGGGGGAGTGGGCAAGACCACTTCAACCTATAACCTGGGTGTGGCCCTGGCCGATGTAGGTCAAAGGGTACTGCTTTTGGACCTAGATCCCCAAGGAGGGCTCACCTATTACTCCGGTTTTGAACCAGAGGAGCTGGGAAAGACTATTTATCACTGTTTGGTGCGCAATACCCCTGCGCGGGAAGTCATGCTCAAGAACGACTATGGAGTGGACCTGCTGCCAGCCAATATTGACCTTTCCTTAGCCGAGTTCCAATTGGTGAGCGCGCCCGCTAGGGAGCGGCGCATCACCCGCATCATCAACGAGCTGAGGGACGAATACGATTTTATACTCATTGACTGCCAACCTTCGTTGGGGCTGTTGACCATTAACGCGTTGGCGGCTGCGGATGAGGTGATTATCCCGGTCTCCTGCGAGTTCTTGAGTATCAGGGGAACACGGGCCCTGCTCAAGCTAATAGCTAAGGTAAGGGGGTCCCTCAACAGCAAGCTGCAGATTGCCGGGATCCTGCCTACTTTGTTTGATAACCGTACTCGGCACGGCCGGGAAGTGCTGGCCCGTTTGGTTGAAGAGTTCCCCAACATCTACCTCTATCCCCACGCGGTGCCCCGCAGCATCCGCTTTGCAGAGTCTGCGGCCAGTCAAAAACCAATCTATGAAGGGAAATTCCAGGTACCCGGAGCATTGGCCTACCGGGAGCTGGCCAGAGAGTTAGTGAGGAAGAAATAGAAGAGGCATTGGAGGAGTAGTAGTGATGAACACAGTCCGTGTACGTTTTGCACCGAGCCCCACAGGGTATCTCCACGTGGGCGGAGCCAGGACCGCTTTGTTTAATTGGTTGTATGCCAGGCAGCACCAAGGCGTTTTTGTGCTGCGCATTGAGGATACGGATCTGGCCCGTTCCACAGAAGAATCGGTGCAGGTTATTCTTGATGCCCTGGAGTACCTTGGCCTAGATTGGGATGAGGGGCCCAGGAAAGGGGGCAGTTACGGACCGTATTTCCAAAGTGAACGCCTGGATCTCTACAGGCAGTATGTTCAGAAGCTGATGGACATGGGCCGGGCTTACAAATGCTACTGCACCCCGGAAGAACTGGATAAAAAGCGGGAAGAGCAGATCAAGCGGGGCGAGTCCACCAAATACGACCGGCACTGCCTCAACCTCACCCCAGAAGAGGAAGCTAAATACCAAGCAGAAGGGCGCATTCCTGTGATCCGTTTTAGGTCCTTGGATGAAGGGACAACGGAAGTGGATGACCTGATCCGGGGTAAGGTGCGCTTTGATAACGTGGCCCAGGTGGACGACTTTGTGATCATGAAATCTGATGGCATGCCCACCTACAACTTCGCAGTGGTGATCGATGATGCCCTCATGCGCATTACCCATGTCATCAGGGGTGAAGACCACCTGTCCAATACACCCAAGCAGATTCAGATTTACGAGGCCTTGGGCTTTCCCGTGCCCCGGTTTGCCCACATCCCCATGATCCTTGGGCCCGATAAGGCCTTGCTCAGCAAGCGCCATGGCGCCACATCGGTGCTCCAGTTTAAGGAAAACGGCTATTTGCCGGCGGCCATGGTGAACTACTTGGCCCTGCTGGGTTGGAGTTATGACGATTCCCAAACCTTGTTCTCCGTTGAAGAACTGGTGGAGAAGTTCAGTTTGGACAAGGTGTCGAAGAATCCAGCTGTGTTTGATCTTCAGAAGCTGGACTGGATGAACGGAGTTTATATCCGGGAGCTGCCTGTGGAAGAGCTGTTTGCCCATGTGCTTCCTTACTGGCAGCGCGCTGGGCTTATGCCCTTAGAAGTGAACCAGGAACTGAGGGAGTACAGCCTGCGCATCCTCAAGGAGCTCCAGCCCCGCATGAAGCTGTTGGCTGAGGCGGTGGAGCTGGCCCGTTACTTCTTTGATGATCAATACGAGTACAATCCAGAGGCGGTGGACAGGATTCTCACCAAACCCCAGACCATAGAGATTCTGCGCTATCTGGCAGATGTGGTAGCGGAGGCACCCCAGCTCGACGAGGAACACCTCAAGCCCCAGTTTAAGGCGGGGATGGAGAAGTTCGGAGTGAAAATGGGTGATCTGATGCAGCCGCTGCGCGTTGCCATCACCGGGACTAATGTGAGCCCCGGTATCTACGAAGTGCTGGATTTGGTGGGGCGGGAGAGAACTCTAAAGAGGATTGAACGGACTGTCCAGATGCTGGCAGAAAGGGGTTGACGCCATGGTTCAGGCGCAAGTACGCTGGAACGGTAAAATGGGTTTTGTGGGTGTTTCTGGCTCTAACCATGCCGTGGTAATGGATGTACGCAAGGAAAACGGCGGCGACGGAACTGCCCCCAGCCCCATGGAGCTGGTCCTCATGGCCTTGGCAGGGTGCTCTGGGGTGGATGTGGCCCAGATCGTGAAAAAGAAGCGCCTTAAGGTCAGGGACTTCCAGGTTTTCGTGGAAGGGGAGCGGGCAGAGGAGCACCCCCGGGTGTTTACCAGGGTGCAGCTCACTTTTGTCTTTGCAGGAGAGGATCTCACCCGCAAACCCTTGGAAGATGCGGTGCGCCTTTCCCTGGAGAAGTACTGCTCGGTCGCGGGCATGGTGGGCAAAACCGCAGAGATTGACTGGCAGGTCCAGATCAAGGAGTAGGCCGAATATGAAGATTTACACCGGAGCGGGGGATGGGGGACAGACCAGATTGGGCACAGGCTTACCTGTGCCCAAGGGCGACCCTACTGTGGACGCTTATGGAACGGTAGATGAGTTGTCTAGCTTCATTGGTTTGGCCCTAACTGCGGTCCATGATGAGGATCTGGTCCAGGAGCTGATCTGGGTGCAGCAGAGACTGCACCTTCTGGGGGCTATCTTGGCCTTTCCTGGGCGCACCGAAAGCAGTTGGGGCGAACTTACCGGGGAGGACGTGAAGCATCTGGAGGCCGCCATCGATGCCCTCAGCCAAGGGCTGCCTGCGCTCCGGGGTTTTGTGCTCCCCGGAGGAACCCCGGGTGCGGCTTTTCTCCACTGTGCCCGCAGCATTGCCCGGCGGGCGGAGCGGGCGGTAAGCCGCCTAAACCCACAGGATTATCCACTGGGCGGCTGGATCTTGCCCTTTTTGAATAGGCTCAGCGACTACCTCTTCTGCGCGGCCAGGGTGGTAAACCACCGCCACGGTTCAGGAGATCGGTTGGTGGACTAACAAGAAAATGCGGCAAAACCCTTGCCATTTTTCCGAGCGTGTGGTATATTAAGTTTCAGAGTGCTGGGGGATCGTCTAACGGCAGGACGGAGGACTCTGACTCCTCTAGTCTAGGTTCGAATCCTAGTCCCCCAGCCATTTCTGTGAGTATAGGGAGACCGCTGTGGCGGTCTTTTTTTCTTGGCACCGCCAACTGGGGTCCTAAAGAAAAGAGACCGCGTGTCGCGGTCTCTTAGTCGACTATGCCTATCTGCTCGTCCTTGTAAATTCCCCACTTGCCTTCTGCTTTGCGCAGTTCCAGCCTCCGGTATTCTTCATACACGTCCTCGGGGCCTCCGAAGCGGGAGCGGTCTTTGACATAGGCTGTCAGTTCGGCCACAGCTTCGTCCTTACCTAGGTTGATTTCCCGTTCGAGAACTCGATAGTCTAGGACCTCTGCGATCTGGAACAATTGGTTATACTCCCAGCGAACATTGGCGCGGTCCATGAGTTCCAGGCCAAGTGACCCGACGAAAGGCAGGTTGGCAAGGTCCGCTAACGCGTCCGCACTGTTGCCTCGCATGCCTTGCTCGTAGCGATTGATCAACTCGTTGATCGCCTTCTTGTCAGAGGCGGAACCGGTGAGGTTCGGTACACAGCCCGTCAACAGCAGCGCAGCAGTAAGTACCGCAACCAGAATACCAAGAGTTTTTCCTTTCATACAGACTCCCCCGTTTGTCTAGTCTAGGTTTTCAGCGTTGACTACCCGTATGCCTGGATCTAAGTTTTTTGGGGTTCACCTTCCTTCGTGATAGGGTGTTTGGCCTGTTGTTTTCCTGTAATTTCCATTAATTGTAACATAAAAGGCGGGGAGTCACAAAGTATTTTCAAGATTTACTGAGGGGGAGTTAGGTTATTTTTTTGTTGCCTCTGGCAGTTTTGACCACTGGTGGGCGCAGGTATTGGCAGGACAATGGCCCTGGGTCCAGAAGATAAACTGCTGGACAAGGGAAGACTTAGAACCGGAGGATCTGGGCTGCTGGCTGCCACGAGGGTGGTGCTGGTTTAAAGGTGTGCAGCACCAGTTTGTACAGCGCGGCCGTTTTGGCTGCCATCTCTGAGCTGGACAGGTGGCTTACCGCATAACTTCTTCCCCAGTTCTGGAGCTTTTTTAAGCGGTGAGGTCTGTGCAGCAGGGCATGGAGATCGTACTTCAGATCCGCAAGTTCATAGCGGCCCAGATTGCCGCTGAAATCGAAATCGTCCTGTTTGACCAAGCGGGGGGAGATCACTCCATCATAGGCCTGCTGCATGAGCAGCACGGCATTTCCACAGCTCAAAGCTTCCCGGGCTGTGCGCCCACAGGCCGCCACGATGCCTGAACTCTGGAGATGGGGCACCAGATTTACCTGCCAAGGCAGGTAAACGGTACCAGGGATTTCGGGATCGAAGTTAGAAATAATCTTCAAAGGTGTGCCCACCAGAAGGGAGTTGGCTTCAGCCAAGTACCTGAGGGGCTCGAGACGCTTTTTCTCCAAGCGTCCTACATACAAAAGGGCTCGCCGGGGTCCGCTTCTGCCCGGGGGCGGGGCGAACACATCGGTGTCTATGCCGTTGGGAATGATGTGCACCTTCTGCCGAAACTCACTGAGCTGCTCAGCGACCTTGGGTCCGATGGCGATAATGGCACTGGCCGAAGCCAGGAAGTGGCGGAAGCGGGGCTGGTTAAAGCCCAGTCCGTGGCAGGTGACGAGGTAGGGTATTTTGAGGTGATGGGACAGCACCTGGGCCTGTTGAAACAAGGTTGAGCTCTGGGCGTGAATGAGATCCGGTGCCAACAGGCGCCCTTCGACGAGCATGGCCTTAAGGCCCCCGCTGCGGGAGAAGGAGATTCTGTGCCGCTGTAAGTAAGGGACATAATCGCTCCAAAAGAGCTTGGTATGGATAGTGCCGAAGGCAATATGCGGTTCGATTCCCAGTTTTTTCAACTGTTTGGCCAGCTCCAGGACGTGGGTCGTTTGGCCGCTTAAAAAGAAATCGGACAACAGCAGGACCTTCAAGCATAATCCCCCCAAGTTCCGCTTCTACATAATGTATGCGTTCGGTGGGAAAGGGTACTAAACTCAGCATAAGGGGTGCGGGCATGACTTCAGGTGTGCAGGTGGTAGTCCAGCTTTTTGGCGGTTTGGGCATCTTTTTCTTGGGGATGCACTTGATGTCCGATGGCCTGCAAAAGGCCGCGGGCGAGCGCATGCGGCGCATTTTGGAGCTGTTCACTTCACGGCCCCTCAAGGCTGTGTTAACAGGAGCGGGAGTTACGGCCGTACTTCAGTCCAGTTCCACGGTCACGGTCATGATTGTTGGTTTTGTCAACTCGGGATTGATGAACCTGACCCAAGCCCTGGGAACCATCATGGGGGCCAACATCGGTACCACCATCACCGCGCAGATCGTTTCCTTTAACATCTACTCCTTGGCCCTGCCCTTCATCGGTTTGGGCGCGCTCCTTTACTTCTTCACCCAAAAGAAGCTGCCCCGTTACGGGGGGAAAAGCACCTTGGGGTTTGGACTTCTGCTCCTGGGCCTTTCCACCATGAGCGGCGCCGTGGATCCCCTCAAGACCTATCAGCCCTTTTTGGACCTGCTGGTGCTGTTAGGCAGGCGCCCTTTGTTGGGTGTTCTCGCCGGTGCGGTGTTCACCGCCATTGTTCAAAGCTCCAGCGCCACCACCGGTCTGGCCATCGCCCTGGCATGGCAGGGAATAATCGATCTGCCAGCGGGTCTAGCAATTGCCGTGGGCGCCAATATCGGTACCTGCGTCACCGCCCTGCTGGCTTCGGTAACCGCTGGGACTGCGGCCCGCCGGGCTGGTATCGGGCATCTACTTTTCAACGTGTTAGGTACCATTATGTTCATGGTGCTGCGGATTCCCTTCACGAATCTAGTGGAGCTCACTGGTACTACAGTACCCAGACAGCTAGCCAATGCCCATACGCTGTTTAACGTGGGTACCACCCTAATTCTCTTCCCGTTCTTCCCCTTTTTTGTGAAGCTTGTCACCTCCCTGGTGCCGGGTGAAGATGAACTGATTGACCTGAAACCCATGTATCTAGATGAGCGCATGATTGGCACTCCAGGCGCTCTTCTGGCAGCCCAGAAGGAAGTTCTGCGCATGACCAGACTCTCTACGGACATGGTGGACCAGGCGGTGGCGGCTTTTAAAAATGGGGATGTGGCCCAACTGCGCCAGCTTGAACAGCGGGAAGAAGTGGTGAACACCTTGGAGAAAGCCATCACCGCTTACTTGGCCAAAGCAAATCAGGAGTCGATGAACGTGGAACAGGCCAGGCGGGTGATCAACCTCATGCACATTGTGAACGATGTGGAGAGGATTGGGGACCACGCGGTGAACATCGCGGAGCTGGCCCAAATACGCGCAGGCGAGAACCTGGAGCTGAGCGAGACCGCGGTGAAAGACTTAGAGCAGATGCATGGTGAAGTGATGCGCATGTGCCGCGGCGTGCTTGAGGCTTTGGAACAGGATAATCCGCGCCAGGCTGAGGATATAATTGTTTTAGATGATGTAGTGGATGACCTGGAGAAGATCTACCGGGCCAATCACATTCAACGGCTCAATTTAGGTGTGTGCGATCCCGAAATTGGAGTGCTGTTCTTAGATGCCTTGAGCAACTTGGAGCGTGTGGCTGACCATGCCACCAACATCGCCGAGGCCGTGGCCGACATTGCCTTTGCAAAATAGGGCAGCGGTCAGGGATGGGCAAAGCAGGGCGAATTCTTTAGACGGTCCCATTTACTAAGAGGGAGGACTAGGCAGATGGAAGCATCCGATCAAACGAGAATGTATACTGCCATAGACAAAGAACAGGTAGATACGCGAGACATCCTAACCCGGGTTTGGGCTGCATTGGAAGAAAAGGGCTATGAGCCCCTGGATCAAATCGTGGGCTATTTGGTTTCCGGCGACCCGTCGTACATTACGGCCCACGGTGATGCACGCCGCCTTATACAAAACCTGGAACGTACCGATCTGCTGGAAGAGATCGTAGCTGATTACTTCAAGAACTTGGCTTAAGGAGGGGTTTGAGTGTCGCGCTTAATCATTGAAGGTGGTAGACCCCTCCGCGGAGCGGTGGACATCAGCGGGGCCAAGAACAGTGCCCTGGCTATAATAGTGGCTGCGGCTTTGGCTACGGAGGGAGAGTCTGTCTTAGAAAACATTCCCCAGGGTAGTGATGTAACCACGATCTGCCAGATTCTCCAAGATCTGGGGGTGGAGATCTGGTACGATGGGGAGCGGCGCCTGCATGTGCGGGGCCAGACTTTGAGCAAACACCAAGCGTCCTACGAGCTCGTACGCAGAATGCGGGCTTCTTTCTACAGCGCCGGCCTGCTCTTGGCCCGCTTGGGCAAGGCGGAAGTGCCCCTGCCCGGCGGGTGCGCCATCGGTTCGCGTCCAGTGGATTACCATATCAAAGGGTTTCAGCAGCTGGGAGCGGAAGTGGTGATCGAGCACGGCTATATGAAAGCGGAGGCCGCCAAGCTGAAAGGTGCCCATATCTACATAAACCGCTCCAGCGTAGGCACCACCATCAACTTGATGATTGCCGCCTCTTTGGCCGAGGGAACCACGGTACTGGAGAACGCGGCCAAAGAGCCTGAGGTTGTGGACCTGGCTATTTTCCTCAACGGCATGGGAGCTAAGGTGCGGGGGGCAGGTACGGACAGCATCCGCATTGATGGTGTGGAAAAGCTGCGGGGCATCGAGTATTCCATTATCCCGGATCGCATCGAGGCCGGCACTTTTATGCTGGCCGCGGCCATCACCGGCGGTGATGTTGTACTCAGGAACGTTGTGGCTGAACACCTGAGGGTGCCCATTGTGAAGATGGAAGAGGCCGGCGTGCAAGTTATCCGCAGCGGTACAGAATTGCGGGTGGTTGCTCCCAAACGTCTCAAATCGGTGGATGTGGAAACCCTGCCCTATCCCGGTTTCCCCACAGATCTGCAGCAGCCTTTTGTGGCCGCCATGTGCCTGGCCGATGGCACCAGTGTGGTGCGGGAGACCATCTTCGACCGCTTTCGTTATGTAGATGAGCTGCGCAGGATGGGGGCGGATATCAAGACGGAGCAGAATACGGCCATCGTGCGCGGCGTTCCGCAACTCACGGGTGCTCCCGTGGAGATCACGGATCTGCGGGCAGGTGCGGCATTGGCCCTGGCCGCCCTGGCTGCCCAGGGCCGTACCGAGCTGTACGGAGTTGAGATCATCGACCGGGGTTACGAGTTTTTCGAGGAGAAACTGCGCCTGCTTGGGGCCAATATCTACAGAGAGCAGCTCACCTCCCCACATGAACTGGCAACTAGATAGTTGAGCCGAGGGCCGCAAGGCCCTTTTTTCTCCTTGCCGTACAGGATTTTCGGAAGAGTAACCGAAGATTGGAACTGAAACGGGGGGTGAGTTGGTTGGCTGTGCAGCTGTATACCCACAGCGACTTTTCTCTGCTCGAGTCAGTGCTCACTGTGGAACAACTGGTTAAGCAGGCTGCTCGCCTGGGTTTCAGTGCGCTGGCCCTCACCGACCACAACAACACAGGAGGCCACTGGGAGTTTCAGCGCCACTGCCGCGCTGCGGACATCAAACCCATCTTTGGAGTGGAGTTGGATGTGCGTTTCGGGAACAGGTCCAAGACGCGGCAGCTTGTGTTTTTGGCCTTGGATAATGCCGGATACGGCAACCTTTTGCGTCTGGCTTCCCTTTCCTCCCCAGTTTCCTGGGATGTCCTTCCCCAGTTCAAAGGAGGGCTGGCCCTCTTGGAAGGGGGCAGCACGGGGCAGCTCACGGCACTGGTGGCCGAAGGGAGGATCGCAGAGGCCCAGGAGCTGCACAGGTGGTATACCGGGCAGTTTGGGGAGGACTACTTCCTCCGCCTGGAAGCTGGCGGGGAAGGAGTGCTGCAGCGTGTGTTCCCTGGCGCACCCTTTGTCCTCTGCCAGGATGTGCGCTATCTGCAACCTGGGGCAGCAGATGCCCTGCGGGTTTTGGCATCCCTGAAAGGGACGGATCCGTGCATCCCTCCTTATCCCATGCTCGATTGGGAAGAGCTCTGCCGGAGGGCAGGAGCTTCTGCAGAGCTGGTGGAGCGCACTTTGGGGTTGGCGGAACGGTGCCGGGTGCAGCTGCCTAAAGAGCAGGGCTTTCCCCCAGTGGACGGCCCGAGTCTGGAGGAGCTGGCCTGGCAGGGGGCTCGGAAGCGCTTCGGCCAGATCACCCCTGAGGTGAGGGCTCGCCTGGACTATGAGCTCGCAGTAATCACCGAGCTCGGCTTTGCCGACTATTTCCTTATAGTGGCAGATCTGGTGCGCTTCGCCAAAGCGTCGGGAATCCCAGTGGGACCGGGGCGGGGCAGTGCCGCCGGAAGCCTGACTGCCTATGTCCTTGGGATCACAGAAGTAAACCCGCTGGAGTGGGGCCTGGTGTTTGAGCGTTTCCTCAACCCGGAGCGCCAAAGCAAGCCCGATATTGACGTAGACTTCTGCTATGAACGGCGCGCCGAAGTTCTGGCCTATGCAGTGGAGCGTTTTGGGAGGGAGCATGTGGCCCAGATCGGCACCTACGGTACCTTCGGCCCCAAAGGTTCCGCTCAGGAAGTGCGGCGCATCTTAGGCCGCGAGGATCCCAAGATAGCGGCGGAGCTGCGGCAGCTAAAGCGCAACCGCTCCACCCACGCGGCGGGTATTATCGTAAGCAGAAGTCCCGTACAAGCCTTCAGCGCGGTGTACAGCGACCGCACCGTACCTGTGACTCATCTGGATATGTATGCCCTGGAGGAACTGGGGGCGCTGAAGATCGACCTCTTAGGGTTAAAGACCCTTACTCTGCTCCGGGCCATGGAGCAGGAGGTGCAGAAGCGCCAGCCCCGTTTTTCCCGGGAGCAGATCCCCCTGCAAGATACTAAGACTTTTGAGCTCTTGGGAGAGGGGAAGACCTTGGGGGTATTCCAGCTGGAAAGCGAACTTTTCCAGGATCTTCTAAAGCAGCTCCAGCCGCAAACCTTTGGGGATCTAGTGGCCCTTTTGGCCCTGGGCAGGCCCGGTCCTTTAAGCATGTTCCGGGAGTTTGTGGCCAGGCGGAAGGATCCCGAAAGGGTTACCTACCTCCATCCTGAACTAGAGCCCATCCTGGGCGAGACCTACGGACTCATTCTTTACCAGGAACAGGTGATGACCATTGCCCACCGCCTAGGGGGACTGTCCTTGGGTGAAGCGGACCTTCTGCGCCGGGATCTGGCCCAAGGAAAGGCCGCAAGTGTCGAGCTGTGGCGGAACCGCTTTGTGCAGGGGGCACAAAGGAAGGGCCTCAGCAGCCACCTGGCCCAAAAGCTCTTTGCCAGCATAGCCCAGTTCAGCGGATATGCCTTTAACAAAGCCCATTCCGTGAGTTATGCCCTGCTTTCTTGGCAGGCTGCCTACTTTAAGGCCCATTATCCCGAGGTGTTTTGCGCCGTGCTGCTCAATGCCGGCGGCAGCGGCAGGGGACAGCGCGCTCTCCTTGCCGAAGCAAAGTCCCTGGGGGTTGACCTTCTGCCCCCTAGCGTGCTCCACTCCCAGGTGAAAAGCTCCCTGGAGGGCAGGGCTCTGCGGCTGGGACTTGCCGTTACTCCACAGCTTCCTGCCCACGCGGCCCAGGAAATCGCGGCGCGGCGCGGGAGAAGGCCTTGGGCTAGCCTGGCCCAGCTGAAAGGGGACTTACAGCTGCCGCCTCCAGTGCTGGAGACCCTCATCCTCATGGGGGCCCTGGATGAGCTGGGCGAGCGCAATCAGCACCTAGCTGAGCTGGGGTTAGCGCCCCGCACGGGCTTAGAGCTGCTGCACGCGGAGAAGGAACTTTTGGGCATTTATGTTAGTTCCCATCCCTGCAGTCCCTTTTGGCCCCTGGTCGAGAAGCTCCAGGGAGACCTTGATGCAGTGGTTGGTGAGGTAGTGGACCTAACGGTGCAGGGCAAAACCGTGCAGGTACGCTTAGATACTCCCCAGGGGCCCTTGGCCCTTAGGGGCAGGGTCAGTCAGTTTGGTTGGAAGCTCAAGCCCGGCTGCCGCGCCGGGGTGTTCGGGCGCCAAGCGGGCGACCTGCTGGAAGTGGAGTGGGCCCTGCCTTTGGGTCCTACACTTTTGATCACCCCGAAAGCGGAGGATCTTGAACCCCTGAAGGGGATCCTCCATGGTAAGGGGGGCAGTAAGCCGGCTATCCTCCTTTTAGGCGAGGCTTACCATGTCCTGCCTCCCCAGTATTGGGTGGGCGCGAGCACAGAGGTGAACCGGGCCCTGCAGGCCCAGGGGATTGTGTACACCTGGTTTGATCCCTGGAAAGAAAATAGTTAGCGGCAGGGAACTGCCTGCCCGTTGAGAAAGAATGCAGCGTGTGGGGAGGTGCTGGTTGTGAAGACAGGAGATGGGTACATCATGGTCCAGGCCCTGGAAGATGGGGTGACCGTTATCGGCCTGACTAGGGGTGCAAGTACCAAGTTCCATCATACTGAGAAGCTGGATAAGGGCGAGATTCTGCTTGCCCAGTTTACAGAACACACTTCTGCGATTAAAATAAGGGGGAAAGCAAAGGTTTTCACTGACTTGGGTGTAGCGGAGTCAGAGTGAGTAAAGGAGGACCGTTGACGATGTGGAAAGTGGTGTACATTGCCCCCAACCGACCCATTGCCGAGATGCTGCAGGGGCTGTTAAGGGACAGCGGAATCCTAACTATGCTGCGTCCCATTGGTGCACCGCATTTGGGGGATTCCGCGAGCGTGGAAGTATTGGTACCAGAATCGGAGGCCGAAGAGGCCAGTGAAATCATCGCTGCTTCCTTCAGTTAGCAGTCAAGGTGGATTTTGATGTTCAACGTTTTGCGGGGCAAGCCCAAGTTCATGACGGTCAAGCAGGTGGAGGCGCCGGGCAGTCTGTGGACTCGCTGCGATGGCTGCGGCAGAATGGTCTTTTGCAACGAGTTAGAGAAAACCCGTTTTATCTGTCCTGCCTGCGGTTATCATTTCAGGATCGGAGCAGCCGAGCGCCTGGCCATGCTGGCCGATGAGGGCAGCTTCACACCCTTTCCTCCTCTCGTTACCGCCAATCCTCTGGACTTTCCCGGATACGCAGAAAAACTCAAGCAGGCCCAGGAAGAGACGGGCCTAGATGATGCGGTCTTAATTGGAAAGGCCGCGATCCTGGGAGTGCCGTGCGTGCTGGCCATCATCGATTTCTCCTTCATGGGTGGCAGCATGGGCTCGGTGGTGGGTGAACAGCTGGTGCGAGGTTTTGAACTGGCCCTCCAGGAGCGCCTACCCGTTGTGGT